>Ga0207421_10004594_pt1 | contig 15800 bp, 12 predicted proteins | sample SodLakKL_010_SED_4_FD_187542 | JGI IMG/M metagenome (GOLD analysis project Ga0207421, IMG submission 187542) | Alkaline sediment microbial communities from Lake Tanatar, Kulunda Steppe, Russia - 8KL_010_SED (SPAdes) (version 2) | ecosystem: Environmental > Aquatic > Non-marine Saline and...
TTTTATACCTCTATCTTTCTTTTCTTTTCTCTTTCTATTTTGGGAACTCTTATTGTAAGAATCCCTTCTTTCATATCCGCCTCGATACGAGAAGGATCGGTTTCTTCGGGCAAGATCACTTCTCTTTGGAAATCTCCGAAAAAACACTCGTTAGTGTAAAAGCAATTTATCTCTTCTTTTTCAGGACGATTTCTTTTTCCTTTTATTATCACCATGTCTTTTTCGGTGGTGATGTCTATGTCATCCTTCTTAATTCCTCCAATGGGCGCCTGAATAACGATGTGCTTGGAGGTACTGTAAACATCCACCGCAAGCTCCCCGGCGTCACTCTTCCACCTCTTTTTTTCTTCTTTGGGAGTAGAGTTTTCTTCTATCGATTCTTTTTCCCAATTGTTTTCCTCTTTTTTCATGACTAGTTTAATTTATTTTTCCTTACTAAAATTAGCACTCCTTTGTCAAAAATACAAGATTGGGGGCTATACACAGATGCTTTTCATCTTGCGCAGCTTTTTTATGCCCAAAGAAAGACAAAGTGCCATCGCAAAAAGGAGAGCGGCGAAAGACACAAAATAAAAAAGAGTGTCTATTTTGGGAACAAGAAAGTTGTATAACCCGTGAAAGGAGGTTGCAAAAAGAAGCCCCCCAAGAAGAATATCTTTTCTGGAAAATCTCCAGGAGTAGGCAATGAAAACTCCTAAAATTCCCGAAGCTAGAGCATGGAGGAAAACGGCGCTTATAAAACGAATAAAAGAAGTATATGCAATGTCTGGGAGAAGAGTTTCCGGGGAGAGAGAAAAGAAAAGTAGAAGGTTTTCCGCGGCAGCAAAGCCCATAGCCGCGGTTATCATATAAACAACAAAGTCCATCGGCTCATCAAGCTCTGAATGACCTCTCATGGGAAGAGCAAAAGAAAGATACTTTAAAAGCTCTTCGGAGAAAGCAACTACAAGAAAGCCCTGCAAGAATGACCATAGAAAGAGAATGTCAGGAAAACTATTCCCCAGAGAGGTGATAATCCCGGAAGCTTCTTTTTGGAAAAAATAACCCATAGCCGCGGAAATGCCACCGGCAACAAAGACAGTAATAATAAGATATTTGGGTTCGGGGTGAACATCTTTTCTCAAGTAGTAGAATAGCCAGATAAGACTGGGAAGAAGAGCGAAAGCAAAAAGAGAGGCATAAATCATAGTAAAGAAAGACCTATTTTACTGTTGGCCACTTTTCGATCATAAGAATATCTTGGCACTTTTTGTCTTTGGGAATCAGAGACCAAAGTTCTTCTGTAATAAAAGGCATGAAAGGGTGAAGGAGCTTTATTTGATCTATTAACTTGATATACAGAAATTGAAGTGCGGAAAGTCTATCTTTGTCTTTTCCTTGATAAATGCGGGCCTTATTCTTTTCGATATCTATGTCAGCGAAAGTGTGCCAGAAGTGCTGATAGAGCTTGTCTCCGGCTAGATCAAGGCGAAATTTTTCTATATCTTGAGTAATTTCCTTGGAAAAGTTGCGAAAAGAAGAGAGCTCTTTTTTATCTTCTTTGGAAAGAGGAACGGAAGAAGAAATGATTTTTTCTAACTCCTCTTTGTCTTCAGGAAGGGCGGAAAGAACAAAACGAGTAGCATTCCATATCTTGTTGGCAAAGTGCTTTTGAGCCTTTATTTTTTCTTCCGAAATTTTTATATCATTCCCCGGAGCTGCTCCGACAACCAGAGACATTCGTAGTGCATCGGTGCCGTACTTTTCGGTCATCTCTATCGGGTCTATGATGTTGCCCAGAGACTTGCTCATCTTTTTTCCCTCCCTATCACGAACTATACCGCTCAAATAGACACTGGAAAAAGGGACTTCCCCTAGAAGAGCGGTAGTCATTAGGATCATTCTAGCTACCCAGAAAAACAAAATATCCGAACCTGTCTCTAGCACGGAGGTAGGGTGGTAGGTTTTAAGATCTTTTGTTTTTTTTGGCCACCCTAAAGTGGAAAAAGTCCAAAGGCCCGAAGAAAACCATGTATCCAGAGTATCGGTGTCTTGTTCCAGTTTACCCCCGCAATAAGAACACTCTTTCGGTTTTTTCGTGCGCACAATAGGCTTTTTACACTTTGCGCTCGTCTTCTTTTTACAGTAATAAACGGGAACTCTGTGACCGAACCATATCTGTCTGCTTATACACCAGTCACGCAAATTTTCTATCCAGTGAAAATATATCTTGTTAAAGCGACGAGGAACAAGAGAGATAGCGTTTTGCTTTACCGATTCCTCCATCAATTTTTTAAGAGTGACCTTGTCCCCCTTGGAAAAGCCAAGAAATGAAGAGTGGGGAAAAGAAAACTCCTTATTAACATTTACAAACCATTGAAGCTTAGGGAGGGGTTCTATAACGCCGTTTGTTCTTTCCGCTCGAGCGATGTTCTTGGTCACTCTTTCTTCTTTCTTTAGAAGATCTTCTTCTTTTAGCTTGGAGACAATTTCTTCTCGAGCCTTGCTTACTTTCATCCCAAAGAAAGGAGATTTCTTGACTTTTATCTTGGCAAACTCATCTATTACTTCAATCAAAGGAAGGTCATGGCTTTTCGCTATTTCCCAGTCGGTAAAGCTGTGAGCGGGAGTTACTCCCAGGGCTCCGGTTCCGAATTTTGGGTCGACCGCTTGGTCGCCAATAACTTTTATATCGAGCTTTTGTCCTAGGAAATTTACTTTGTAAGTTTTGCCGATATATTTCTTGTAGCGCTTGTCCCTGGGATTTACAGCTACCGCCGTATCACCGAGTTTTGTTTCCGGTCTGGTGGTGGCAATAGGTATGGGGAAATCTTTATCATAGTAGAAAGTGTAGAGCAAACCCTCTTCCTCTTTGTAATTTACTTCGTCGTCAGAAACGGTAGTTTGTCCCCTGGGATCCCAGTTAACAATTCTTATTCCTCGATAAATAAGACCCAGATCATATAGTCTCTTGAAAGCGGTCACCACAGCACGATTCCTTTCTTTGTCCAAGGTATAAGCTTCTCTTTCCCAGTCTACAGAAGCCCCCATTTCCTTTACTTGCTCTACTATGTTGTCGTGACTCTCGGAAGCGAACCTCCCCACTCTTTTTAAAAATTCTCTTTTTCCCAAATCGTGACGGCTTTTCTTTTCTTTTTTCTGCAATAGAGCCTCTACTTTCGACTGGGTGGCGATTGCCGCATGATCGGTTCCCGGAAGCCAGAGAGTGCGGTAACCTTTCATGCGATGAAGACGGATGATAACATCTTCCAGCGTGATACGTGCCGCATGACCGAGATGAAGCATTCCGGTAACATTGGGGGGCGGAAGCACTATGGAAAAAGAGGAGGCAGAAGGAGACGTTTTCTTTTTCTTCACGCAAGTATCCGGATTAAAGAAGCCGCTCTCTTCCCACTTTTTGTAAATCTTTTTTTCTACTTTGCTGTAATCGTAGTTTTTAGGAATATCCATAAAGCAGTGGTTAGTATACGGTTAGGTTTGCGTTTGGAACGATTGTAACATAATTTGTTTTCTTTTTCTCTACCGTGGCCGCCGCACCGATCATCTCGGCATTGTCGGTGGAAAGGCGTGGAGAGGGAATTATCAGCTCTGTTCCCGGAAAAGAAGAAACTAGTTTTTCTGCCTTTTGTTGAAGAGTTTTGTTGGCCGTTACTCCTCCACCCAAGATAGCTGTTTTGGCGTTGGTATCTGTGAGAGCTTTTTTGAGCTTAAAAACAAGAACATCGGTTACCGCTTCCTCTATTTCTCTTGCCATAGCGGTTATATAATCCTCACTTTTTTGAGTTTCTTTTTTACGGGAGAGAAAATCATACAAAACAGCCGTCTTAAGACCTGAAAAACTAAAATCGTAATTTTTTGAGTATAGCATCGGGCGAGGGAGGCTAATTGAAAAACGGGTGGTGGGTGTTGAAAGTTTGGCAGCTTTTTTTGCGATAGCCGGCCCCCCGGGATAGCCCAGGCCGAGAACTCGCGCCGTCTTGTCGAGACACTCTCCCGCGGCATCGTCTCTTGTTTTTCCGAGAAGGTTGTAACTCTTTAGAAACTTCATGAGGACCAGTTCCGTATGACCACCACTTGCCACCAGAGCTACTGCAGGAAAGGAAACTTCCCTTTTTTCAAAAAGAAAAGAGAGAATGTGTGCCTTTATGTGGTTTACCGGGATTAACGGAACTTCTAGGCTTGCCGCTAGAGCTTTGGCAAAATTAACTCCCGCATAAAGACAGGGTTCCAGTCCCGGGCCGATAGTGACAGCAACAGCATCTATTTTTTTTGGTCTGCTTTTTCTTAAAAAAGACGACAAATTTTCTGCAAGCTCCTCTTCTCTCTCCAGAAAGCTCATTGCCTTCTTTGGCATCTCACTTCCTTTGCCATCTATAAAGTCCGCCTTTTTTAATGCTTCTTCCAAGGTGGGGACAAGGTTTTTTTGATGTGCTCTTTTTGCCTCCGAGGGATAAACTCCTCCCCACTTTCGGTGGATCTCGTCTTGAGAAGAAAGAGCTCCGGAAAGAAGAGAGATATTACCCTTTTCATCTTTTTTTACAAGAGCTACTCCTGTGTCATCACATGATGTTTCAATGGCTAAAATAATCACGGTAATTTCTTTATCTTTGTTACAGTGACTGCATTTTACATTCTTTTGCGCTCTTTTTCAAAAAAAACACTCTTTGAATAAAGAGCGTTTTGTGAGGGTGACCCCGAGGGGATTCGAACCCCTGTTACCAGGATGAAAACCTGGCGTCCTAGGCCAGACTAGACGACGGGGCCTTCTTTTAAGCGTACTGCCGGCACGAATTGTAATACAAAAAAATAAAAAAATCAACTACTATTCCAGGTGAATCTTTTTTTCAAGCAAGGAAACTCTTTTTCGCAAAAGAGGATTTTTTTTAAGATCCAGGTCTTCCGAGAGAATTTTTTTGGCCGCCTCTCTTGCCTTTTCTACGGCGATTTTATCTTTAAGTGCGTCCATCGTAAAGTCGGGGAGGCCCCACTGTCTCTTTCCAAAAAAGTCCCCTGGCCCCCGAAGAAGAAGATCTTTTTCGGCAAGCTCAAAGCCGCTTTTTGCCGAGAGAAGCGCTTGGAGTCTTTTTTTTGTTTTTTCTTTTCGCGAGTCAGTAAAAAGAAAACAGTAAGATTGATCCTCTCCCCTCCCCACTCTTCCTCTGAGCTGGTGGAGCTGAGCAAGGCCGAACATTTCTGCTCCCTCGATAACCATTACGCTGGCGTTTCTTATATCTATGCCCACTTCAATTACGGAAGTAGAAACAAGTATGTCCGCTTTCCTATCTTTAAAGCTCTTCATCACTCTCTCTTTTTCCGCTTGCTTCATCTTTCCGTGAAGCATTTCCACCTTAAGGTCGGGAAAAATCTCCTTGGCGAGTCTTTCTCTCTCTTCTTCCACAGCCTTCTTTCCGGACCAAGGAGAGCTTTTGCCTCCTTCTTCCACTTCGATACGCGGACAGATAAAAAAGACTTGCCTTCCTTCCTCTGCCTCTTTTCTTACAAAATCGTAGGCTTTTTTCCTTTTTCCGGGAGTGATTATCTTGGTTATAATATCTTTTCTCTCCTTGGGCATTTCGTCTATTACCGAGAGATCTAGATCACCGTAAAGAGTCAGAGCGAGGGTTCTGGGAATAGGCGTGGCCGTCATGGAAAGAAGATGAGGGATGGCAGCTCTTTCTTTTAGGCAAAGTTTTGCACGTTGTTCTACCCCGAAGCGGTGTTGTTCGTCGAGAATTACCAGGGCAAGATCTTTAAATCTTACTTTTTCCTGGATAAGGGTATGGGTTCCGATAAGAATATCAATCTTCCCTTCCTTTGTTTTTTCGATAAGCTTTTGCCTGGATATCTCTACGGTATCTCCTTTCAGTTTTTTAGAGCGAAAGCGGTCTTTTTTTCCGGTAAGAAGACCCACGTCCACTTTAAATCTCCAGAGAAGCTTAGCAACTTCGTCAAAGTGTTGGCGGGCCAAAACTTCGGTTGGAGCCATAAAAGCCACTTGATATCCTGCTCTTATTGCTACCAAAGAAGCAATTACCGCTACCACGGTTTTCCCCGAGCCGACATCTCCTTCCAGGAGACGGTTCATAGGCATGCTTTTTTCCATATCCTTTAGTATTTGCCAGGCAGATTTTTTTTGGGCGCTGGTTAGATCATAAGGAAGATCGGAAACAAGGTCTTGCACTTTGTCTATATCTATTTTGATAGGAGTGCTCTTTTTTTCGGAGAGTTTTATTTTTTTTTGCAAAAGAAGAAGTTGAAGCAAAAATATCCTTTCAAAGGAGAATCTTTCTTGAGCTCTTTTTATGTCTTCAAAAGTGTTCGGGAAATGTATTTTTTGAAGGGCTTCCTTCAAAGATAGAAGGTTGTTTTCTTTGATAACTTGACCAGGGAGAGTCTCTTTGAAAGCTAGAGTGCCGCTTTCGAAAACCGACTTTAAAAGAAAGCGGAGCCATCGTGAAGAGAGACCTTTTTTTTCAGAATAAAAAGGGACTATTTTTCCTGTATGTACGTTTGTGTTCTTTTTTTCATAGGAGGGATTGATAAACTGGAGGCCGTTTTTTGTATAACTTATCTCTCCGGAAAGAGAAAGCTCTTCTCCCTTTTTGAAGGTTTTGGCGAGATAACTTTGATTGAGCCACACGGCGCTAATGTTGCCTGTTTTGTCGGAGAGAAGGAGGGTGGCGTAAGGTATTCCTTTACGGGGAGTTCTGCCGGAAGCTACTTCTCTTATAACCCCCCTAACAGTTCCTTTTTTCCTGGGAGAGGCGGAAGATATGGGAAATGTTCTGGAAAAATCCTCGTACCTGGAAGGGAAGCAAAAGAGAAGATCCCCCAGGCTTTTTATACCTAAAGAACTTAATTTTTTTTTGTAGGCGGGACCCACTTTTGGTAGTTGCGATACGGGTGTGGAAAAGTTCATAGAGAATTTATGCGGGCTTTTGCTTTGGGAGCTCTCTTTGAAAAGGAGAGTTTCGGGGTGATGGTTTGTTTAAGCGGAGGCGAGAGGATTCGAACCTCTGAGGGCTGTTAAGCCCTAGCTGTTTTCGAGACAGCCCCGTTCGTCCACTCCGGCACGCCTCCATTAAAAATAAAAGTGGCAATATTCTAGCAGAAAAAAGAGGCCGTTTAAAGAATCTTACATTTAAACAAAGAGAGTGAAGAAGAAGTGCGGCTTGTCGATAAGAGAAAAAAAGAGGGAGTACTACTTTGCCTTGACGTTTTGGAGAAGGATGGCGGAGGGGGTGGGATTCGAACCCACAAGTCCTTGCGGACGCCTGTTTTCAAGACAGGTGGAATAGCCGTTATCCGACCCCTCCATTAAGAATACTCAAAGAAAAAAGCTTACTGGAAAGCAATTTTGGCGGAGGAGACAGGACTCGAACCTGCACGCCCCAAGGGGGCAACACCTTAGCAGGGTGCGGGATTACCAATTCTCCCTCACTCCTCCCGACGGGTAGTATTTTACTCCAATTCGGGCATCTTTTCAACCTTAAAGGCTCGCCTCGGAAAAGTATTTTATTTGGAAGAAAAATAAAGTATAATGACGCTTGTGAAGAGTCCCTGTAGTTTAACGGATAAAACGCGGCCTTGCGGAGGCTGTGATCGAGGTTCGAATCCTCGCGGGGACACAAGAAGCTAAAAAGAAAAAGGGGGCTTTTCTGTTGATTTTTGTTTGCCTTCTCTCTTTTTTGTGTTATATTTACCAAAGTGATAAATGCGCCGGATATATACTAAACAAGGGGGCGTATAGAATCTCGTCTATATGATAAATTTTCCTTTTTTCAATAAAGGGCCGGGTAACTTTCTAGGAATAGATGTCGGAACTTCTTCGATAAAAATAGTGGAGATCTCCGGTAATGCGAAAAATATCGCCCTGGAAAACTACGGCGAACTTTTTTTAAGGAGTTTTGTAGGAAAAGCTCCGGTTAAAGGAACGGAAGGAAATCTTCTTTACTCCAGCAAAGAAATAGCGGAAGCCATTAAGCATTTAATGGGAGAAGCGGGCATAAAAGGAAAAGAAGCCTACTTCTCTATTCCCGACTTTGTTACCTTTTTTACCTCTTTTGAATTACCTCCTATGAAGAAGGAAGAGGTGGCTTCTGCCGTGGAATTTCATTCAAGACAATACATCCCGCTTCCTATTTCGGAAGTTGTTTTGGATTGGACCACTGAAAGTATCGAAAAAGAAGAAAAAGGGTTAAAGGTTAATCTCATAGCCGTTCCCAAGGAGGTGGTTGAGCAGTATCAAGAAATAGCTCGTCTTTCGGAAACGGAAATAGTTTCCCTGGAAGGAGAGATGTTTTCCTTGGTGAGAGCTCTGGCTCGTGACAAGGAAGGGGTGGTTGCCGTGGCTGACATAGGAGAGCAGAGCACCATGCTCTCCATTGCGGAGAAAGGAAAGCTTAAGACCACCCACAGCCTAGAAATAGCGGGAAATATGCTTGTGGAGCAAGTTGCAAAGAAGGGGGAGATAGAATACAATGTTGCAAGGGATATGGTAATGCAGCACGGAATGGTAGAGGACACCGTTAAGAGAGCGGTCTCTTCCATGGCTAGCTCACTTTTTTCGGAAATTTCCAGGGCGGTGAGTATATTTGAAAAAAGAGAAGGGAAAGAGGTTGGAGAGATAATAATTGCTGGCGGATTTTCTTTGCTCCCAGGAGTAGTGGACTTCGCCCAAGAGGCCATGGATAAGAACGTTCTTACCAGGAATTGTTTTGAAGGTATGAAATATCCCCGAGAACTTGAGGAAACCCTTGGAGAGCTGAGCGCCTCTCATGCGATTGCTCTGGGGTCCGCTCTTAGCGGTATCATACAAGAGGCGGAAGAATAGAAAATTATGGCCATCAAAGTAGATAAAAAAAAGAAAGAGATTGAGGTCCCCAAGGGACTGGACATCTTTTTCTATGCTATGGTTTTTCTTTTTCTGGTTGCCGTAGGCGGGTATTTCTTTATGCTACACATTAACCAGCAAGCAGAAGAAAAGAGAGTAGAAATAGAAGAAGAGATTGAAAGAAAAAGAGCGGAGGTTCCAGAAAAAGAGAAAATGGAAGAAAGAGCACGGCGTTACTATGACCTGATTGAGGATTTTCAGATGATTGTTTCTGGTCGCTATGTAGTTTCGCCTTTCTTTGAGTTTTTTGAGGAAAGCATACATCCCGTAGCGAAAGTCTCCGTCTTGAGCATCTCTCCAAGAGAAAGGAGCGTGAGAGTTGTTGGAATGGGAGAAGATTTCACGGCGGTAGGGCAACAATTCTATGCGCTGAAGGGAAAAGAGTTAGTGCAAGAGGTTGTGCTAGATAACCTTTCCACCGTAAGAGAAGAAGATGAATTTTCTCATATAGAGTTCGTTTTTGAGTTAACGATTGCGCCCGGATTATTCGGTAATGAGATGGAAGATGATTAAGATAATTCTTACAGTAATATTTTTTGTTTCTTCCGTTTCTGCGGGGCTTTTTGTCGTTTATCCGCTTTACGAGGATTATCAGGTAAAAATGGAGGAAAACGAGGTACTTGTAGAGGAGCTGGAGAATGTAAAGGTATATATTGCCGAACTTGAAAAAATCGATGAGAAAATAGAAGATTACAGAGAGGAGGTTGATTTTATTGCCTCCGCTTTTCCCGAAGATCATGACGCCCCGACTCTCTTTCTTTACTTGCAAAACAAAATGGAAGAGCATAACGTGGAGCCTGTGGAAAGGTTTGGGAGTTTTTCTGTAAACCCCTATCAAGAAAACGACAGTGATCACAGCAGAATAAGAGAGGTTTCTTTTGATCTTTCTCTTGAAGGAAGTTACGAGAACATAAAAAACTTCCTTCGAGAAGTGGAAGGGGTGATAAGAGTTACCAGCATTGAGGAGGTAAGTTTTTCCGCTGATGAGACGCCGTTCGGAGCTCAAGAAACGGGAGAAGATATCAATGTGCGAGTAAATATGAAAGCTTTTTCCTACTAAATATGTTTTTTCTTAAAAACAGAGAAAAACAAGGTCCCGTAATCGCTTTGGTGGTGATTTGTCTTATCATTCTTCTTTTTGTTTGGAAGTTTGCTTTTTCCGATCCACCTACGGAAACTGTTTCCAGGCCTGTTATAAAAAGCGCTCCAAGAATAGATTTTGATTATCTGGAAAGTCCCGAACTCGATCACTTTGTAGAGTACGAGAAAATAGACCCTTTGGAGGATGAAGTGATGGGAAGAGAGAATCCTTTCTTACCCTACTAAACATGGACTTGATAGGTAAATTAATTGAAAAAGGTTTTTTGGACGAGGAGAAAGCCGCCTCTATCAGAAGTGAGGCGGAAAGCTCGGGCAGAGCGCTGGAAGAAGTGCTTCTTGAAGAAAATGTAATCTCTCAAGAGGAGCTTTTTGATACAAAAAGTGAGGTAATAGATGTTCCGTTTAAAAAAGAGATTGATTTTCAGGAAATAGACAGTAATTTAATTTCTCTTATTCACAAGGATTCGATAGATCAGTACAAAATGGCTCCCATAGGAAAAGAGGGAGATAAGGTGCAGATAGGAATGGTCTATCCGGAAGATCTCAGAGCGAAAGAAGCTCTGAAGTTTATCTCCAGAAAAGAGGGTATTACTTATGATATTTATCTTATTACCCCCGCTCTTCTTGAAGAGATAAAGAAAAACCATAATCCTTCCGCTAAAACGAGCACATCTTCTTTGATGCAAAAATTAGTAAAAGAAGGGGTTTTGGAAGACAAAGAAGCAAGGGAAATTGAAAAAGAGGCGGAAGAAAGAAAAAAAAGGAAAGAAGAGGTGCTTCTTGAAAAAGAAATAATCTCCGAAGGAGATCTTTTTGGTATAAAAAGTGAGGTAGTAGATGTTCCGCTTAAAAAAGAGATTGACGTAAAAAGCATTTCTCAGGAAACTTTGGATCTTGTAGATGGTGAGGTAGCAAACTACTACAAAATGGCTCCCATAGGAAAAGAGGGAGATAAGGTGCAGATAGGAATGGTCTATCCGGAAGATCTCAGAGCTCAAGAGGCGTTAAGGCTTATCTCGCGAAAAAACATTTTTTCTTATAAGGTGCTACTTATTACCCCTACCACCTTTCAAAAAATAAAAGAAAGGTATCACGCGGAAAAAAAGAAGCTTAGTAAGTCTCTTTTAGAGAGATTGGTGGAGAAAGGTTATTTGGAAAAGGACAAGGCGGAAAATTTAGCAAAAGAGGCGGAAAATCGCGGGATCACCAGGGAAAGGATATTGTTACAAGAGAAAATAATCTCTGAAGAGGATCTCTTTGAAACAAAAAGCGAAATAGTGGGAGTACCCCTTAAAAAGAAAGTTAATGTCGAAGGTGTTCCCGAAGATATTAGGGATCTTTTTTCCAAGGAGGCCGCGAAGCAGTACAAAATGGCTCCCATAGGAAAAGAGGGAGATAAGGTGCAGATAGGAATGGTCTATCCGGAAGACGAAAGATCCAGGAGCGCTTTAGATATTACTGCTGAAAAGAAAAAATTTTCTTACAAACTTTATCTCATTACTCTCTCGGACTTTAAAAAGGTAAGTGAAAAACAGCATTCTTCCGGAAGAGATCTGGAATCGCCCTTGATGGAAAGATTGATTAGAGAGGGGGTGATTAGCAAGGAAGAAGCGGAAAAAACAGAAGAGGAAGCAGGAAGAACCAATAAAACAAGAGAAGAGGTTTTACTGGAAAAGAAAATGATTTCTGAGGAAGATCTTTTTAATTTCAAAGAAGAGGTGTTTGGCTTTTCGTTTAAAACTGACTTCAGTCCCGAAAAGATAGATGATGATCTTCTAAGACTTGTTCCGGAAGATTCAGCAAACTACTACAAAATGGCTCCCATAGGAAAAGAGGGAGATAAGGTGCAGATAGGAATGGTCTATCCGGAAGATCTCAGAGCTCAAGAGGCGTTGAAGTTCTTAGCTCGTCGTGACAGCCTGTCATACGAGATATATCTTATCTCTCTGAGTGCTTTTAATACAATAAGTAAGCAATATCGAACCTTGACCAAGGAGGTGGGGGCAGCCCTGGAAGATCTTGACGAGATGGAGTTTGAGGAAGGAGAGGAGGAAAAACTCGACATGGATATGGATGTGAGCCGGCTTGCTGAAGAGGCGCCTATTGTAAAAGTTGTGGCAGTTGTTCTGAGAAACGCTATTGAAGGAGGGGCCTCGGATATTCATATAGAACCCACCAGAGAAAAACTTAAGATAAGGTTTCGAGTTGACGGAATTCTCTACTCCTCTCTTTATCTCCCTCTATCGGTGCATCTTGCTACGGTGGCTAGAATAAAGATTTTGGCGGGACTCAAGATAGACGAGCAAAGACTCCCCCAAGACGGAAGATTTTCCACCAAAGTAAGAGAAAAAAATGTTGATTTTCGTGTGTCCACTTTTCCCACTACTCTCGGAGAAAAGGTGGTGGTAAGAGTGCTCGATCCTACAGAAGGAATTAAAACCATAGAAGAGCTAGGAATTACGGAAAAGAACTTTCAGATACTCAAAAGATCCATAAAAAAACCTACCGGCTTAACACTTGTTACCGGACCTACCGGCTCGGGTAAGACGACAACCTTGTATTCTCTTATGAAGATACTTAATGAAGAGAGGGTGAACATTGTAACGCTGGAAGATCCGGTGGAGTATTTTATGGATGGAATAAACCAGTCTCAAGTGAATTCGGAAATAGGGTATGTTTTTGCCAAGGGATTAAGGCAAGTTCTTAGACAAGATCCGGATGTTATTATGGTGGGTGAGATACGTGATGACGAGACGGCGGATCTTGCTACGCATGCTGCCCTTACAGGGCATGTCGTTCTATCCACTCTCCACACTAACGATGCGACAGGTGTTGTCCCTCGTCTTATAGACATGGGAATAAAGCCTTTTCTTATTCCTTCTTCATTAAATATGGCAATGTCTCAGAGGCTGGTAAGGAAGCTTTGTGATAAGTGTAAAAAAGAAGTTGAGCCGAGTGAAGACATAAGACTTATGATCGAAGAAGAGTTGGAAAAAATACCCGCTGTAGTGAAAGAAGATCTAAATATTCCCTCTCCTTTGAAGATATACAAGGCTGACGGATGTAAGCACTGCTCCGAAGAAGGTGTTGTAGGAAGAATGGGAATCTTTGAGGTTCTTTCCATGACTCAAGAACTTGGAGAAATAATATTGAAAAATCCTACTGATAAAGAGATAAAAGAAGAGGCTTTTCGCCAAGGAATGATAACGTTGAAGCAGGACGGCATGCTTAAGGTAGTTCAGGGGCGTACTACCATAGAAGAAGTAATAAGAGCAACCGAGGAGACGTAAAAACGTAAAAAAAAGAAAATGGGAGAAGAAAAAAATTACGGAGAATTTTTAGAAAAACTACTTAGAATTGCGGTGGAAGAGGGTGCTTCCGACTTGCATCTTTCCGTTTCTCATCCCCCTATTCTAAGAATAAACGGGAAGCTTATCACCCTTACTCAAGAAAACCCGATTACCTCTCACGATGCGCGAGAGATCGCTATGGAGATGATGAACAAGGAGCAAAAAGAGAAGTTTTTGAACAACCTGGAGGTAGATTTTTCTTATAACTACAGGGATATTGCTCGTTTCAGAGTGAATATATTTTTTCAGAGAGGGGAGGTTTCTTGTGCGATGCGACTTATCCCTGCACAGATAAGAACCCTTGAAGAACTTAACATGCCCACATCGCTTTATGACTTTTGCGAGTCTTCTCAAGGATTTGTTATTGTTACCGGACCTACGGGGCATGGAAAATCAACTACTCTGGCGGCCCTAATAAATAGAATAAATAAAGAAAAGTTCAATCATATTATTACCGTAGAAGATCCTATAGAATATGTTTTTGAAGAAGAGAGATCTCTTATTGATCAGCGAGAAATTCATCAGGATGCTCTTTCTTTTCCTCGCGCGCTAAAGTCCGTTTTTCGCCAGGATCCTGACGTTATCATGGTCGGTGAGATGCGTGATCCGATAACTATTTCCACGGCGATAACCGCGGCGGAAACGGGACACCTTGTTTTTTCGACCCTTCATACCAATTCGGCCAGTGAGACCATGCACCGGATAATCGACTCTTTTCCTCCCGAGCAACAAAACCAGATAAGAGCGCAGTTGTCTACGGCGCTTTTGGGAGTTATTTCCCAAAGAATTATTCCGGGAATAAGAGGAGGGCTTGTCCCTGCTTGTGAGATCATGGTATGTACTTCCGCTGTTTCCAACCTTATACGAGAAAATAAAATTCACGAGATAGATTTGGTTATTGAGACCTCCAGCGAACAAGGGATGGTAAGCTTGAACAAATCTCTCTTTAATTTGGTAAAGAAGAGAGAGATTTCTCTTAAGAATGCTCTAAGCTACTCGAGAAACCCGGCGGAATTAAAGAGGATGGTTGGGTAAAGGGCGCTTAAAAAGAAAGAATTATGAAGTTTCAATATAAAGCAAGAGACAAAAAAGGAAACGTGCAGGAAGGAGAAGTGGAAGCCTCTTCCAGAGAGTCTGCCTTTCTTGTAGTGCAGAGTTACGGGCTGTATGTAGTGTCTCTTGCGGAAAAAAAGGTTCCTTTCTTTAAGCGTGACTTTACAATTTTTGAGCGTGTTTCCGGACAGGACATAGTAATGGTTTCCAGGCAGCTTGCCGTTATGGTGGAGTCGAAGATTCCTATTGTAGAGGCGTTGCAGACGCTTTCCAGGCAGATAGAAAAGAAAACTCTAAAAGAAAAAATACTTGCTGTTGCCGACAAGGTGGAGGGAGGGGTCCCACTCTCCAAAGCCCTTTCCGCATTTCCCGATATATTTTCCGAGTTCTATGTAAGCATGGTGAAGTCCGGAGAGGCTTCGGGTAAGCTTTCCGAGGTGCTTACCTATCTGGCTGATCACATAGAAAGGGAGCACGAGTTCAATCAAAAGGTGCGAGGGGCAATGTTTTATCCGGCCTTTATAACGGTCATATTTCTGGGAATAATGATCTTTCTTTTTGTGGTAATTATGCCCGAGCTTACTCAGATACTTCTTGATGCCGGAGGAGATATTCCTTATGTGACACAGATAGTTATTGGTATTTCCGACTTTTTGGTGCAGAACGGCTGGTTTGTTGTTCTTGGTGTTTACTCTTTGCTTGTTTTTTCTATAAAGTTTTTTACTACCCCCCAAGGACGAGAAATTTTGGACGAGTTTATATTAAAGCTTCCCGTATTCAGTGATTTCTTTCGAAAAACTTATATTATCCGTTTTTCGGAAAGCCTCTCAACCCTCATAAGTGCGGGACTTCCTATTGTAAAGTCGTTACAGATTACCGCTGATATTGTACAAAACAAGGTTTACAGGGAGGCGATAATAAATATTGCCGACAATGTAGAGCAAGGAAAACAGATGAGCGAAGTAATGAAAAAGCATACCAGTCTCTTTTCTCCTGTTCTTATACAGATGACACATGTGGGAGAAAGAAGTGGAAAGATGGGAACGGCCCTGATGAACATTGTTAAGTTCTATAGATCCGAGCTGGAGAGAAAACTGGATATGTACATAAGCATGATAGAGCCCATACTGATTATCCTTTTGGGGGGTATGGTAGGGGGGCTTGTCGCTTCGGTGCTTCTTCCTATTTACAACATCAGTATGCAAATGTAGCTTAATTTCATTGACACCCTTATTATTAGCGCCTATAATGAAACAAGCTTACAAAAAAAGGTCGACACTTAAATTAATTAAAAGATATGTTTCAAAAAATGAAAAAAGATAGAGGTTTCACACTCATCGAGCTAATGGTGGTCATCGCCATTATTGGGATACTTGCTACGGTGGTACTTATCTCACTACAGA
>Ga0207421_10004595_pt1 | contig 15799 bp, 14 predicted proteins | sample SodLakKL_010_SED_4_FD_187542 | JGI IMG/M metagenome (GOLD analysis project Ga0207421, IMG submission 187542) | Alkaline sediment microbial communities from Lake Tanatar, Kulunda Steppe, Russia - 8KL_010_SED (SPAdes) (version 2) | ecosystem: Environmental > Aquatic > Non-marine Saline and...
CCATTCCAATGGAGAAAGAGCGAATCCCATGGGTCAACGATGAGCATATGAAAGTTATCCAACATGGGATGAGACTTGCTGTTTCTGAAGGATCCGGACGTTTTTATGCCGATATCCAGGATATAGAAGTTGCTGGAAAAACCGGTACCGCCCAAAATCCACACGGTAATAATCATGGCTGGTTTATCGCCTATGCCCCTTATGACAATCCCGAAATTGCCATAGCCGTATTGGTGGAAAATGCCGGTTATGGTTCGATATCCGCGGCACCCATCGCCGGTCTTATGATGGAACAGTATTTCCATGGCAGGATCTTGCGGAATTGGGTTTATAATTATGTGAAAGAGTTTGAACCCCGTGAACAAGAAAGCCAGGAGGTTGACATTTAATGGCCTGGTACCGACAAATTGACTGGTTGCTTGTATTATGCTGGATGTTGCTATTCACAGCCGGACTTGTTGCGATATATAGTGCCACATTGGGACCGGTTTCTGCATTTCTGCCCGAATACATTCAAAATAATTTTTTTAACCAGATCATCTGGGTGTTCATCTCGATCATGCTGTTGGTCGCCATTCATTTTGCCAACCCCAGGACATTTCAGCAAATTTCCTACCTTTTTTACGCTATTTGCCTGTTACTGGCTATAGCAACCGTTATTTGGGGTGTTGAAGCGGGTGGAGCCCGGCGCTGGCTTGTCATCGGCAATATTCGTTTTCAAATTAGCGAGATGCTTAAACTGGCAACGATTTTGGTTGTGGCTAACTATTTGACCAGCAGACGGGATATCACTACCGAACATATCGGTTCAGCTCTTTTTGCCGTACTTTTGATGGTTATACCCAGTATCATCATTATCCTGCAAAATGATACCGGTACAGCCCTGGTTTTGCTCTCCATAATTCCAGTGATGCTGTTCTGGTCCGGTCTGCCCTATGGCATTTCCCTGTTTCTGATCTCCCCGGCCATTATAGCCTACTTCTCGGTGATTGACTGGAAGATTGGAGTTGTTGTAACCCTGTTTCTGACGGCTGCCATCTTCTTTATTCAGAAACGGCTTTGGCTCACGACATCGGCTCTGGCAATCGGACTGCTTGTTGTCGGTGGTATGCAAGTTGCCTTGTACCAGGTCCTCAAACCACATCAGCAATCCCGGATTGAAGCGTTTGTCAATCCGTCTCTGGACCCTCAGGGGGCCGGCTGGAATGTGATGCAAGCAAAGACGGCGATCGGATCCGGTGGTTTGTGGGGGAAAGGCTTTCTGGAAGGGACCCAAACCCAGCTCAGGTTTCTGCCAGAACAATGGACCGATTTCATATTCCCTGTAATAGCTGAAGAGTTCGGCTTCATCGGAGCTGGTTCGCTTCTTCTCATTTTCTCTGTTATGCTGATGCGGTTGTTGAGTATCGCCGGAGAACATAAACACCCCTTTGCACAACTCGTAATTGTCGGGGTTGCCTCCATTTTCTTTGTCCACCTGGTAATAAACCTCGGGAGTGCCATGGGACTTTTTCCCGTGATTGGCCTTCCATTGCCGTTCATAAGTTATGGGGGATCTGCATTTCTCTCCTACACCCTCATGCTGGCCATATGCATGAATTTCAGCTATTATAAACGTGAATTCAGTATCTATTCCTGAATCACAGATTGTACTCCATCACAGATTGTCCACTCCGGCAATTCACACCGTGTTCCATTCCGGGCAACCGCATTATTATGTATTCAAATAAACAGGTTAACCGTAATTCTGGAACAAAACGTTTATCTGTTATTCTGGTATGGGGTACTGGTTCCTAACCGGAAAGACTGGCGGTGGAATGGTGTGAATCCGTACCTGTGCAAAGCCTCATAATGACGGGCCGTCGGATATCCAACGTTTTTATCCCAGCCAAACTCAGGATACTGTTGATGCAAGTTTGTCATCAGGGCATCACGGTATACCTTGGCTAGAATAGATGCGGCTCCGATACTCACGCTCCGGTTATCCCCTCTTACGACCGTCTCTGAGCGGACAAGCATACCGTCAATAGGTTTGTTCCCATCAATAAGCAGGAAATCGGGCCTGGGCGAAGCTTTCTCCACACATCGGGCCATCGCCTTCAGAGAAGCTTTAAGGATATTAAGCGTATCAATTTCATCATTGGTACACCAGGCGATGGTCCAGCATACAGCATGCCGTTTGATCAGCTCTGCAGCTGCAACTCTCTTATTAGCGCTCAACTTCTTGCTGTCAGCAATTCCTGTAATCGCACTATCCGATCCAAGAACAACACCTGCGGCGACTACAGGACCGGCGAGACATCCCCTGCCAACCTCATCCAGTCCCATTATCCGTTGAAAACCCTCCTTGCCAAGCTTGTCCTCCAGTTCCCAGGGATTGGAAACCGGAGGCACATTATCGGATAACACCTTCTTCAACAGTGAGGTACCAAATTACATCAAGTCGAGTATTTGCATGACTTCTTCGGTGATATCGTAATTCTGCTGTGCCTGATCAGATGCATACAAAATGATAAAATCACCATTATTGGTCATGGTATTGAGTACATAGGTAAACTGACGATCGGAAGCTACCTGGTCGATGGCACCCTGAATTTTGTCAAGCAGAGGCTCCAGTAATGACATTTGGCGCTCCTGAATTTCCTGCTGGAAGTTTTGCTGGAACTCCTGCAGTTCAAGATTCAATTCGGCAAGGCGTTCCTCTTCATTTCGTTGGGCTTCTTCTGAAATGACAGCCACTTTTTGCTGATACTCTTCTACTTCTCTGCGGAAATTGGCCTCTTTATCGGCGAATTCCTGCCGTTTTCTTTCAACGAAGTTCTGGAGCCGCCGTTCGATAGCAGCCATTTCCGGCATGCTTCTCATAATTGTCTGCGGGTCGACATACCCAATTCGAAGCTCATCCTGAGCTTGTGCTTTTTCTGTCGGGATAGTGATGAAACCGAGCAGGAAAATGAATCCGAAAACTAATAAAGATTTTTTCATTGGTAATATAAGTAACTACGTTAATTTTGGTTTAACATTCGGTTTAAAACGCGATCGGTAAGGTCCAGCTGCTCCTGCCCATCCTGTGAAACAAACAATAGAAGCATTTCACCTTCGCCTGTCGCTTCATTTAATACATAGTCGAGATCCATCTCAATTGCGATTGTTTCGATGACATTATTCATCTGTTGTAAAACAGGCCCAAGTAATTCCGACTGGCGCTGCTCCAACTCCTGGTGAACCCTTCTTTGAAAATCATCCAATTCCTGATCCATTACCTGAAGCTCCTGCTGTTGCCTCCTTGTTTCAGCTTCAGAAAGTTCAGGGGCGGCCTGCTGAAATTCAGCCAGTTTATTTTGAAACTCTATCGCTTTTTCTTCAAACTCCTGTTCTCTTTGATCAAGAAACCGATTCAACTGACGTTCAATGGTTTCTTTTTCGGGCAGATTATCCAGAACAAGCTGTGGGTTCATATAACCAACATTTGGTTGCGCTGCAACCGATACTGCCAGCATAAGCGTAACAATGGCAGTAAGCAGTATAGACTTCATATCAATATTATTTGAAATGGGTGTAAAAATTTACCAAAGATAAGGCTTTTTCGCTTCTTATTGCAAAGCAACATAAGATATTACGTACCAAATTAAATCTAAATTGTGCAAAAAATGCTACAATGAATCATCTTCAACAAAAATGCCCAACTCATCGAGCACATCTCTGCTTATGTCATGGCGCCGCCTTGAATAGAGAAACAAGTAATCCCCGGCACGGTCATAGACATGATCATACCCTTCTCGTTCAGCTACACGTACGACTGCTTCCAAAATGCGTTGTTGAAGCGGCTCAAGAAGTTCTTCCTGCTGGCGAAAATAATCACCATCCGGGCCAAATCGCTGATTAATATACTGTTCCCTTTCTCTGATTTTCTGGTCAATCTCCTGCTGCCGTTGTCTTCGAACATCCGGTGTAAACAGGATTTCACGAGCTTCAAAATCCTGTTTCATCTGCTCTATTTCAACCTGCATTTCATCTATTTCCTCACGCCAGTTCTGGGCGATTGTTTCAAGACGTTGCCTGATTCCAGTATACTCCGGTATTTCCTCCATGATGAAATCCGAATCGATATAACCGATTTCTTGCTGAGCCTTAACCGATCCGGCACCGATAAACAGCAAAAACAGGTATGATGCTATAAATAACAACAGTTGTTTTTTCATCAGAACGGTGCTCCGATATTAAAGAGAAATTGCCATTCACCGGCATTTACACCCGGTGCATCCAGACCATCAAACCGGTATCCGTAACTGAGATCAACGAGTCCGAGAATTGGCATGAAAATCCGAGCACCAAAGCCGGCAGCCCGTTTTACATTAAACGGATCGAACTCCTTGTAACCAAGGTAGGCGTTACCAGCTTCCACAAAGGTATATGGAATAAACTGAATCTGCTCACTGCGGACAGCGGGATAACTGATTTCGGCAAAGTATTTGTTATATACAGTACCACCAATCTCTTCACCATCCCGATACGGTGAAATAGAACCTTCAAAACCGCCGGGAAATCCTCTCATATCGATATTGTCCCTGGTAAAGACCTGCTGTTGCTGAAGTGCCGTCCCGCCGAGATAAAAGCGCTGAAACTGACTTCGGTCGGAACTTCCGAACCAGCTCATGTAACCGAATTGTGCCCCGTATGAAGAAACCAGTCTGTCGATAATCGGTATATGAAACTGATAATCCATACCGGCTTTGAAGTATTGGGAAAATCCGGGTAAAGGTGGGGCCGCTTCAAAGGTCAGGGAGAGTTTTGAACCGGAACTCGGGGAGAGGGGATTGTCAACCGAATTCCTCTGAAGCTCCTGTTCAAAGGAGAGAATATTAGCCTGACCACCAAGTAAGGAGACAAAACCGGCGACATCGAAATACTGGTAACGAATCCGTGAGATATGACGGAAGTAATCATCCGGCCAATTTAAACGTCTACCATACGATACCGAACCGGAAAACATCTCCTGCCTGGCCGAACTTTGCCCTACGAACCTGCCGCTCCGTCCGGAGAAGAGGCTGTATGAAAGATTCACCCCGAGAGAATTCGGACGTCCCAGAAACCACGGCTCCTGAAACCCGAAACTAAAGTTCTGGTATCCCCGGCCGGTTACCTGAACCCCCAGAGATAAGCGTTGGCCGTCCCCGCTCGGCAATGGCCGCCATGCGGAGGAATCAAACAAACGTCCGGCCGAGAAGTTGTTGAAGTTGACTCTGGCCGAGAGAATCATACCGAATTGCCGGCCGCCATATCCCCCCGAAAACTCGAAGTTGTCGGTGCTCTGTGATTCGTCCAGCATGTATATGATATCGACCTCTTTATTTTCATAATCGACATCCAGATCCGGCTGGATCGCTTCGGGGTTAAAATAGCCAAGTTGAGACAATTCCCGGATGGAGCGCATAATTGCTGATCGGCTGTATCGTGAACCGGGCAGGTTCCGCAGTGTTCGGCGGACCACATCATCGTGCGTTTTCGTATTTCCGGTGAACCCCACCCTGCGTACCGTTGCCGTCTCATCCTCAACGACAAAGAGTGAGATATCCAGCGAGTCACCATCCACCCTCTGGAATTCCGGCTGAACATTGAAAAACAGGTATCCGATATCATTATACATACTGGTGACATCGGTATTATCCCTGTTCATTCTCAGATTTTCTTCAAACTTCTGCTCATTAAACACATCACCCGGGGCCATATCGAGTGCAGAAGTGAGTTGGTCATCCTCATAAACCGTATTTCCATCCCAGGTGATATTGCGTACCCGGTACTGCGGGCCTTCATCAATTTTTACATAAACACCGATCGCCTGCCGGTCTCTGCTTCGGCTGTAGACATAGACCGAATCATCAACGATACGGGCATCCATATAACCGTTTTGTCGGTAGAATTGTAACAACTCTTCCTGACCCTCTTCATATTCGCTCTGGTTGTAGGTCTGTCTGGTAAAAATCCGCCACCAGCGGTCACGCTTGACATCACCGAAATTGCGGCGCAACCTGCGGTCCGAGAACGATTCATTGCCTTCGAATTCAATATTCTTGATCTGAATGCGGTCTCCCCGGTCAATATCAAAAATCAGGGAAACCCGGTTCCGCAGGGTATCGGTTTCGGATACAATGACTTCGACACTGGTATTCCGGTACCCTTCATCAGCGTAATACCGTTTAATCGTGTTGACCGACTGGGCTTTTGCAGATTCGGTTACGGCAAAACCTGTGGTCAGCGGAATCATTTCGCGAAGATCCCGGCGATGGGACCGTCTAGCGCCTTCAATGGTATACTCCTCAAGGCGGGGCTGTTCGGTCACAACAATTTCGAGGGCCACCTCGTCCGAACTGATCTCCTGCCGGTAGATTTTCACATCGGAAAACAGTCCGGTATTATGCAGACGCCGAACGGCTTGCGGTATATCTTCGCCGGGAATCCGGATATTAGAACCTACATTGAGATTGGAAGTTGCGATAATAAATGTCTCGCTGTAGAACCGGCTTCCTGTGGCAGTTATATCAGTGATTTCGTAAAGTCTTGGCTGACTTTCAAAAGGGTTCGCAGGGCGAAATGCGGCCTCCCCGGGATCGCTCCCCGGAACACCTTGAGCCTGCACAGGCCCATTGATGAACATTCCGATTAAGAGCAGGATTGAAAAGAATACGATATTTCTCAAACTAAAAAACACGGTTTAGGAACGTAAATAAAAATGATGATTTTACGGGTCTGGCTAACATTTAACGTAAAGCGACAGATGGCTCTTCCATTTTGAGGGTGGAAGGAACTTTCCCGAATCGTCGCTCGCGTTGCTGATACGATTCAATAGCTTTATATAGTTCATCCCGACGAAAATCGGGCCAATAGGTATCGGTTACATAAAGTTCGGAATATGCGGATTGCCAAAGCAGAAAATTACTGAGACGAAACTCACCGCTTGTCCGGATGATCAGATCAGGATCCGGTATTTGCGAAGTTGCCAAATGGTCTGAGATAAGCTCATCTGACACATCGGCGGGGTCAAGCTCTCCATCTTTCACTTTTTGTGAAATGGAAGTAACAGCCTGTCTGATATCCCATCTGCCGGAGTAGCTCAAAGCCAGGCAAAGATCCATGCGACTGTTGTCGGATGTCAACTCTTTGGCATCTTCCAGTTCGCGGCGGCACGATGGTGGCAGCCGGTCGATGGCTCCAATGGAGGTCAGCCGGATGTCATTCTCATCCAGTTTTCGGGTTTCATTTCGCAGCGACTGTACCAGAAGTTTCATCAGTGCGCTGATCTCGCCTTTGGGACGGCCCCAGTTCTCGGTCGAAAAAGCGTAGAGCGTCAGGTTTTTAACACCGACCTGGGCACATGCTTCGGTAATATCCCTTACGGATTCTACACCGGCTTTGTGCCCGAAGATGCGTACGCTTCCTCTGCTTTTTGCCCATCGCCCGTTGCCATCCATAATAACGGCAATGTGTTGCGGAATTTCCCCCTGCTGCTGCAACAAAGACTGCTTCTTGCTGTCTTCGGTCGAACTTGCGTTAGATGAAATGCCTGCAGTATTCAAAAATATATCGATTTAGATTACTCGTTTTAAATTCTACGGAACAAAAAATAGCGGGTACTACAGAGAATCAATTTTCCCGCCAAGCGAGATCATCTCAAGAATGGTCATAGCTGCTTCACCACCCTTATTACCTGCCTTGGTACCGGCTCTTTCGATCGCCTGTTCGATGGAGTCGGTTGTTAACACTCCAAAACCAATTGGTATCTTGTATTGTAACATAACATCTGATATTCCCCGTGTAGCCGATCCCGCAACAAAGTCAAAATGCGGAGTCGCTCCACGAATAACAACCCCAAGACAAATCAGGGCATCGTAAGTATCTTTTTCAGCCAATTTTGCAGTTACAAGAGGAATTTCAAACGATCCGGGGCAATATACCACATCTAATTGTGATTCTTCAACCCCGTGACGTATCAGTGTGTCTACGGCTCCTTCGAGTAACCTTTCGGTAATAAAACTGTTCCATCGGGAAACCACTATTCCGATTCTGGCATTGGTAACGTTGAATGTACCTTCGATCTTGTTCACTTGCATACGGTTTCTTAATAAGTTCCGGTTACATCGGTAACATCCTGTTCCGACGTTATTAACAGAGGACTGTCGATTTCAAGCGTGCAATGAATGACTCCAAGTTGGTAAAAATCTGATACCGTACCATGAAAATCCGATCCTCCTGTGATCATCAGGTCATAGTTCCGGCAATACTCCAGATAACGCCGCTGATTTGCAGCGTTATGAGAAGGATGATAACACTCAATCCCATCCAGGCCAAACTCTTTGAGCATTTTCAGTTCAATAAAATTGTACGAATTACCGGGATGAGCCAGAACGGTATAGCCACCGGCCTGATGAACCAGATCGATAGCTGTGGCAATATCGGGATAATCTATCTGGTGGTATGCACTGGAACGATTTCCCAGGTATCGGAAAAAAACTTCCTGATGGTCGGCCGCGTATCCTTTCCGGACCATAACCCGTGCAATGTGAGGCCGGCCAATCGAAGCACGTCCCGCCTCCCCCAACACATCATCATACGAAATATCAAAGCCCAGTTTATTGAGGTTGAGAATGATGGACTTGGCACGCTCAACCCGCCGGGTTTTCTGTTTCCCCAACAGTTTCTGCATGATCCCGGTGTCTTCAAACGCGTAGGCAAGAAGATGACATTCCCGTCCTTCGAAAAGTGTGCTGATTTCTACACCCTGAATGACAAGGAGTTGCTCATTCCGTGCAACTGTCCGGGCTTCATCAACTCCCGCTATGGTGTCGTGATCCGTAATGGCAATGACATCCAACCTTCGCTCAACAGCCTGGGCAATGACCTCGGTTGGGGACAGTTTACCATCTGAAGCAGTTGTATGAATATGAAGATCGGCTCTTAGCAAAACTAGTGGTTAAAAATGGTAGCGTAACGGTCGGAATCCTGTAAAATGCTGGCAGCTTCAATGGCCATGGGATCGGTTTGCAATGCTGTTGCCATTCGTCCGCTGTTGCCATTAAAGCGTGATATAACTTCCAGATAAAGCTCTTGCCTGATATGCTCTTCATACTCATCTTTTTGCTGCTCTTTCTTCTGTTGTATCAGATTTTCCATTTCTGAAAGCTGATTTGAGTATTCGGTCAGGAGGCTTTCATCAAGGGATTCACGGAATCGTTTGAGATGACGCTCAGCCCGGGTTGTATATTGGAAATCCTGTTCTTCCAGATAATTGCGAAACCTGTCATATAGCGCATCCTGATCAACATTCTCCGGTAATGAGTCCAGATCGGAAGCATATTCGTTGGCAAAAAAGAAGTAATGGCTGTTCTGGAGAAGTGCAATTTCAAGCATGCTTTGTTCACGTTTTGAAACCGTAACATCCGGCTCAATCCCAATACTTTCATACACGGTTCTGCCCGAGCGGGTTTCAAACTTCGCACGAAGCGAGTCCGGGACCTTCTCCATGCCGGCAATCTCCTCCTCGGATACGAAGGGTGTCGATTGTATCGATCTTCCACTCGGAATGAAATATTTTGAAGTGGTAATTTTCAACGATGTATTGTAGGAAAGCGGCTGCACAACCTGAACCAGGCCTTTTCCGAAACTCCGCTCACCAAGTACTACCGCCCTGTCAAGATCCTGAAGGGCACCACTTACAATTTCCGAGGCACTGGCGCTTCCGTTATTCTGAAGGACAACAAGTGGTTTGTCAGCATATACCGGCTCTTCCGATGTTTCATAGGTTTGGTTGGCGCGTGAAAGACGTCCTTCGGTCCACACTACCTTCTCACCTGCCGGAACAAACTTGTCAATAATTTTAACGGCCTCATCCAGCAATCCGCCGGGGTTATTACGCAGATCAAGAACCAGTCCATCAAGTGGCTCATCCCTTTCCAGTTCCAGAATGGCTTCCCTGACTTCTTCAGCGGCATTCTGGGCAAACCGGCGAAGCAGAATAAAGCCGATTCGCTTATCGTCAACGTCGAGCAGACCGCTATACGTTACATTTCGGACCTCGATAGTTTCCCGGGTAAGTTCAAAATCAAGAAGCTCGTCAATGCCGTAACGGCGTATGGTAATTGTTACATCAGATCCGGGATCACCGCGAAGCAAACTCTGCAAATCTTCGGGATTCATCGAACTGACATCAACATCATCGACTTTTTTAATGACATCCCCCGCCCTCATGCCACGACGTTCTGCCGAGTACCCTTCTATAGGGGCAATCACCACCAGATTGCCTCCCCGGGATCCCACCTCCAGGCCGACACCCGCATACTGGCCGGTAGTCACAATATCCATCTGACGGCTTTCTGCTTCATCAATGAGTACCGTATAGGGATCCAACTCTTCCAGCATGGCATCTATACCACGACGCATCAATTGATCCGGATCAACTTCATCAATATAGATATTGGAAACACTCTCAAAAACTTCACTGAATATGGTGAAGTTCTTTTTGATGTGAAAATAGGTGTCGGAGCGCAACACGAATCCCGCACCGGTGATTCCCAGTAATAAAATAAAAAGAAGTAAATATCGGGATGAATTACGCATATGCTGATACATTTGAATCGAACTACTCCGGCAGGTCAGGTTACTTTTTTAATTAGGAATTCGTAACGTCTGACCCGCATAGATTCTTGTTGACTGAAGATTATTTGCACCCTGAATGGCGCGTACGGTTGTGCTGAAAGAACGGGCAATGTTGGAAAGATTGTCATTGGGTTGCACTGTATAAACCCGGAAATTCCCATCACCACTGTCAGCAACGTGTGCACCGGAAGATGAGACGGAAAAATTATTCCGCTCCGATCGATTCATATCATTCAACCGGGCGTATTGGTCACTCAGACCGGATGGTACATATATGGTCAATCGCTGTCCCGGACGAATCAAATTACTGATGTTGTTCCAGGAGCGAATCCGCCATGCCTGGGTATCGAACCACTCTGCAATATGGCCTACGGTATCACCAGATTTGACCACATATGTCACCCCGGTTGCATTAGCGGGGCGATTCGAGCTTGAAGCCTGTGGGGCTGAACGCTGCCGGGCTGTCTGGGCCCTGGATGGTTCATTCGTTCTGATGGCAACATTACCGCCACCGGGCACGGGTATCACAATGTCCTGTCCGGGATGAATCACACTGCTAAGCCCTTCATTTGATTCATAAAGTGCCCTCACGGATATACCATAGCGATTGGCTATCAGCCCGAGAGTCTCTCCCCTTTTCACTGAGTGGATAACCAGGTTGTTCCTCCGTTCATCGTCAGGAATCTCATTATAGGCGGCAAGAAACCGCTCTTTGTTGCCTTTGGGTATTTTCAGCGGATAGGGGCTGTCACCCGGGGGGGTTGCCCAGCGCAGAAGTTCCGGATTCAGGTCCCGCAGCTCCTGGGTTGATATTCCGGCAGCTTCTGCAAGCAGACTAAGATCCACCGACCCTTCCACTTCGGCAACTTCGAACTGGTAAGGCTCGACATCGTATTGTGATTCAAATCCAAAATCTTCCGGATTCATGGCCACCAGTGTTGCCGCAATAAAACCGGGCACATATCCGCGTGTCTCAAGGGGCAGATAGGGGTAAATCTCCCAATAATTACGTTCTCCGCCGGCATTTCTTACCGAGCTCAGCATGCGTCGGGTACTTACATTATAGTTGGCCAGTGCCAGGTGCCAGTCTCCATTCCAATATTCATGCAAATCCCTGAGGTGACGTGCAGCGGCACGTGTTGCTTTCACCGGGTCACGACGCTCATCAATCCACCAATTTCTCTCCAGTCCATAAACCGAACCAGTGGCATAAATAAACTGCCACATTCCGACCGCGCGGGCGTGCGAACTTGCCGTCGGTACCAGACCACTTTCAATCATTGAAAGATGCACCAGCTCTTCCGGCACGCCCTCTTCCCGGAAAATCTCCCGCATCATGGGAAAATAGTAGGCCGAACGTTCCAGCCACCGCTCCATAACTTCAGGACGGCGGACTGTCAGAAAGGCAATGTGGTTGTTGACCTGGCGGTTGCGGATAAGCGGGACCTGGGTCTTGCCAATTTCGAGATCTTCCGGTAATATAAAAGAATGCTGCTCAAACCAGTCGCCCTGTTCGGCCATCATCATTTCCTGGTGTACCTGGAAAATCTCCCCGTTTACATTCACAATAGAGTCCGTGATACCGTAAAACTCCTGGTACTCGGTCATAACCGTGCGATAGAGTTCGGCAAACTGACGGCTGCTCTGAATCCCCGGATCATCGTCCATCAGATTCTGCAATGCAAGCAGTCCGTCGGTGATGTACTCTTCGGCACTGATCAAATCGTCGTTAATCTGAGCTTCCAGTGAGAGAAGATGTACACGATAGATATATGCAAGACGCTGAAGCTGGTCCTGAGTCAATTTCTGGTCAGGCTGTTCTGAAGGCGGACGTTCCGTTGGCCTCAGAGGGCGGTCCAGCCCCGGCATTTCCAGTAATTTGGCACGATTCACCTGAAGCGAACGGGGCTCCACTTTACGGTAGTCAACACCTCTGTCACGTTCAAGAGCGAAAAGGGATCCTGATGATAACAGCAGGAGGCAGAGTGACAGTAACACAAATTTATTCATAGTATTCGACTTCTAAGCCCTGGTACAGGCGAAATGGATGATTCAACCGTCAACGTAATTGACAATAGTAATAACTTACTAAAGTACGGTTATTGTTCGAGAAACGAAAGATCTGGTATAGGTTATCTCATCTCGGTCCATCGCTGGACAATCGGCAACCGGCGCCCTGAACCAAACGCTTTGGCACTTACGCGCAACCCCGGTGCCGCCTGTCGCCGCTTGTACTCGTTGCGGTCGACCATCCGGATAACTTCCCTGACCTGATCGGCCGATACCCCGGCATTTGCAATCTGTTCTGCAGGAAGCTGTTGTTCGATATAGGCTTCCAGAATACGGTCGAGCACCTCATAATCGGGCAGTGAATCGGTATCTTTTTGATCGGGCCTCAACTCGGCACTTGGTGGTTTATTAATTGTATTCCAGGGGATAATCTCTTTTTGATAGAAGGTGTTATTCAACCATCGCGAAATTGCAAAAACTTCGGTTTTATAGATATCAGACAAAACAGAAAGTCCGCCTGCCATATCACCATACAATGTACAATAACCGACGGCAAGTTCCGATTTATTACCGGTATTGAGCAGCATATGGCCAAATTTATTGGATATCCCCATCAATATCGCTCCCCGGGCCCGGCTCTGAAGATTTTCCTCGGCCACGCCAAACGGGCTGTCACCAAATACCGGCTCAAGAGTTTTCAGGAATGTATTATACAGATCCCCGATAGCCAGTTCATGAATTCCGATGCCCAGGTTTTCAGCAAGTTGAATGGAATCGGTCACACTGCCCTCCGATGAAAATCGCGACGGCATGGTCACACCCATCACATTCCCGGCACCCAAAGCCTCTTTGGCAATTACAGCGGTCAACGCCGAATCAATGCCCCCGCTCAAACCGAGTACAACCCGCTTCGGCATTCCGCTTTTCACCACATAATCGTGCAGGCCCGTCACCAGTGCCCGGAAAAGTCGTTCCTCTTCACCCGGAACCGGCTTGACGGCAATGTCGGGAGCCGATAATGCTTCCGGATTGCGGCCACTCCACTGCACATCACCATGGTCTTCCTCCAGTGTTGCCAGTTTAAGTGAAATTTCACCTTTCGTGGTGAATACCGTACTTGCTCCGTCAAAAATCAGTTCGGTGTTGGCACCCACCTGGTTGCAATAAATAATCGGCATATCCAGCCGTCGGGCATATCGGGTCAGCATATCCTGCCGAAGTTCCGGTTTGCGTTTGGTAAACGGAGAAGCAGAAACATTAATCAGTATTTCCGCTCCCTGCGCTTTCAGCTCAACAGCCGGCTCATCATCGTAGGTGTGGTAGTTGTACTCATTCTGATTATTCCAGATATCCTCACAAACTGTTATCCCCCATTTCCTTCCGGCCCAATCGGTAACATGGATATTTTTGTTGGGTTCAAAATACCGGAACTCGTCAAATACATCGTATGTGGGCAAAAGGGTTTTATATATTTCATCAACCACCCTGCCCTGTTGGGCAAGCAGAGCCGCATTGAAAATAGGCCGGCCTGAGCCATTGCTGTTCGACCGGATTGTCCCGAATAACAAGCCGGTATGAGCGGTGGAACGGACAATACGATCCGTCTGTTTTTCAACAGCATCAATAAACGATTTTCGCTCAAGCAGATCCATCGGCGGATATCCGCAGACTACCAGTTCCGGAAGCACCAGTAAATCCACGCCATCTTTTTCCGCCGATTTGAGGGCATGGATAACAGCATCGGAATTTCCTTGAATATCTCCTACGATGACATTAAGCTGCTGAATTCGGATACGCATTATGTTATTTATATGCTCGTGGTTACCATTCTTGGATGTTTGTATTACATTAACCCTGTACGGATGAACCTGCTTTTCTGATAAATGGAAAGATACTCCGGTATCGAAAAGGGTCAAAATCATTGGGCGAAAAACTTGAAGAACATATAATCATCCACCGTAACGGATTCGACCATCTGGAGGAAGTTTACAGGCTGAACCGGCTGATTTTCGGTGAAGACCGGCTGATCAATCGTCTGGATCACGATCCGCTTCTTTTTCTGACCGCCCATTGCGAAGGGCAACTCGCCGGATTCAAAATAGGATATGCCCTCAACCGGAACATTTTTTACTCCGCAAAGGGGGCAACGGCACCTCTTTTCCGAAAACGGGGGATTGCGACACAGCTCCTTTTTGCAATGATCTCCGATGCCATGGAACTTGGATTCCGGGAGATGCAATATGACACGTTTCCCCGTCTGTATCCCGGAATGACCATCCTCGGCTTGCGTAACGGGTTTCGTATCAGGCGCATGGGCTGGAATGAGGAGTATAATGATTTCCAGATGAGATTGGGTCGTATCATCAGGTAAGTCTGCCGGAATGATATCCGCGTCAGATAAATCGTGGTGCAAAAACCCCGTTTTCCCGTATATCAGCGGCAAATCCGGTCCGCAGGTAGGCAGGGTAAACGTCCGGACGATCCAGTTCATTAATCGGAATAAAATCGGCATCCCGGATAATCTGCTCTTCTCCATACTCCGGATCGGAACCGGTTTTCAGGGTTCCGCGCTGATGATCGCACTTGTAGTAGAACTCGATTGCATGAATCCCACCCGAACGGACCTGCTGCAAGTACCAGAGCGGCCCCACCGCCACCTCAATCCCGGTCTCCTCGGCAACCTCTCTTTTTGCAGCCATCTCGAGCGACTCCCCAAACTGCAGTCCGCCCCCCGGCGGCATCCATATTCGTTCCTGTTCGATTGGTGAAGAAAGCTGTACCATCAATAGCGCGTCATTCCGGATCAACAATCCGTTTACACGAACGCGGATATGGTCGCTCCATCCGGATGTACTCCCGGCCGATGGCTGGTATCCTGAAGGCGGGTTTGGATCCGGTTTGTGTGTTTGCGAATCCATCGTTTACATATCTATTTTCGGCCGGCAGCCGGCCAAATAATGATCAGGCTTCCTGAACCTGAGGGTCAACTCGCATTTGCATTACGAGATCTTGCTCTTTCGCGAGCTTGAAAGCCGCTTCCACAAAACTCACAAACAGCGGATGCGGGGTGTTAACCGTGCTTTTTAGCTCCGGATGAAACTGTACACCCACAAACCAGGGGTGATCGGCTACCTCTACA
>Ga0207421_10004598_pt1 | contig 15796 bp, 15 predicted proteins | sample SodLakKL_010_SED_4_FD_187542 | JGI IMG/M metagenome (GOLD analysis project Ga0207421, IMG submission 187542) | Alkaline sediment microbial communities from Lake Tanatar, Kulunda Steppe, Russia - 8KL_010_SED (SPAdes) (version 2) | ecosystem: Environmental > Aquatic > Non-marine Saline and...
CGCCGCTGGCGACATCATCGAGAACTTCGTTGCCGGCATCTTCATTCTCAAGGACAAACCGTTCGAGGTCGGCGACTACATCGAATGGGACGGCAACACTGGTGTCGTCCGGGATATCGACCTTCGAGTCAGTAAACTCGATACGTTCAACAACGAACAGCTGACGGTGCCGAACAGCGATCTGGCGAGCGCGGTTGTGATGAACCCCACCGCCAACGATACGCGCCGGGTGCCGTTCGATTTCGGTATCGACTACGATGCTGACATCGATCTCGCCCGCGAAATCATCATCGAGGAAGGAAACAAGATCGACGGCATTCTTGAGGAGCCAGCCCCAACCGCCCCAGTTACCGGACTGGCTGACTCCGCCGTCGTGCTCAACGGTCGCGTCTGGGTCGACCCACACAAAACGAGTGCTGGTAGTGTCAAGACGAAATGGGTCGAAGCCGTCAAAAACCGCTTTGATGCCGAAGGCGTCGACATGCCGTACCCACACACCGAACTGACGGGTGCAATCGAAGTCGACGGCGTCGACGCGACGGCAGCCGATCCAGTCACCAACGACTGATCGACGCGATCCGGTTGCTGGATCCTACTTTTATACTCGCGCCCACATGTCCGAACGGCAGCCACGTGGTGGTTATAAATCAGACCAACTGTCTAACTGAGAGCAGCTCGCGGTAGACGTTCAAATATAAAGGTAGTTGGTCGCTACCGTCGGTTCAGACGTGGTCTTGGACGATCTCAAGGGTTTCTTCGCGGTCATCCCAGTCGACGAACAGCGCGACCGAAGTCGCGCTCGTAATGACGTCCTGAAGGTTGATGCCGGCATCCGAAATCGGGGTGAGAATCGACTGAATGATCCCCGGCCGGTTGGGGAGTTCGCCGCCTGTGACGCGGATGACGGCGATGCCATCCTCGACGGTGACACTTGAGAGTGTGGTACCGCTGACGACCTCCTCGTGGAGAACGGCCTCGGCTTTTTCAGAGCGTTCTTTGTCGACGTAGAACGTAATCGAGTCCATCCCGCTTGCGACCGCATCGATGTTGATCTCGGCGGATCGCAGTCCCTGTGAGAGATCTGCCAGAATGCCAGGGCTGTTTCGGATTGCCCGGCCGGCGACAGTGAGACAGGCTAACTGCTGTTCTTGCATGTCGATGAGGTTTTTGAACTTGCCTTCGATTTGGGTGCCGCCCGTGAGGAGATCGCCGTGTTGGTAGTGGACGACCCGAACGCCGAGGTGTTCGTCCTTGTATGAGAGTGCGCTGGGAGCGACGACTTCCGCACCGCGGAACGAGAGATTTCGAAGTTCGTCGACCGAAATCCGGCCCACGTTTCGTGCGCCTTCGACGACGCGTGGGTCGCCGGTCATCACACCTTCGACGTCAGTGACGATCACGACCTCGTCGGCGTCCATGTAGTTGCCAAGCATGACGGCGGTTGTATCGGAGCCACCCCGACCGAGAGTAGTGATTTCGCCCTCGGCGTTCTGTGCCAAAAAGCCCGTAATAACGGGGACAACGCCGTCGAGTTCCGCAGCGAGTGCCGAGGCGCGTTCGGTGGTTGCTTCGACGTCGACTTCGCCCAGATCGTTGGTGATAATCGGCCACTGCTCGGAGCCCGGCTCTAAAAAGAGGGCGTCGACACCGCGTGCCGTAAGGGCGGCTTTGAGCATTCGAACACTAGTTCGTTCGCCCATCGAGACGATCTCGGCACGGTCTGCATCCGAGGCCTCGAAGTTGATCTCATCGAGCAGGTCGTCAGTTGTCGAGCCCATCGCACTGGCGACGACGGCGATCTGGTGGCCTGCCTCAACGGCCGCGGTTATCGAATCAGCAGCCCGGTTGATACGGTCGCCGCTGCCGAGGCTCGTTCCGCCGAACTTGGCGACAACGCGCATTAGAGAGCCCTCCGGGTAACCGAAACGTCAGTAGGTCGACTACAGGTGAGTACCGTGTCGTAGGCAAACATGGACGGCTCTAACATGGGGACCTGCATAACGTTGTTCACTTCTGGAGAGTCCCTGAATCGGTTGTCTTGTGCACAAAGGCCACTGGTCTGTCTGGCTGGGCTCAAACTAGCTGGATGGATAGTCACGTACAGCCCAGATTGACTGAAAAGTATGAATTTCGAAGCGAGCAGAACTAAACTGAATTGAACCGAACCGAACTGAGCTGAACAAAACTGTATCAACCAGAACCGAACAGCCGAGTTATGAGTCTCCCCAGCCATCCGGGACTTCAATAACGTACCGGCCGTCTTCGCGCAGCGAGATGATGTACTCTTCGCGGTCGTACAACTCCATGAGGTTCAGTTCATACTGGCCGGGGCTGACGATACGGATGCTTTCGAACTGATTGTTGAGTTCTTTTCTGAGTTGATCGAGGTTCGATTCATCTGACTCGCCTTCGTCGACCGCGTTGTCGGTTTCGGAGGAAGATGCCGACTCGGCAGGAGTCTCTGGTTTCGAGTCGACGGGCTGGTCTGCGGTTGATTCGGTATCGTCTGTGGCCGACGGAGGGTTCGAACCGACGGCAGTGAACTCTGATGAGGAGACGACCTCCGAGCGAGCCGACGACTGGGCTGGCGATTCGTCCGCGTTTTTCGGTGTTTTCGAAACGAAGCCGGAGTCATCGGCAACCCCCTCCGTTTCAGGTGGAGATTCCGCTGATTCAGACGGTGATTGAGATGATTCGGGAGCCGACGGCTGCTGTGTCGACGGATCGGCGGTGGCCGGGTTCGAACGTGAGCTATCGGGTGTTGACGTCGACTGCGGAGCGTCGTCGGTGCGGCTGCCGGCAGGTTTGAACTGAAACTTGTTGCCGCCACAGTCCGGACAGCCCGACAGCATCTCTTTGGAGCCATCGGGGAACGTGTGGCCGCAGTTGGTACACTGGTGTGGCATCGGTTACTTCCGCGAAACCAGCGCGCTGATCAGCTGTTCGTCCTTATGAAGCGTCTCGATCTGGTTGGCTGGCCCGATGACGGTGAGCTTTTTCGTCGATTCGCGGCCCATGAGTTTATCGAGGAAACTCTGATTGGCCGTCTCGGCGCGGGGATATGATTCGATTTCGATACCCGAAAAGTCATCCGGGCTGATCTCGGTCATCGTCACCTCGATGAGCTTTGATTCTTCGTCGGGCGAAAGGCCCTCTTCGAGAATGACTATGTTGCCCTCTCGGACCCCATCGAGAATGAGCCGGATCTTTTCCATACTTCGGAGCCCATCCATGCGCGCGCCGCTGATGAGGTCGATCTGGACGCCGGTGTCCGAATCGGTGGGCGTTGCTTCTGGCATTATCCAAAGTACTCCGCGATTTTGTCGTACACTTCGTCCATGTTGTTGCCTTCCAGTGCGGAAAGTGGGACCGTTTCGTGGTCCGGAAACGCATCGGCAACACGCTGGACGTCCGAATCCTCAAGATCGGTTTTGTTCGCAAAGATGAGCACCGGCAGCTCACGGCTCTCGATGATCCCAATGAGCATGGTATTGACCTGCGTGAACGGGTCGGTCGAGGAATCAAGGACGTAGATTACGCCGTCGACATCCTCGCGAAGCCAGTGCATGGCTTCGGCGACACCCTCGGTCGCTTCTCGGGAGCGACGAATGGCGTCGTCTTTCTCCATGTCGTGGTCGAGAAACTCCTTGTAGTCGACCTTGGTGGTGACCCCGGGTGTGTCGACGATGTCAATTGAGACCGACTTGCCGTTGCGTTCGATCTCGACGTCCTCCTTGCGGCGGGCCCGCCGTGTTTCGTGTGGAACGTGACTTTCAGGCCCGATGGCATCGCCAGTCCAGTCGCGTGCGATACGGTTTGCAAGGGTCGTTTTCCCGGCGTTCGGTGGCCCGTAGATGCCGATTCGTTTCGGCTCGTCGGACGCAAACAGCCGGTCTGTGACCCGTGAAATGCTGTCTCTGAGATTTGTGAGCAGACCCATCATGTGAGCTCCCGCACCCCCCGCATCCGCGCGTGTAGAGGAGCGTATGCAACAGTGTGGCTGCCGGGTACACTTAAGCACTGCGTCAGACGAAGAACTGTGGGTCCCGTATTAGCGGTTCTATCGGCCATATATTGGCGTTTCAGGTCGTTTTTCGGCCTTAGAGAGACAGTAAGATGATGTCGACTGTCTGTTGGGTTTTGACTCTCTGTTGGATTTGAGTATTGTGTTGGACAGAACTACGGTGGGGCGGTTTGATGGATAGACATTGATCTTTCGAGGGCGAGTACGTTGTCGGTGAGAATGGATTAACCGATCAGATTGTAAAAGGCGGATTGCAACACCCCCACCCCTTCGTTTCGGGTGGAACCCTCACGAGCGTCTGACGAACAGAGGGAATCAGAGCGAAACTAGATAATTACTAGACTAGATTCTTATTTATACAACTATTAAACAACACTATAATAGCGTTTGTGTAGCAGTACGGGTTTGGTTTCTACGGTATTGTATTAAAGATTCCTGTCGACAACTAGCTGTTTGCACCCCACCCCTCCCTTTTGGGAGGTTCCAGTGGAAACAAAGGGGTGGGGGGCTAGCCGTCTCTGTTGTGCTGGATGGTACCGCTATGCACATTACCTGTCGAAGCGATATCTACACAACCCGTCGACGGAATTTCTGGGACACCTTCACCGAGCCACCCAACGACAAGGCTGGTAAGACTACTCGAACAGACGGATTGTCTCGGCACATATAGTCCATAAACCGTGAACGAGCAGCCGGGAAAACACAGGCCCATACGAGAGTCAGTAGGACAACCGTTTTACTGTTGAACCTGAATACGAACACCTATGACAGATAACGCCGATGATCGGGTTTACTACGTTATCAGTGACCTTCATATCGGCGGTGATGAACAGCTCGAAGAAGTCGAGTTCCTCGATGAGCTCCTGGCGTTTCTCGAACAGTTAGCGACAACTGACGAAAACGCCGAACTGATAATCAATGGCGATGCGTTCGGGCTCTGGGAGTTTACGACCGTCGACGGCATCGATAAGTTCGATGTGCTCGAATCGAGTTATCCTGCGTTGTTCGAACAGCTCCGTGCGACCGGCCAAAACATCCAGATAACACTGTTGCCAGGCAACCACGACCACGAGTTGGCAGCCTACGACGCGTATGTCGACCGACTCGCTGAGTACAACGTTGATCTCGTCCAAGACAAATCGATCAAACGAGCGGTCGGCGAGCAGGCAATTCATTTCGAACACGGCCACCAACTGGACGACAACAACCGGATCGACGACTGGGGCAACCCACATGCGACCCCGCTTGGTTACTACTACAACACCCTGATTACGAGCCGCGCGGGTCAACTGTCGGATCGCGGCCGATACAACTGGCTTAAAGACGTCCAGGCGGTCACACCCACCGAGCGGATGCCGATCTGGATGCTCTCGAAATACTTCTATCGGGAAATGAACCCCGTTATTCGCTACTCGCTGGTGCCGTTTTTATTATTATTTAATATTAGCGCGGTTCTGGCCGTGCTTGCGGGGCTGGATCTTATCGGCGTCTGGTCGATGCCGGTGGCCCAAACTGAGGCCTTTCTCAGTCGGTTCGGCGCGGCCGGAACGGCCGCCTGGTTCCTGTTGAGCATCAACGTCGCAGTTACCGGTCTGCTGTTACTTGTGGGGATTCCGTTCTACTTCCTTCGGCGGGATATCCGTCAGACGGTCAACCGGTTCGGCGTCTTCGAGACTGAACTCACAGTCGACGCCGAAACCCCCTACGAGGAGGCCGCCAGCGACGTGTTCGCCAGCGACCCTCGAACGACGATCTACTGTTATGGCCACACCCACCGTCCGTTGATTAAAGATATCGGCGACGGCGTGCTGGTCAACACTGGGACGTGGCTCAAACGACTTCACCGCCGCGATGGGATTATCGGCATCCTTCCACCCGTGTTCTATCCGTCATACCAGCTTGCAGCGGTTCGGATCGCACCCGAAGTCGACAGTGTCACCATCGAGTACCAGACGATAACCAAACCGAGTCCTGCAACCGAAGAGCTCACGCTCACCGAACGGTTGTTCACCGTCGGCAGAGAACCGGAGCCGGATTTTCCGGATCGACACGTTATCGAGACGCCGCCGGAAACGGCCGCCGCTGAGACACCCATCGAACAAACAACCTGAGAGTTTTGCCGGCCAAAGGGAGAACGTTTTTGTACTCGCTGTTCCTCTGGTTCGTCTGCATCAACTGGACACGGTAGGACGCCTCGTCCGAGCGGAACTCCCTGCCAGCGGGGTTCTCCGGTCGATTTATTAGTGACGTGCTATCGGTTCCACCTGAAACAGAGGGGGTTGCATGACGACAGACGACACACACCCGGAGCCTGATTCCACCGACGACGAGCCGACAGCCCCGAGAGATCGTTCTGCAACGTCGACCGATCTGGATTTCGATACGATGCTCGGAGCCGATGGGAACAAAGAACGCAAGGGTCTGTTCGACGACCTACTGTCGAGCGAGCCGATTTTCGAGAACAAAGAGGTTCTCAGACCTTCATACACTCCACATGAGCTACCACACCGAACCGACCAGATCAACCAGATGGCGACGATTCTTGTCTCTGCGCTCCGTGGCGATACCCCCTCAAACATTCTCATTTACGGGAAAACCGGAACCGGCAAAACCGCAAGCGCGAAGTTCGTCAGCCAGGAACTCGAATCCACTTCACAGAAGTACGACGTCCCCTGTGAGGTCGAGTACATCAACTGCGAGGTGACCGACACCCAGTACCGGGTGCTTGCCCAACTGGCAAACAAGTTCATTGAAAAAAACGAAACCAGAATCGAATCACGAATCGAGGCACTCAAAACGGTTCGTGATCGGCTGGCGTCCGAACTCGACTCGACAACATCAGACACGGACAACCCGGCCGACGAAGACGACATCACAGCCGATCTAATCGCCGCCGCCGAACCGGACAGCGAGTCGACTGAGACTGACGACGGATCCGAAACCGACCAACAGACAGCCGACTTCGACTCCGTCGAGGCGGTCGAGACCGAAATCGAATCGCTGCAGGCCGATCTCGACGAGATGGATCCCGTCCCGATGACGGGGTGGCCCACAGATCGGGTGTACTCAACGTTTTTCGAGGCCGTCGACTACCACGAGCGCGTGGTCGTTATCATGCTCGATGAGATCGATAAACTCGTCGAAAAAAGCGGCGACGACACCCTCTACAACCTCTCGCGGATGAACTCCGAGCTCACCAACTCGCGGATTTCGATTATGGGCATCTCGAACGATCTCAAGTTCACCGACTTTTTGGATCCGCGTGTCAAATCCTCGCTCGGCGAAGAGGAGATCGTCTTTCCGCCGTACGACGCCACTCAACTCCGTGATATTCTCCAACATCGGGCGGATGTCGCGTTCAAATCCGAGGCACTCACCTCGGACGTGATCCCGCTGTGTGCGGCGTTTGCAGCCCAGGAACACGGCGATGCCCGCCGTGCGCTCGATCTGCTTCGGACCGCCGGTGAACTCGCCGAGCGAAGCCAATCGGACAGTATCGAAGAAACACACGTCCGACAAGCCCAAGACAAAATCGAACTTGACCGGGTCGTCGAGGTCGTCCGGACGCTCCCGACTCAGAGCAAAATAGTCCTGTTTTCGATTATCCTCCTTGAAAAGAATGGGGTCCATAACATCAACACCGGTGAGGTGTTCAACATCTACAAACGCCTCTGCGAAGAGATCGACGCCGATGTGCTCACCCAGCGGCGCGTCACAGACCTCATCAGCGAACTCGATATGCTTGGTATCGTTAATGCAGTTGTCGTCTCGAAAGGCCGCTACGGCCGCACCAAGGAGATGAACCTCTCGGTCCCGATTGACGAAACCGAGGCAGTCCTGCTTTCGGACTCGCGGCTCGGCGATATCGAAAACGTCCAACCGTTCGTGCAGGCCCGGTTTGACAACAACTGAAGCCGTCGGCTCTCGCTACCTGAGCAGGTCACGTCGACCGATCGCGTACGCACCACTCACTGTAATCGCCCCGAGACCGACCGGAAACAGTGGGCTCCCGCTCGCTGCGCCGGTGAGTGCGAGCCGAATGTATCCCACGTATGGGACACGCAGTTGTGCGATGCCGGTTACCCACTCTGGTTTGACAACTGGGGCGATTCCGTTTGCCTGATCGTACTGCGCGTTGCTTGCGGTGTTATCGCCCTTTGTAATGTAGCCGTCGTGTGGTGCTGGACAGTACTGGAGCTCGTCACAGTCGTCGGCCGAGACGTACTCGGCGTTTGCCTGTTCATACCAGTTTTCACCTTCTTCGACGAAAAAGTGTGCCCGGTGGATAATTGGTGGCCCACTCGCCTCCGGATTGTCGAAAACGATCACGCTCCCGGCAGCATTAAATGAGGTATACTCGGTCTCACTCACTGTCCCTGCAGTGACGACACCGAGCCCATCGGCTTCATTCGGGCTGAAACGACCGGGTTCGGTGACAAAGACCAGATCGTACTGGTTAATGTTCGGCTCCATGCTTTCGCTTTCGACTGCTACCATCGGTGGCCACACGCCGCTGATCCCAAACAGGAGTCCACCGATCAGGAGTACGATAATGATGCTGATACTCACCTCTCGAAGCAGTAACAACGGACCATCAGTTGCGGTGAGAAACTGCCGCCACAGAGGGTCGGCCGGTTCAGTCGACTCCGCTGATGATTCAGCTACAGAAGGGCCAGAATTTGGAGACATATGAACCGCGTCACTATGTCCGTTGTTGCTGTCTTCGTCGACGCCCGGAGTCGTCGCTAAGTCAGTTTCTGTCAGGTTAGACTGTCGCTGGCCAGTCTCTTCAGCCGGGGAGTCCCGGTCTATAGTCGACTCGGTGTCGCGATCCGGTCGACGATCCCCGTCAGTCATTATCCACCCATTCGATGGGGGCGTGTTTGAACCTTCGGGGTAATACCCTGTCTACGTCTTGTGATTTAATCCAAAGATACCGTCGTCTCGACCGAGTATAATGGCTTCCTACTCACACGTACACTTAGTTTAGCTGTCAGACACATACAGTATGCAGTGGCTACTGCGGCAGATGAGCAGTCTCTGGTTCGGCATGCTTTTGGCTGGAGCTATCCCACGAGTTGGTGTGCCACTGGAGACACACTCGCGGATCGTCCAGTCGTTGGCTGCCCACGGCTACAACGCCGAGCGCGCGGCAGTCACACTATTAGCCGGTGTCGACGATCCGCAGGCTGCAGTTTCGGCCGTCGCCGAGTCGGTTCCTGACGACACCCTCCGAATTACCGTCGACGACGTCCGACCAGTGCTGGACGATGCGCCAGCACCCGATCCAACAGCTGTCGAGTCGTCTCATACACAAACTTCAGCTTCGGAGCCGTCGTCTGAATCCGGTACTTCTACTCCATCGACAAACCCGAAAAATCAGTCAAAACAACAGGGTTCTGCAGTCGAAACGAAGGGGTCTTCGAAGACGCAGGTCTCGACTCCAGACACCACCGCAGCAGGCTCTCGCTCGCGTTCAACAGCGACTCGGTCGCCACAGCCAGCCGAGATTGCCGGTGATATCACGGGTCGATCCACTGGAACCGGTGAGTACAAACAGTTCGTCACGACGTTTCGAGATCGGTACGAACGACTCTCGAAACTGTTAGGCGGCCGTGTCAACCACCGACCGGCATCAGCGATTCAGTCGATGGCCGGAGGTAGCGAAGCCGAGATGATCGGACTGGTCAACGACATTCGCTCGACAGCCAGCGGCCACTGGCTGATCGAACTCGAGGACACGACTGGGACGTTTCCGGTGCTCGTGATGAAAGACCGGGATATCGCTGAGTTAGTCGACGACTTACTATTGGACGAATGTATCGCCGTTCAGGGAACGTTGTCAGACGACGCGGGGATTATGTTCGTCGACTCATTGTTTTTCCCTGATGTCCCCCGCACCTTCCGACCGTCGACCGCTGACCGCCACGTCCAGGCTGCCCTTATTTCCGATGTTCACGTCGGCAGCCAAGAGTTCATGGCTGAGGCTTGGGATCGGTTTACCAACTGGCTGCACACCGAGGAGGCCGAACACGTCGAGTACCTCCTGATCGCGGGCGATATGGTCGAAGGCGTCGGCGTCTATCCCAACCAGGACGAGGAGTTGGATATCATCGACATCTTCGATCAGTACGAGGCTTTTTCGGAGCATCTCAAAGCCGTCCCTGGTGATATGGAGATCGTCATGATTCCCGGCAACCACGATGCGGTTCGGCTGGCCGAACCACAACCCGGCTTCGACGAGGAGCTTCGCAGCATTATGTCGGCTCACGACTGCCGCATCTCGGGGAACCCATCGACGGTGACCATCGAGGGCGTTTCTGTGCTGATGTATCACGGCGTCTCACTCGATGAAGTAATTGCTGAACTACCCGAACACAAAGCTAGTTACGACGAGCCTCATAAGGCAATGTACCAACTACTTAAAAAGCGACACGTCGCCCCGCAGTACGGCGGCCGGATGCGACTGGCTCCGGAGACAACGGACTACTTAGTTATTGACGACGTACCTGACATCTTCCATACGGGCCACGTCCACAAACTCGGTTGGGGGAAGTACCACAACGTCTTGGCGGTCAACAGCGGCTGCTGGCAGGCCCAAACCGAGTTCCAAAAGAAGGTCAACATCGACCCCGACGTGGCTCACGCACCGATCGTCGACCTCGATACGCTGCATATGACTGTCCGGAAGTTCGCCTGAATTCGTGTCGAATTAGGGTTGTTGGCGGTACCGAATCGTCCGCGAGCCGCGGAACATTGGGCCGCTTCCGTCGTCGAAGAAACCCGCAGCCTCAACAGCAGCCGTTTTTTCGGCGGCGTCGGTTTCGACCAACACTTCAACGGCCATGTTTTCGCAGGCCGCAAACCGGACTGGCTCGGCTAACAGTCGTTCGCAGGCCTCGCGTGTCCCACCGAATTGGGTAACATGAACGGTTTGTTCGTGCGCATCAAAACTCACGAAACCCAGCAACTCGGTGTCACTGGCGTCGGTGTCGACGTTTGGATCGCGGTTTCTTTGATCTCGTTCGGCGACGCGGACGCTTCGGTCGTGGACGAGGTTTCGGACGACATCCGCTGGTGCATCGGCCAACGCCGCAATCGCCTCGGCGTCGTCTTCGACTGCGTCCCGAATGTGCATACGCGTTCTACCGTCGCTGTCCCGATAAAATCAGGGGGCCAATCCATCGAGCGATACTGAAGGGTTTATTTGTACTCACTCGAACCGTAGGCTATGAGCACGGCTACCAAGATTGTACTGGGGACAGTTAGTGTCTCGACTATCCTTGCGGTCGGCATCATCCTCTCGTTCGTCTTCGCCTGATGTTCAGTCAGCGCGAACTTTCGTCGACCCTTTCGGCGGTTCGAGACCAACAGGCTCCTGCAGCAGTCGTCGTCGACGTCAAACAGGACTTCGAGATTCTCCCACCAGCCGTCGCCGAGGATCTCGGTCTCTTCGTTGCGGCCCTTGATCCAGCCACCTACCCCACCGACTGGCTTCCAGCCGATGCACCGCAGGCGCTACAGCGGTATGCGAGTTCGACATTTACCGTTGGAATGCCCGGCGACGGCACCGTCGTCTGGACCGACCAAACCGAGCCACCGACCGTCTTACTTAAAAAACGTGCCGAGGGAACGCCCGAAGACTTCCTAGAGTTTCTGGTCGCCGAAGCGTTCGTCAAGATCGGCTGTGGCGTTCCGGAACACTTTCTCCCGTTTTTCGGCAAGCAGTACGCCGCGCTGGCAGAACAGACTGCTCTCGGGCCTGCAGATACGTATCAGGTCGCTGCCGCGCTGTTCGAGGGATGGGTCGGCTTGCAGACCCGCGAGGTCTTCGAATCGTGGGCCGACGATCCCAGCCTCGAACCACTGTACGAAACGTGGCTCGATGCCGGCCAGCGACTCGACGGTCGACTCAATGACCTCTCGCGAGCGGTCGCCCACGGCGAGATGACGTTTCCCGAAACCACGGAGTACGCCTGCTCGGCCATTAAACACGGCCGTGAGCTGCCGACGCCCTTTGCCGCGCTCGATACGGACGCCTATCGGGAGTACGGAGCCGACTATGCGGTCCAGTGGGCTGCTAAAACGATCGCCGCCCTGCGCGAGTAGGCAGCTCCTACTCATATACGACTTTTCGCCCGATGTCGACTCTACGGTACTGGTTATAACTCGATAGCGCTCTCGCAGCTAAAACTCGACGCCGACACTGCTGTCGTCTTCGAGGGTGACGACACCATCGAACAGCTCGTTGAACCGGTTGAGTGTGTCCTCGCCGTGGACCTCTTTCGAGAGATGGAAGATGCCGACTGCATCGTGGTCTGCAAGCAAGCCAAGCAGCTGTTTGGTCGCCTCGTAGACACCGTCTTCGTCGGCGTAGTAGATCATCTCTGTTAGTGAGTCGACGCTGATCCGGACTTTACCGTCGTGGCTTGCAAGGAACTGTTCGGTTTTTTCGACGATCCCGTCGAGGTCGTCGGGCGACGAGACGTAGTGAACGTCGTCGGCACCGCGTCGCGAGTAGCCGCGCTCGACTGATAGGGTATCGAGGATGACCGCCCGATCCTCGTCGACGTCGTAGTGTTCGAGTTTCTGTTCGACCTCACGGGCGGTCGTCCGCGTCGAGATAACCAAAAAATGGTCTGTATCGAGTTTCAGAAAGTCGGTATCGATCCGGTCGGTCTCACCAATCGAAGGATGGACCAACAGCAGGCCGGTCCCGGCCGAAATCGTCTCAGGTGCGTTCTCAATCGCTAACTTATACTCCATACCACACCCAGCGACTGGGTGAACTTAATGTTACAGGCATTCGGCTGACAATCGTTCGCTACTGATCGTCGACCCACGGAGCGGCCACCGGCAACCGGTCGGCTTACTACTTCGGTACTTTTAACCGAAATATCGAGTAGTAGTATCCATGGACGTCCGAACCGAATTCTGGTCAATCTACCGGGAGGCCCTCCCCATTCTTATCATCGCTCTCGGCGGTGGCCTGTTCGCAGGACTCGTCCTTGAAGGCATGTTAGAGAGCGTCGAGCGGTTCCCTGGACTGCTGGTAATGGTTCCTGTGTTTCTTGCAACTCGGGGGAACGTGTATGGCGCACTCGGTGGCCGCATCTCCAGCGGGCTCCATCAAGGGCTTATTAGCCCACAATTCGAGCGAAACGAACGACTGCTCAACGCCGTTATCGCCTCGTTTATCAACGGGATCGGCATCTCAATTGTGATCGGTTTCATCTCGTGGGCCGCGCTCACGGTTCTGGGTCGACCATCTGCGGCACTGTTCGAACTCGTCGGCATCATGCTGATCGCCGGCGTGCTCACCTCGTTCGTGATGATCGGCGGCCTTCTGGCGTTGATTTTCACCGGCTACAAACTGGGGTATGACCCCGACAACCTTGTTGGCCCCATTGTCACCACGCTCGGTGATATCTTCGGGATGGCGTTTCTGTTTCTCTCAGTACTCATCATTGAGGTGATCGTCTAATGGTCGTTCCAAGCGGCTCGCTCGGCAGCTGGGAGACCAAATCAATCGTGAGCAACATGTTCCCGCTGTTGGTCGTCCTTTCGATTATCGTGCTGTGGGCAGGGATCACGCTCGAAGACGCCGAGGAGTTGCTCGAACAGTACGGCCTGCTGGCGGTAATGGTGCCGACGATGGTCGATATGGGTGGCAACCTCGGTGCGATTCTCAGCTCCAGACTGTCGACGCGCTTCCACCTCGGGACGACCAGCATCGATCTCAAAGATCGCGTTCTGTGGTCGAACATCGGGGCGGTACTGGGGCTTGCGGCGACCATCTTCACCGCGCTCGCGGTCGGCGCATGGGTTATCGGCCAGCTTATCAACGCCGCCTTACCACTGTCGACGCTCCTGTTAATCTCACTAACAAGCGGGATGGCCGTTGCCGTAATCGCCGTCGTGTTCAGTATTCTGGCAACGTACGGCTCCTACCGGCTCGGCGTCGATCCCGACGATACGACAATCCCAATCGTCACCAACGTGGTCGACGTCTGCGGAATGGTCATCTTTATCGGCGTTTCGTCGCTGGTATTGGGATTCTAATGCGAGTTAGGGACGGGCTAACTCACTGAATTGCTCGGTGCTTGTCCGGGTTCCTTTGGCAATAACGATATCGCCACCCCGAAGCTCGGCGTCAGCATCGCCAACCAAGAACCAGCCTTCGCCCGGTCGACGAATCGCAATCACAGAGATCGTCGCCTCGGCGTCAGGAACGCCGCCGGTAACCGCCGAGCCGTCGAGTGTGCTTCCGTCGGCGACTTTCGCACGGGTGAGAATTTCGTCGCTCTCTTGGACAGCCAACTGAACGACCGGGTGAACATCGATCTCTCGGAGGACACCCTCGCTGATGTCGAGTGCAGCATCGCTGATCGTTTCAGTGCTGGTTCCGAGATGGATAAGTCCACGGAGTTTCACGGGATCTTCGGCATCGGCGGCCGCCTGCAGCACCCATGCCTCGAACCGCGATTCGAGGTTGTCGACTTCGATTTCGAGATTGCTGACCTCCTCGGCAAGTTCGGCATCGTCGAACAGTACGCTGCTGTAGGCCAGATCGACCGCAAGCTCCGAGAGGTTTTTCATCTGAACGATGGCATCAACTGCGCGTTCGAGATCCGCGAGTTCGGCGGATTCCGGCGGTTCGGGGTCGTATATCTCACCAGTAAACGCTTCGTAGACGGGACCGATCTCGGAGTCTGGCCCCCGGAGTAGGGCGATATCTGCCGCGTCGATACCCGTCTCGCTTCCCGGATTAAGCAGCCAGTCATCACCGCGCCGAAGTGCGATTACACGGATTCCCGTCTGGGATTCGAGATCGATTTCGCCGAGCGACTGGCCCACGTACGCCGAGTCGTCGCTCACCTCACAACGGAGGAGCGTTTCGACGGCCTCCGGCAGCGCGGCTCGCATCGCCTCGGGGAGGCCGATCTCTTCGAGGACGATTTTGGCGATATCACCGGCCGCATCGCTGATCCGGTCGGTCGCGGTGACGATACCCAACACGGGCGCGAGCGCTTCGGCATCCGAGGGGCTTCGTGCGGCCATCAACAGCCCCATGTGGGCGCGAATCTCCAAGGTATCCATTTTGTGCTCCAGCCGGACGACTTCGGCTGCAAGCTCTGGGCTCCGATTGAGTACTGCCGAATACGAGAGATCGACCAGCAGCTCGGCGGTGTCTTTCATCTCGATGAGCACGTCTTTGACGTTCACCGGTTCGTACTCTATCGGTGTCGACAGTTCGTCGCTTTCGGAGACATCCATATCTCCTCTGAGCCATGCCGGATACAAAAGGGTTCACCGATTGAGGAACTGATTTACTCGTCGGTCGACCAATCAGGGTATGAGCGTTCGCGAGGAGTTCGACAGCTGGGCGACCAGCGGCCGGGACAAAGGAATGGAAGACCGTCACTGGAATACCGCCAAACACGCACTGGCACGGATGCCACTCGAAGCCGGCGACACCGTCGTCGACCTCGGCTGTGGCAGCGGCTATGCGCTTCGGGCACTCCGCGAGACGGCCGCCATCGGCCGCGGCGTCGGCCTTGACGGTGCCCCAGAGATGGCCCGCAACGCCGCCTCCTACACCGAAGACGGCGCGGTTGGGTTCACTGTCGGGGATTTCGACTCGCTCCCGTTCGCCACGAACAGCGTCGACCACGTGTTTTCGATGGAGGCGTTCTATTATGCGCCAGATCCAGTCCACACCCTCGAAGAGATCCGCCGGATTCTCCGGCCCGGCGGCACCTTCTTTTGTGC
>Ga0207421_10004599_pt1 | contig 15795 bp, 12 predicted proteins | sample SodLakKL_010_SED_4_FD_187542 | JGI IMG/M metagenome (GOLD analysis project Ga0207421, IMG submission 187542) | Alkaline sediment microbial communities from Lake Tanatar, Kulunda Steppe, Russia - 8KL_010_SED (SPAdes) (version 2) | ecosystem: Environmental > Aquatic > Non-marine Saline and...
CATCAAATACTCTAAAACTTTTATTCTTTGAAAGGACGGGTGTATATTATGCTCAGATAGTTTAACTGAAAGATCCTTATGTGAGATGTTCATAATACCACCCTTCTGCCAAAACATTGCAAATAGTTTGTGTTTGTAATGATTGCTAACTTCAACTTACTATAAATAAGCCTCAATGTCAATGCAAAATATTCGATAGTGTCTATCTGTATCATTGGATTAATATGATACTTATAATAAAAAACGGGCGGCATTAAAATGTCACCCGTTACAGTAACTAATGAGTGTATTTATTTTATCCTGCTGTTCTTTCGTCTACTGCATCTTCGTCAATTTTCAAGCTTGCATCATTTTGAATGCTCTTTACAAACGCTACGATTAGAGCGATTACAACCAGTGAGAAGGGTAAAGCTGCCAGGATAGATACAGTTTGCAGGGCGCCCAACCCACCGCTCAGGGTGAGAATAATTGCTGATGCACCCAAAAGAATTGCCCAGATGACTCTCATAGCAGTTGAAGGAGTCAAGTTGCCTTTTGAGAGGATCATTGACACAAAGAATGCAGCTGAATCGGCAGAGGTCACAAGGAATGTAAGCATATTAAAATAAACCACCACGGCCACCAGGCTGCCCAGCGGATAAGCGCTTAAGAGTTCATATATCCCCGAACCTGTATCTTCCAGGATTGCGCCATACATATCGACAGCACCGGTTATTTGTGCATCTATTGTTGCGCCACCGATAACGCTGAACCAGATAACTGTCATTGCCAGGGGTACTACCAGCACGCCAACAATGAACTCCCGGATAGTTCTACCCTTGGAGATTCGGGCAATAAAGCCGCCAACGAAGGGACCCCAGGCAATCCACCAACCCCAGTAAAAGACTGTCCACCAGCCCAGCCAGGGGGTTTGCTCTACCGGGTCTGTATAGAAGGTCATAAAAACTAAGTTTGATAGGTAATGACCAAAACCGTCGACCATCAAGTCGAGGAAAAACCGGGTGTTGCCCATTATAAAAACAAAAGCCAGCAAGAACATGGCCAGCCAAACATTTAGAACGCTTAGTTTTTTAATGCCGCGATTTAAACCGGTCATGGTTGATATAGTATAGGCAGCAATTAATACGATTAGTGCTATGACCACATAAAACTCGGTCATCTCAAGGCCAAAAACTGAAGTGGTGCCGTAGCGGATCGAAATAACGCCCATCCCCAGAGAGGTGCTGATTCCAGCAACTGTAGCAAAAACAGCCAGGAAGTCAACCAGTTTTCCAACGAATCCATGCGCGTTTTGACCTAATAAAGGCTCAAGCGCATAGGAAAACCTTAAGGGGTTGCCAAGCCGGTAAGTTGAATAGGCGATGGCTACGCCGATTACCGAATAGCACACCCAACCGTGTATACCCCAGTGCAGCAAGGTAATCTGCATTGCCACAGGTGCAGCTCCAGGAGTGCCACTTTCTGCCAGGTAGGGTGTATCCATAAAGTGGTAGAGAGGTTCTGCAACCCCCCAGAAAATAAAGCCAACCCCGATACCACAACTGAATAACATGGCTACCCAGTTAAAAGTGGTATATTCAGGTACATCTTTGTCTTTGCCGAGCCTGATAGTTCCGAATTTTGAAAAAGCTAACCACACAACAAAGAGTATTGAACCGGCAATAACCAGCATATACCACCAGGTAAAGTTGGTAACAACAAAACCATCAGCTAAATTGAGGATTTCTGCTAACCTTTCTGGCACAACAACGCCAAAGATAAGTGCAACTACTAGAGCAATAAGTGATACCCAAAACACGGGGCTATCAATATCACCAAGGTATTTCTTAACCATTCTTGGTATCCTCCTTCTTGCTAAGAGTTAAATTTCAAATTCTGCAACACTAGTCATTCAAGTTCTCGATACTACAAAAAAGGTGTTCCCCTTTTTACGCTCACCTCCCTATAGATTTTCTGTCAGGTCATTTTTGCCAACAGGGCAAGAAAATTCGCAGTTACGGCAGTATTTAATGATCTTGACCGGTTCTGAGCTGGTCTCGGGAACATTCTGTTCCTTTGCGCCGCTCAAATCCTTTTTCATTTGATTATTGCACTTTGCCCTGTCGTAGTTTCCGACCTGTCCGGGCAGGCTCTCCTGGCTCATTTCTGATGCTGTGTAAACTATTTCCCTAAAAGCATCCTGGGGACAGTTTTGCAGGCATGGGCTACCACAATTGTTGCAAGGGTTAAAACTGCTAGGCCCTGTTGGCGGAAGTTTTACCGAGAGTAGCATTGCCCTAAGACGAACTCTTGGACCATATTCGGGAGTGATCAGAAGATTGTTTTTTCCTATACAGCCAAGACCGGCATAATAAGCGGAATCTTTTAAAAATACCCCGCCTTTTTCAATGTGGTAAGGGCAGGGATAAGTAGTTATTGGATAGTTTGTTTCGATCCAGGTGGCTAATTTTTTGTTAATCTCTACAAGGACTTTATTTCCTTGAGGTTCTTTTTTGCCAAACCACCAATCTAATTCTGGATTATCTTTCCCATGTTCGTAGGCTATTACTACTGCACTTTTAGCATATTCAGGCCAATAAACCTCCCCTGGTTCCAGGCCCAGGTCACTATTTCTGCTGCCAACATCCGCCTGGGGAAGTTTTGGGGCAAGGGTAAAGGATGGGGCTGTTTTTAGGTCGTCCAGGGCACAGATTCCCGCAAGGGAAGCTCCCAGCTCTTTGGCAGTTTTCAAAATACCAGAAGTGCACTTTAATAGTTCCTTGTAGTCCAGGTCAGTCTTTTTACCCGAGTTCAAAGCAACTACCCCCTAATATAAAATTAATTATAAATATTATTTAAACAACTACAATTGTCACGACGTAAATAGATTCCCGCCGTTTTCGAACACTTTGTAATAAGAAACTTTATAAAAACAAGCAGCGGCTATTAGTTTTTATAAATATCTATCTTTTACATAAAGCTAACACACCAGATTTTATATATATATAATTCATACGTGCTTATTTTTATACAATTCAACTGTGCTTTGCTGCTTGCCATGATTTTGAATCTTAGAAACAAATCAAAAGAAGGTTAAAGTGAAGGGTTGAACCAAAGAGACGATGGCAAAACTTTCATTGGGAGGAGATGCAAAGTATAGAGTGATTAAACTTTTTGAGCTTGAACTGGAAGACTTCAAGAAATAGTTATATTTGAAGGATATCTATGTATTTGGAGGTAATTACCAAATAAGAGGATGACAGAATTGTGCTTTATATTATTTCGCGGAAGAATTAAGATACTCAAGCCCATAAAGAGAGATTTCCAGGCAGGATCTTTTTTCGGGTGATATCATAAAGTCAGAACCAAGCAGGTTTTCTAAGGCAGCAATGCGTTGATAGATCGATTGTCTGGTAACAAACAGCTTTTCAGCAGCTTCCTTTTTGTTGTATTGACAGTCGCGAAGCGCCGCAAGCGTGTCTAACAAAGTATGATCAGGGTTTTGGGAGTTCTCATTTATAACCGGTCCGAGGTAATCTTTTATAAAGCTCTCTAGCATACCGCTTTTTTCCAGCATGATAATGATTTTATAAATATGCAGGTAATCATAAAAATATATATTTAGGTTGCTTGATTTTTCATTAACGTATAATACTTCTTTTGCAGTCTCCAGGCTTTGTTTTAACTGATTTAAGCTGTCATACCTTTTTCCGATGTAAAAAAGTCTATTCTGACTAAGGTTGTGCGGGCCGCCCTGCGAAAAAAGTTCATAGATTTCTTCCAGGGCCTTATTCATGCGGTACTTCCAGGAGTTATTTTGTTGAGAATCGATTAGTATATAAGCAATTGACTGGTAATCTTCATGCCAGAATAGGGCAAATCCATATTTATCGAATATGCTGCGAGCAACACCGGTAAGCTTTAGCGTTGACTCAACCATGCCTTTTTGATTCTTATACGGGCAGTTATGGCTAATCAGGCAGGCTATGACACCGCTTGGGTTTAAAAATGGTTCTACTGCCTGGATATTCTGCTCAATTTCCTGTGTACTAAGCATTCCTGATGCCCATTTTGTGACCCACTGTGCCTTATTCTGCCTTTCTTTTTCTTCAACATAAAGGTTTCCTAAAAAATCCTGGGCCAGTGCTATTGAGCATTTTTCCAAAACTAAAAATGTGAAACTGCTGAGGATGTGTTTTTCGCTAAAAATAACCAGATAGCCCAGGCTTTGGTTGCAGGCTTTCACTTGTGTAAAGGCAATAATCAGGTTGCCTTTTTGCATAGAAATTAGAGATTTTTCTTCAGTATTGTGAAGGTACTCCTTAATTTGCCTCTGCTTTGTTTTGCTGATTTTTGGAATAAACTGTGCTTTTCCTTTTACTGGAATGTAAGCAGTGCTTACGTCTAAACTGTTATGAATGTAGTGCAAAATATCAGTTGTATCATGAGGGTTGGTCAATATTTGTTGCAGGCTGTTTAGAAACTTTTCCTGTTCAAGATAAACTTTGTAATCTTTATTAATTATCATTGTATGCAGGCTATGCATTAGGTCTACGTACCGACATTCATAGTTTTCCGGAATTAATATGAGGGGAAAGTCATTTGATTCTGCTTCATCAAGAATTTCAGAAGGGATGACGTCTACAGAGTTGAAATCATTAAACTTTTCCCCAAGCTGTATGCATAGTGCGGTAACATTTTTTGCAATTAGCTGCCTTATAAAAATGAGAGGATCATTCTTATTTTTCCACCCTGCACCGGTTGTCAGGATTAATTCATGACCATTTACGTAATCTTTGCACTGGGTGATTTCTAATATATGTGCCCACTTGACAGTCTTACCCAGGCCGCCTTTGCCTGCAGCAACTACAGCACCAGCACTCTCCAAGTATTCCGATTTAAGGGCTTCTTTAACTGTTAGAACTTCCTTTGTATCCGGCATGATATTGCCCTCAGCTTACAAAATGTCTTTAAAATAGAAGTATTAACTTACATGGTGCCAATTGTAGTTATTTGGATAATATTTATAATTAAAACTGAATGCGTGTACATTATAAACCAAGCATTATAAAAAATAAAGTTTGCCATTTCTTATGTATTGATCTGAAACAAGCTTAAGCTCAAAATAAAAGAGCTTCGGATATAGTTTTCTTATTTTAAGGCTTCAATAATTTTACGGGGGTGTTTGCAGTGCAATTAGAAAAGGTCGTAGTTGGTGTTCCGAAAGAGATCATGCCTGGAGAAAGTAGAGTATCCGCCATACCTAACACAGTGGAGAAGATGGTTGCCGCCGGAGCCGAGATCCTGGTTGAAGCAGGAGCGGGCGCCGGCGCATTTATTGATGACGCTGAATACACCGCTAAGGGAGCAGAAGTAATTGACGATCTCGAGGAGCTATATAAAAGGGCCAATGTCATACTTAAAGTAAAAGAACCGCGCCATCATGAAAAGTATGGTAAACACGAAACTGAGCTTTTTTCAGAAGGCAGTGTAGTAATCAGCTTTTTACACCCGGCCCATTCTGTCAACCATGAGGGCCTGAAAATCATGGCACTGCGGAACATCACCGGCTTTACCTTGGATGGCATTCCGAGAATATCCAGGGCCCAGCAAATGGACTCTTTAACCTCGATGAGCACCGTGGCGGGGTATAAGGCGGTTATCTTTGCAGCCAACCACCTGGGGCGTTTCATACCGATGATGCCCACCTCTTTTGGAATCATCAACCCGGCCCAGTTTTTGGTTGTCGGCACCGGGGTGGCAGGACTCCAGTCTATTGCCACCGCTAAGAGGCTTGGTGCCAAGGTGAAAACACTTGATATCCGGCCGGAAGCAAATGAGCAGGCCAGGAGTCTTGGAGCAGAAACCCTTGAATTTGACGTTCCCCAGGTACTGGCTGTCGGTGAAGGTGGTTACGCCCGCCGCCTTCCTGAAGAATGGTATGAAAAAGAAAAAGAACTGCTGGCCCCACATATTGAACAAAGCGATGCCGTCATCCTCACTGCCTTGGTGCCTGGAGAAGTGGCCCCGAAAATAGTTGATGAAACCATGGTATCGAAAATGAAGAAGGGCTCTGTAATAGTTGACATTGCAGTAGACCAGGGCGGGAACTGCTCCCTTACCCGCTGTGGAGAAGAATACAAGCATGAGGGCATCACCATCAGCGGCATTATGAATGTCCCGGGTACCCTGCCGGTAGATGCAACCAACATGTTTGCTCAGAGCACTTACAATTTCTTTGCCTATATTATCGAAAATGGCACTGTTAAAACCGATACTGCGGATGAAATAGTAGAATCAACCCTGGTTACTCATAAGGGAAAAATAGTTCACCATGGCACACTGATGGCTATGGGCATGGAAGAGTAATAAACAGAAAAAGGAGAATAGCAGATGATTTTAGCAATGTTTATCATATTAGCTGCAGCGGCACTTTTGGGCTATAAAGTTATATCTGCGGTGCCACCCTTGCTGCACACTCCTTTAATGTCTGGTATGAATGCGCTTTCCGGCATTACCGTTATCGGAGCAATAGCCGTATTTTTCACTGCCCCCCCTGGAGCTGAAGGCTGGGCGGCAGCAGCCCTGATCCTGGGCATGATTAATGTAGCTGGCGGGTTCTGGGTTACAGAAAGAATGCTGCGCATGTTCAAAGGCAAGGCAAAGGAAAGCGAGGTGCAGGAAATACCGTGGCAGTAACAATTACATTAGCCATGCTAATAATAGTTGGTTTCTTGGCCGGTATCAGGCTAATGCAATCTCCCCGCACCGCGCTCTGGGGCAATCGCCTGGGAGCCCTTTCCATGCTGGTAGCCATCGCCTGGACATTTGTTTATACCGGGCAGGCCATACTTTCAACTGCCTTAGTCTATATCGCAATCGGCGGCTTGATTGGTCTGATCCTGGGACAATCAGTAAAAATGATTCACATGCCGCAAACAGTAGCTTTATTAAACGGACTTGGCGGAGCTGCATCGGCCCTGGTCGTCTGGGCAGCTGTAATAAGCTACCATGGTGAAGGAGCAGAAATGCTCTTCTGGGGCACCTCCGGGCTGGCCTTAGGTGTTGGTGCTTTAACCTTGAGCGGCAGTATAATTGCAGTATTGAAACTGCAGGGCTTGGCTTTTCGTCAAGCGGTTCAACTAAAGGGTCACGGTCATATCCTGCGTGCTGCTATCCTTCTGGCAGTCCTGCTCGTTTTGATCAACATGAGCCTACCGGGCCAATACTATTTTCAGCTTCTACCGGTAGTTGCCCTGCTTGGTTTGCTGGCCGGTTTTTTCATGACTCTGCGTATTGGTGGGGCCGATATGCCGATTGTCATTTCGCTGCTTAATTCTTTCTCCGGCATAGCCGCTTCAATCGCCGGCCTGGCTGTAGAAAATGTTATTTTAGCCGGAACGGGAGCCCTGGTAGGTGTGGCCGGCATGATTCTGACCCGGATCATGTGCCGGGCTATGAACCGTTCGCTGTTTTCTGTCCTCGCAGGCTTTACCCCGGGTAAGAAAGAAGCCGAGACTGTCCCACCAGAAGAAGAGCAGAGCGCTATTGATGAAAGTCCTGCAAAAAGCAAGGTAGCTGAAGAGGAAGCGGAATCGGCAGTTGCCGAAGGTTCAGAAGATAACCTTCCGGATATTATTAACCAGGCGCAAAGGATTATCATTATTCCCGGCTACGGTATGGCCGTAGCCCAGGCCCAGAATGCTGTCGAGCAGCTCTTAGATGCCCTGGAAGGCAAAGGTAAGGAAGTGAAGTTTGCCATCCATCCTGTAGCGGGGCGCATGCCCGGTCACATGAATGTTCTATTGGCCGAAGCCGGTATCGATTACGAAAAGTTAATGGATCTTGATGCTATCAATCCCCAGTTCGATCATGCCGATCTGGCCATTATTGTCGGCGCCTGTGATGTAGTTAACCCGGCGGCCAATGCAGCAGAGGGAACCCCAATATCAGGGATGCCCATCCTTAATGCAGAAAAAGCCAGGCATGTGATTGTCTGTAATATAGACGAAAAACCGGGCTACTCAGGTGTAGATAACCTGCTTTACGAGCAAGACCATGTTCATACTTTCTGGGGGGACGCAGCCGAGACTATCCCGCAGTTGACAGGGATGATCGGGCAAGTGTCCTAAATATAACAAAGCAAAGCTCTGATGCTTCAGCCCAACGGAAAATGCCTTATTCTTTTTAGACACTTCTTTTGATTCACAAATGGCATATTAGACGACTTACAAAGTGTTCGTAAAATAGTGGTATCATGTTACACCGTGCCAATTGCAGTTAATTGTATAAAATTTATAATTAATCATACAACCATTTACTTTGTACATTTAGCTGTGTAAATATTAAGACTGATTTTTAGCTAGCTAAGGCTTAATTGAATCCAGGTATTAAAAGGCTTACTTGCTTCTTTCATAGTGACTTGTTTCTGCAATTTAAAATTTGCATGGCACTGTAAAACAATAAAAAATGGAGGGTTAATATGATGCGCTACCTGCCAACAATGAAGGTGATCGAAGAGAAGGACTATCAAAGAATACATGATGCTTCTCTTAAAATTCTTTCCGAAGTGGGTGTCAGGTTTGATAGTGAGGATGCCCTGGAGTACTTTAAAAAACATGGTGCCAGGGTGGAAAACAGAAAAGTGTTTATTACTCCTGAAATGGTAAAGGAAGCATTAAAAACAGCACCTTCAAAATTTGAATGGAAAGCCAGGAATGATGAGCAAACTGTTATGTTAGGCGATGGATATGTTGTAGAGCCTAATGTTGGGTGTGTTTTTGCTCAGAGCATTGATCGCGGCAGGTGGCCTGGAACAAGAGAAGATTATGCTAACATCCAAAAACTACATCAGTCTAGCAAACTGCCTACTCTTGTTGGGGCAACTCCCATTCAGATAAGCGATGTCGGTGGTGAGGAAAAACATCTATACATGATTTATGAAACAATTAAACATACTGATAAGCCCGTAATCGGTATTTGTGAAACTAAACAGCATGCCCGTGAAAATCTAAAAATGATGGAAATTGCTATGGGTGAAGATGTATTTACCAATAACACCTGTGTTGCAGTTAGCGTTAACCCGCTAAGCCCGCTAGCTTATGGAGGCGAAACATCCGATAGCATGGTTCAATATGCAGAAAAGGGTCAGGGTGTGATGAGTCTGCCCTGCATCATGGCCGGTGTAAGTGGTCCGATTAATCTTTTTGGTACTATTGTCCTTCAAAACACTGAAATACTTGCAGCGCTGGTTTTAACGCAGATCATTAATCCCGGTAATGCTTTTGTGATGTGTCCCTGTTCATCGACCGCCTACATGAAGAGAGGCAACTATGTGACCGGGGCTCCTGAAATGATGTTAATTGATATTGCCGGCCTGCAAATGAGTCATGAATTTTATAAGCTGCCATCACGTCTTATGACAGGTATGTGTGATTCAAAAGAAGTGGATGTGCAGGCAGGTTATGAAACTATGCAAAACCTTACCCTTGGCATTTTAGCCAGGCCTAATATTTTGCACGAGTGTCATGGGGTTTTGGAATCGATTATGACTGTTTCTTATGAAAAATTTATCATTGATGAAGAGTTGATCAGCAGAGTATTACGTGTGGCTGAGGGAATTGACACCTCTGATGAAGCGATGTCTCTGGATTTAATTAAAGAGATTGGTAGTGAAGGTTCATATTTTACTCATAATGAAACCTTTAAGCATTACAGGGATCTATGGGAGCCAACTGTATCTGACTGGCACTCCTACACAGAGTGGGAAGAAATTGGTGAAGACATTTTAACAAGAGCTAACAAGTTATGGAAAAAACGCCTGGCTGAAGCGCCAGAGATGATGATTGATGAAAGCCTTGACAACGATCTCAAGGCTTATATTAAATCAATTAGAACCTAGCTTAAAGGAATACCTATCATGAAAAAACGGGAGGTGTTTGCTGGATAGAGCTCAGGTTACAGGGGAGATAAAAGCAAGCGGTGAGCTAACTGGTTACAGCTAGAGCAAACTAATTGCTTCTTATCATTTTAACCTGGTAAGCGTAAGGCTTAAATCAATGAAAGGAGGGAAGGAAAAATGAAAATAGGCAAAAGAGCTGGATACAGGTCCATCGAAGGAATGTCTCTTAATATGTTCACCGATGATGAGCTGTTTGAAATTCATTGTGCCACCCTTAATGTCTTGAAGGATACCGGAATCAGGGTCTTAGATGAAGAAGCGCAGGAGATATTTGGCGGTGGCGGCTGTATTGTAGATCGTGAGACCAACATGGTTAAAATTCCTGAATATGTCGTGGAAGACGCAATAGAGTCAGCACCTAGCAGCTTTTTATTAGGGGGTATTGACAGCAAGGATGACTTTTACTTGCGTGCAGGCAGCACAATATCCTTTACTAACTTCGGCGAAGCCATTGAGCTGATAGATCCAAAAACCAGGAAGCGACATGGAACTACAAAAAAAGATGTTGGTGAAGTAACCAGGATGTGTACTGCCATGGATCAGGTAGACTTTTTAGAAAGACCTGTAGGAGCAGATGATGTTCCTGGCGAGGTCCAAACTATTCATAACGCTGAAGCTATTTTTAACAATACAACTATGCATAGTTTCATCGGTTCCGGTAATGGTTACAACTGCCGAAAAATGCTTGAAATGGCTTATGCGGTTGCCGAGGGCAAAGAAAAGTTTATGGAAAAGCCTATTTATAGCGCAACTATCTGTCCAAACAGCCCCTTAAGGCTTAATCCGGATATAACCGAGGTTATTATTGAGGCTTCCAGGGGAGGTGCCCCTTGCTTATTCATTGATATGGGGCTAGCCGGGGCAACTTCCCCGGTAACCCTGGCCGGCACACTGGTTGTGCAGAATGCTGAGCTATTGGCCAGCATAGTTTTGGCTCAGTTAGTACGTAAAGGACATCCCGTAATCTATGGGACATCTTCACTGGCTATGGATTTGGGAACGACCACTTCTCCTGTGGGTAGTCCATCACTGGCATTAGTTAGCGCTGCAACAGCAAAGATGGCTCAGTACTACCTGTTGCCCAGCTGGGCCGCAGGCGGTTAGTCAGATAGCTTTATCCCTGATGGTCAGGCAGCCCATGAAACAACTTTAACTGGCCTGACAGCAGCATTGGCAGGGACCAACATTATTTACGGTTTAGGCATGCTGGCACAGGGGATAACTTTTGATTATGCACAGCTGGTCATTGACAACGAAATTGCACGAATGATTAAAGAAGTTGTCGGTGGGATTAAGGTTGATAGAGATGCTCTGGCTTTAGAAGTAATCAAGTCGGTAGGTGCCGCTGGTGAATTCATAAGCCATGAACATACCTTCAGCCATTTTAAGGAAGTTGCCTCAAATAACAAGCTGATATTCCGGGGTACTCGTGATGCTTGGCAAAATCAAGGTTCGAAAGATATTACAGAGAGGGCCTATGAAGAAGCTATAGAGATCTTGGATAGCTTCAAGATTAAGCCACTACCCTCGGATGTTGTATCAAAAATGAGATCGATAGTAAATGAAGCGGAGGATTATTATTCAGTTGAACAAAGCTCTGAATAATACAACAGGATAAGGGAAACAGGGCGTGCAGGGATATTTTGCCCTGTCACGCCACTGTTATTTTAATCTAGTGATTCTTACTAAGTGAGGTGAAAGTATTGGTTGTTACAAGAATGGGTGATGGCTCCTTTGTGACAATGAGCAGAGATGAAGTGCTTCGTGATGTTGAAGAAGGAGTTGCCGATGCTGTCAAGCGTGGGAAGATAGAATCTCTAAGTGCTGATGAGATCGAGCACATAGTTGATATCTGCTGCCGCCCACAGAAATTTGTTAGTGTTGAACATGGTAATGAACTGGTATTGACATATGACTCGGGTACCCTGAAGGTAACTCGCCTGGGTATCCCAATCGGTATGCCTCAGATCATGCAGCTTTATGAGCGTGTATTTGCAGCGGATACTCTTGAGCTTGCCTATGTGCATTACAGTTTTAAACCAATTAAGTCAATTGTTCCTGAAGAGCAATACGCCGTTGCAGAAACATCACTGGTTACAGCGGCACCGCTGCTTTATGGTGCGATGCCTAACCTGCCTTTATATACTCAGCCAGATGGACCATGTCCAAATTCTGCTGAGTTATTGCCAATGGGAAAAATTGAGGAAGCCAAGCAGGCCCAGGAAGAAGCTGCTGAGTATGCTATAAAAGACATGGTGTTTGTTTCCAGTGGCGTTTATGAAGCAGGAGCAGATGGAATCGACTTTGATACTACTGCTGCTGCAGGAGATGCTGAGTTCTATGCCACCTTAAAAGCAACAGAACAGTTACGTGAAAAATATCCTGAAATGGCTATAGAAATCGGTATGGCTGGAGAGTTTGTTCTTGGATTCCATGGTGAACTCGAATATGATGGTGTGCGCCTTGCCGGTCTTTATCCCCATAAACAGGTAAAACTGGCTGAAAAAGCTGGCGCTTCAATTTTTGGAGCGGTGGTTAATACAAACAGCAGCCGCACTTTTCCCTGGAACCTGGGCAGGGCAGTTACATTCTGTAAGGCCTGTGTTGAGGCTGCAGATATACCTGTTCATGCCAATGTTGGTATGGGAGTAGGAGGAGTTCCTCTGGTTATGACACCTCCAATTGATTGTGTTTCCCGTGCTTCAGCAGCAATGGCAGAAGTCGGTAAGCTTGATGGGTTATAGGTAGGCTACGGTGACCCTGCTGGAATGGCGTTGGCACATATGCATGCATCGGGAATGGGTGGAATACGCACTGCCGGAGATCTGGTAGCGCGGATGCAGCTTTCCCGAAAGATGCGCTTAAAAGAAGCAAAGGAATATGTAGCAGATAAACTAAAAGTATCGGTAAGTGAACTTGCCGATGAAGTTATTATGAATGAAGTTCGTAAGGATTTGGATATCGGAGATGTTTATGCTGGTATGGGTGAGCAGGCAAGGGGAATTGAAGCTAAGTTTCGCATTGCCAGCCTGCTTGACTTAGAAATTAATAGCGTTCAAAGATTTTTGAACAAAACCAAGTGGTCCTAAGTTTGTTAGGAGTTAGCATTTTAAAATAGAAATAATTGATTGCCAGATTGAAAATGTACGATCTTTAAGGACTGGCCTATCTGTTTGCAAGGGTCATAATGGTTTTTATAATGGGGTGTTAATCAGATGAAGGGTTTTTATGGCAGGCTATTAGAAATTAATTTAAGCAGCAAAAAAATGAAGGAAACCAAAATTCCGGCACGTCATTACCGTAACTTTCTCGGTGGTAGCGGTCTGGCTGCATATATCTACGATCAGCGCGGGTATGCTAACCTGGCCCCCCTGTCTGAAGAAGCGCCGCTTATGGTATTGACCGGTATTTTAAGCGGTTACAACATACCTACTGCCTGCAAGGCGGCCTTTTGCGGCAAGTCGCCGGCCACCTCGATCTGGTCTGAGGCGATAGTGGGCGGTTACTGGCCGGCTGCCCTGAAAACCTGTGGTTATGACGGTCTGATTATTACCGGCAAAGCAGATAAGCCAGTCTACCTTTACTATGACGGCAGCAGCTTCCAGGTAAAAGATGCTGCATCCCTGTGGGGCCAAGACGTATTTAGCACAGTGGACCGGCTGCAGGCCGAACATGGCGATAAAACCAGGGTAGCGGCCATTGGCCCGGCCGGCGAAAACCAGGCCCTGGTTGCGGCGATTATGATTGACGGACGTGACGCCAGGGCTGCCGGCCGCTGCGGGATGGGCGCCCTGATGGGTTCAAAAAACTTAAAAGCCATCGCCGTGGAAAAAAGCGATCAGCTGCCTGAAATCGCCGACAAGGCCGGCCTGACAGAATCCCGCAAAAAGGTCCTGCCGGAGCTGCGTGAAAAGGCCAAGGGTCTCACCGATTATGGTACTGCAGGCGGGGTGCCCGTGGTAGAAAAACTGGGCGACCTGCCGATTCGTAACTGGACCGGCGGCAGCTGGACTGAAAGCGCGGCCAAAGTATCCGGCCAGGCCATGGAAAAAGACTTTTTTGTCAAACATTATGCCTGTTTCTCATGCCCCATCCGCTGCGGAAAAGAGATGAAAGTACCCCTTGGCCCACATACCGGAACGGTCTCGCACGGCCCGGAGTATGAGACAATCGCCGGGTTCGGGGCAATGTGTTTAAATGATGACCCCGCCTATATAATAGCGGCTAATGACCTCTGTAACCGCCTGGGAATAGACACCATGTCCGGTTCTTCTGCCGTTGCCTTTGCCATGGAACTTTATGAGCACGGGCTAATCCCGGAAGAACTGCTTGGTGAGACCGAGTACAGGTGGGGCAACGGTGAAGCGATCCTGGAGTTAGTCGAGAAAATTGCTTACCGCAAAGGGATTGGCGAATACCTGGCCGGGGGTGTTAAGCAGGCGGCAGAACAATTCGGTCCGCTGGCTGAAGAGTTCGTAGTTGTCAACAAGGGGCTGGAAATTGCCTATCACGACCCGCGGGCCTTTACCAGTATGGCCATTATCTATGCCACCGGCAACCGGGGCGGTTGCCACTTAGAGGGTCTGACCTATTTTAATGAAAACCTGGCTTTTCCCGCATCAATTATCGGCTTGCAGGATGAATACGATCCCCATGGCAGTGAAGATAAGGCCCTGCTCGCCAAAACCATGCAGGACTACATGGTAATCTTTAACGCCCTTGGGTTATGCAAGTTTTTAATCAGGGGGCATCTGCCTCCGGCTGCCATAGCAGAATGGGTTAGTAAAGTGACCGGCTGGGACTTTACCGAGGAAGAGATGTTTGAAGCGGGAGAACGCATTTTCAACCTGAAGCGCAAAATTAATACCGGACTGGGCATCAGCCGGAAAGACGATACCCTGCCGCCGCGCCTGCTGGTTCATGACCGGAAAGAAGGCGCTTCAGCCGGCAGCCTGCCTCACCTGGGGAAAATGCTCTATGAATATTACAACTTAAGAGGCTGGAGCCTGGAAGGAATTCCCCTGCCCGAAACCCTGGAAAGGTTGGGAATTAAGCAAAAAAATTAGTATTTAAGTAAAAATTTATAAACATAAAGTCAGGCTTATTTTACGTCTGCAAAAAATGGCCGAATAATAATTAGGTAAAAATCAATTACTGGTGCAATGGCGAAACCAGATTTAATAAATATTAATCGTTGTGGTGATAGCTTTAGATTAAGCCTTCAGGGGCATGTTAAATATGGAGCTTAAATTTATAGGGTTTATAGAAAGGAGTAGATTTGGATGGCAGATTTCGAAGCATTAGCAAACACCATTATTGAGTGTGACGCGGCGAAAGCCGGCGAGATGACCCAGAAAATGGTAGATGAGGGGGCGAAGCCCTCGGAAATCATTAACAAAGGGTTAATCAGCGGAATGAACGTAGTAGGTGATCGTTTCAAGAAGGGCGACATGTATGTACCCGAGGTCATGATGGCCGCGAAAGCGATGCATGCGGGGATGAACATAGTCAAGCCTTTGCTGACCGAAGGGGAATCTTCCTCAACGGGTAAGGTTGTCATCGGCACAGTAGCTGGCGACCTTCACGACATTGGCAAGAACTTAGTTGGCATGATGATGGAATCGGGTGGCATGGAAGTGGTAGATTTAGGAGTAGACCAGTCACCTGAGAAGATTGCCGAAGCAGTTAAAGAGCATAAGCCGCAGGTAGTTGGCTTAAGCGCTCTGTTAACGACCACGATGCTGGCGATGAAAGATACGATTGAAGTATTGAAAGAAGAAGGTTTAAGAGATTCGGTTAAGATTATTGTTGGCGGAGCGCCTGTAACCCAGGACTTTGCCGATGAGATTGGCGCA
>Ga0207421_10004600_pt1 | contig 15794 bp, 11 predicted proteins | sample SodLakKL_010_SED_4_FD_187542 | JGI IMG/M metagenome (GOLD analysis project Ga0207421, IMG submission 187542) | Alkaline sediment microbial communities from Lake Tanatar, Kulunda Steppe, Russia - 8KL_010_SED (SPAdes) (version 2) | ecosystem: Environmental > Aquatic > Non-marine Saline and...
CGGATAATTTTTTGTCCGTCTTTATAATCCCGTATTCCATACAGGTAATGGTGGAGTTTTCTTTTTTTATTACTCCGTATCCGGTAGTTGCCGTTCCCGGGTCTATTCCTAAAATTATCATTCTATTTATGAGTAAAATAAATTTGTTCGATTTCGTCGTGATCTTCCAATTTTTCCAAAAAACTTTCATCCTTTGGCTCGGTGACTGTTTTTGATTTCGGTTTATAACCCAATACCGCCGACTCTATGGACAGACTTTCTTTGATTTTATTTTTTACTTCATCGAGTTTGTCGGGAGCGGTATAAACAAGCATCGTTTCTTCATCGTATTTTATGTCTTCCGCTCCCGCTTCTATTGCCAGTAGTTCATTTTCTTCCGATTTTTCAATTTCGATCACTCCTTTTCTCTCAAAAAGCCAAGTGACCGATCCCGGCTTGGCCAGTTTTCCACCGGCCGGCTTTAAAATTTGATTTATCTTGGAAACGGTTCGATTTTTATTATCGGTAACTCCTTGAATAATTACCGCCAGCCCGTTGGGGCCGTAAACTTCCAGCATGAAATCTTCAAGAGCTCCGGATTGTCCTTCTCCGGCACCTTTTTTGATCGCTTTTTCTATATTTTCCTTGGGCATGTCTTCCGCCTTCGCTTTCTCAATGGCAGTGCTTAAAGCCGGATTCATATCCGGATTTTTTTCTCCTCCACTTTCTCTTACCGCCGTAATTATCATCTTCGAAAGGCGAGCGAACTTTTTCGCTCTCTTTTTGTCCTTTTTCTCTTTTTTTCTTTTTATATTACTCCAATGACTGTGTCCCGCCATAATTTCAGCCCCCTTTTTACACCTCGTAGGTGTAAAAAGGGGAATTAGTCGTAGCTTTTATTCAAGTGGTCATAGGCCTTTTTTGTTGCCACCCTGCCACGAGAAGTTCTTTTTATGAAGTCTATTTGAACCAAATAAGGCTCATATATTTCTAAAATGGTGTCTTGTCTTTCGTTGGATGCCGCCGCCAGTGCTTTCAATCCGGCGGGGCCACCGTCGAATTTTTCTATCAAGGTGTTTAAAATATTTATATCTCCGGACTCCAATCCTTTTTTGTCCACGTTCAAGTTTTTAAAAGCGGTGTCGGTAATCTCCGGAGTCACTTTCCCATCTTTTTTTACCTGTGCAAAATCTCTCACTCTTTTTAAAAGCCGGTTTGCCACTCTCGGAGTAAAACGAGATCGTTCCGCTATCTTTTTTATCGATTCTTTATCTATTTCAACTCCCAAAAGGTCGGCTGATCTTTTTACTATTTTTTCTATCTCTTTTTGACTGTAGGGTTCCAATCTGAAAGTTGCTCCGAAGCGGTTTCTCAGCGGACCGGAAAGCAGAGCTAATTGTGTGGTCGCTCCTATCAAAGTGAATTGAGGAATTTTTAAGTCGACTGTTCTCGCCATCGGACCGTTGCCGACAACCAGGTTGAGATTGAATTCTTCCAAAACCGGATATATCATTTCTTCACAAACCTTGTTCAGTCGGTGAATTTCATCTATAAAAAGAATATCTCCTTCCGAGAGATTGGTCAGTATGGCCGCTAATTCGCCCGCTTTTTTGACGGCCGGACCGGAAGTGATTCTTATCCCCGTCTTCATCTCCTTGGCCATCAGATAGGCCAAGGTGGTCTTTCCCAGTCCGGAATTACCGTGAAAAAGCATATGTTCCGGAGCTTTATCACCTCTTTTTTCCGCTGCCTCTATTATTATTCGGATGTTTCTTTTTACCTTTTCTTGACCTATGTATTCTTCCCACCTTTTCGGTCTCAGTGCCAAGTCAAGAGTTTGGTCCTCATCCATTTGTTCCGGAGTTGTTTTTTTAGTCATAATCCCAATACACGTTCTATTTCTTCTACCGTAGTTTTTCCGTCCAAGAGCTTTATGATGCCGTCTTGTAGCAGAGTAACCATTCCTTTTTCAAGAGCTTTTTTCCTTATTTCCGCCGCTGAAGGATTTTTGAATATTAAATTTTCTATCTCTTCATCTACTACCAAAGCTTCAAAAACACCTATTCTGCCACTGTATCCGGTCATGTGGCAGCTTTTACACCCTTTGGCATTGTATATTTCGGTTTCTTCCGAACAATGCGGACTTATCTTGTCGGGAACATCTTCCATTACCTTTTTTATTTTTTCCAATAAATTTTCGTCTTCGTGGTCTTTTATTCTTATCTTTTCACTACATCTGTCACAAAGTCTTCTGACCAATCTTTGGGCTATTATTATATTCAAAGCGGGGGCTATGTTTACCGGCTCTTCTCCCAAAGCTTGCATTCTGGGGATTGTTCCGGCAGCGTCATTGGTATGCAATGTGCTGAAAACGGTGTGCCCGGTCAGAGCGGCTTGTAGCCCTATGCTTACGGTCTCCAGATCTCTCATCTCACCGACTAAAATTGCATCCGGGTCCTGCCTTACTATTGACCTCAGACCGCTGGCAAAATCATAACCCTTTGAGGGATTTACTTCCGTTTGAGATATTCCTTCCAAATGATATTCGATTGGATCTTCGATGGTAATTATCTTTACCTCCGAACTTCTGATATATCTTAAAAAAGCATAAAGGGTAGTCGTCTTACCGGAGCCGGTGGGACCGGTCAGTATAATCATTCCATTCGGCTTTTTTATCTCCCTTTTGAAGATGGTTTCCAAGTCATCACGAAGTCCCAACTTGCTCAAAGTTATCAATTTTCGAGGATCCAAAATTCTCATCACTATCGTTTCTCCGTATTCCGAAGGTAGGGTGGACGTTCTTATCTCAATTGATCTTTCCTCTTCTTTTCCCGGATATAATACTGAAAATCTTCCGTCTTGAGGCTTATTTTCAATATTTAATTTTACTCCGGAAAGAAGCTTTGCTCTTGAAAGGATGCTTTTGTAAATACTTTTTTCTATGTTGAGCACATCTTGTAAGACACCGTCTATTCTTATCCTTATTTTTGCTTTTTCTTCCGAGGGCTCGACATGAATATCCGAACTTTTAAGATTTATGGCTCCACCCATAATCAAGTTGAAAAGATTAGAAGTGTCTTCACTCAATCTATTTTCTATCTCTTTTTTGAAAGAAGGGATATTATTCGCCTCGGTCTTTAATTTTTCCGCTAACGGCTTCGATATCGTTATTTCGTCGGTAATTTTTCTTCTATCACTTTCCATGTTGAATATATGTTATGAAGTTATGGTAAAATTTTCTTTACTATGTTAAAGTTTAACTTAAATGAAAAGTCAAGTCAATTTATGAAAATAATTACGACCGATGAAAAAGAGACCGAAAAATTGGGAAAAAAGACGGCAAAAAAAATAACCGAAAAAGAAGACAAAAAAAATGATGCTACGGTCATTGCTTTAACCGGAGAGCTTGGATCGGGAAAGACGGTTTTTGCAAGAGGGATCGCCGCTTATTTCAAAATATTGGAGATTACCAGCCCCACCTTCGTTATAATGAAAAAATATGAAATTAACGGAGAAAGATTTTTTCATCTTTATCATATCGACCTTTACAGAATAAAAGAGGGGGATTGCCTTTCCGAAATGGGTTTTGAAAAGCTTCTTCGAGACCCCCGAAATCTGATCGTGATTGAATGGCCGGAGAGATTGAATAAGTTACCGGAAAATAGAATTTTAATAAAATTTGAAAACATATCTCTCGATAAAAGAAGGGTGATTTTTCCTGAAAATTTTACTCTTGAAGAAAGTTGGTAATTTAGTTATAATAAAGAATGTGCCAAAAAAGGGCCCGTAGCTCAGCGGCCAGAGCGCATGCGTGGCACGCATGAGGTCGAGAGTTCGATTCTCTCCGGGTCCACAGCTTTCAAGTTTATAAGGTGAAGCAGTGAATTTTCGACGTAGAACTATCATGATGTGAGTTCGGGTGGGGTGGCCGAGTGGCTTAAGGCGGCGGTTTCGAAAACCGTTAATCCTCACGGATTCGTGGGTTCGAATCCCTCCCCCACCGCACAAATTCGGATGTGGAAACTTGAAAAATTGGTAAAAATGAAAAGAAACGACAGGTAGGACTCGAATCTTTAAAGATTAATAAAATTTAATTCAAAAAAATATGAGCAAAAAAACAAAAAAAAGACCTCCGGTAGTGGCCGTTTTGGGTCATGTTGACCATGGGAAAAGCTCTCTTTTGGAGGCGATAAAAAATCTCAAGATAACCGATAAAGAATCGGGTGGGATAACCCAGCACACCGGAGCTTATATGGTTGAGGAAAAAGGAGAAAAAATAACATTCATAGATACACCCGGACATGAAGCGTTTTCCGCTATGAGATCCAGGGGAGCGGAAGTTGCGGATATAGGAATATTGGTAATTGCCGCTGATGAAGGTGTTAAAAAGCAGACCAAAGAAGCGATAAAGCATTTAAAAGAAGCCGGAATTCCCTTTATAGTCGCGTTGAATAAAATGGATAAAGCTGACGCCAATTGTTGTGAAAAAGCAAAAAAAGAACTCTCTTTGGAAGACGTCTTTGTCGAGTCTTACGGAGGAAAAGTTCCTTGTGTTCAAGTTTCGGCAAAAGAAAAGAGCGGAATCAAAGAACTGCTGGAAATGATTGTTCTTATTGCAGAGATGGAAGAAATTGAGGCCGATTATGAAAAGCCGGCTGAAGGAGTCGTAATAGAAACTCATATCGATCCCAAAAAAGGAGTCAGTGCAACGTTGCTCGTCAAAGAAGGAACACTGGAAAAAGGTGACATTATAGGAACCGATTGTTGCTTCGGAACGGTCAGAGAAATAAAAAACTTCAAGAAAGAGGAATTAAAGAAAGCGCCCCCATCCACTCCGGCACGAACTTCGGGCTTAAAGATGAATCCGCATGTCGGTGAAGAGTTCAGGGTTTTTGAGACCAAAAAAGAAGCCAGGGACGCCAGAGTGAGTGAAGGAGGAATGATTGATTTTTCGGAAGAATTCAATCCGGAAGGAAAAGCGGTTAATTTGGTAATAAAAGCGGACGTATTGGGTTCTTTGGAGGCAATTAAAAATGTTTTGAAAAAACTTCCTCGGGAAAAAGTGGGAATAAATGTTTTGGATTGTGGAATTGGGGAAGTCTCGGAAAATGATGTTGATCGAGCGAAGACCTGGAATGGGAAAATTTTAGCTTACAGAGTAAAGGTGAATAATACCGCCAAAGAATTAGCCAGACAAAATGAAATTGATATTTTTAATTACGACGTGATATATAACTTGACGGAGGGAGTGAGAAAAGAGATGGAAAAGCTTCTGGAAGCGGAAGAAGTGGAAGAAGAAACCGGAACCGCCAAGATTTTGGAAGTCTTTAAAACGGATAAAAAAAGACAAATTTTGGGTGGAAAAGTCATAAATGGAAAAGTTGAAAAAGGAACACCGGTTAAAATTATTAAAGAAAAAGAGATAATCGGTGAAGGAAAATTGATAAATATAAAGAAAGGAGAAAAAGATGTTGACAGAATACCGGAAAGAGAGGAGTTCGGAATGCTTTACGAAGGAGAAGAAGAAGTAAAGGAGGGGGACTTTTTAAAGGCTTACAGAAAAAAGAAAGTAACTCCGGAACTTTAACTTTTGAATTTCAATTGGCCTGGTAGCCAAGTGGCTAAGGCGACGGTTTGCAAAACCGTTATACGCGGGTTCGAATCCCGCCCAGGCCTCATCCCTCTTTTTTACACCTCGTAGGTGTAAAAAGGGGATTGTTATTGCCGCGGTGCTGGAATCCGGTATACAGGGCGGACTTAAAATCCGCTGAGCGCAAGCTCTTGTGGGTTCGATTCCCACCCGCGGCACCACCAAACCCTTTTCAAGGGTTTTTGTTTTTCCCCTCTTTTTACACCTCGTAGGTGTAAATCTTGAATTCAGCTGCCGATGAGCTATAATGAGAGAGCCCCTTTTTACACCTCGGAGGTGTAAAAAGGGGGAATTGGTCAAGGTTTAAAAATCAATTGATATAAATATGAAAATGGAAAATGGAAAAGTTTATCACATTTTAAATAAAAGCATTGCGGGGTATGAAATATTTAATTCCGGTGAAGATTATTCTCGAATAATTCAAGCGATAAGATTTTTTTCACTCGATGGAACTTTACCAAAATTTTCTCAATTCATTGACTCAAAAACGGTTGAAAAAAAGGGCTTCGAGCGATCGATCGATAAGATGAGAAATGACGGCAAAATAGTTGATATTGTTGCTTACTGCCTCATGCCCACTCATTTTCACTTTATTCTCAGACAGAAAAAAGATGATGGAATAACAAAATTCATTGGGGATCTTTGCAATTCATATACTCGCTACTTCAATAATAAGTACGATAGGCGCGGACCTTTGTGGCAAGGAAGATTTAAGAGGATTGAAGTCGACAGCAACGAACAGCTTATTGATTTGACCAGATATATCCATTTGAATCCGGTAGCGGCGGGACTGGTTAAAAATCCCGAGGAATGGAAGTGTTCTTCTTACGGTGAATATATAACTCCGGACCAAATTGAGAATCCGATATGTAATTACGAAGACCTTTTGGATATAAATCCGGAAGAATATAAGAGTTTTGTTTTAAGCAGGGCGGAGCACCAAATAGAGTTGGAAAAAGCTAAAAAAAGATTGAAATAAATTATCTATCGAAAATTAAAAGAAGAGAAAATTAAAACTAAAAAGAGCCCGTTTAAAAGGGCTCTTTTTATATATAAGTTAAGTTAATTTATTTCAAAATCTCAATCTCTCCGTGAACTCTTCCGAAATTATTGGCTTCCCACCGAGTCGGAAACCATATGTCAACGTATCCTTCGTAAGAGTCATTCTTTGCATTAGTGTACCTGGTATTCATTCTGTCTTTGACTACAAAAACTTTGTCACCGAAATATTCGGGAATCCTTATCTCCGTTCCAAAATCCAAGTGATTAGCGGCAACTATACCGTCTCTGACCCTGTGTCCGGAAGCCGTTATGAAAGGTTCGGAATTGGTTTGATCAACCGTACTGGAATAGCCGGTCAATTCAACGGTCATGGTCCTTTTAACCTGTCTTTCATCAGAAAAGCTTTTTTCTTCATTCTTTGTCTCTTCTTCCTTGCTTTGTTCTTCTTCAGCCTTTTCATAAGGATTGTCTTTTCCGGTTACTTGAGGCTCATGATAAGTCGGATATGAGCTGGATAAGATAATTCCGTCGGAAGATATGAAATATCCCTTTTCAATATCCGAAGACGTTTCAATTCTTTTGAAAGGAGAATTCAGAGTATCCGGATTTTCTGACTGTATCGCAAAACCTATCATAAAGACGGATAAAGAGGCTATCGAAGCAATCATTAAAGTAAAACAGGCTCTTCTTAAATTGTTGTCCGTACACATCTTTTAAGATTGTAGCACAAAGATTTTTAGTTGCAACTTTTACTAACTTTTACTTGAACCCTTACATAATAACACAAACAAAAGATGTGTCAAATGAGCGGGAGACGGGATTCGAACCCGCGGCCTTCTGCATGGCAAGCAGATGTTCTTCCACTGAACTACTCCCGCACTTGACTATTAATATAGTTTAATTGTTGACCGGTAAATGTCAACTGTCAATACCAATATGGAGAAATTTTAGCAAGGTTCAATTTCTCGAAAACTCTCACGAAAAAGACCGCCATTCGGCGGATTTCAATTAAGGACTATGTATTAAATAAATTTGTGCCGCAGGTCGGAATCGAACCGACGACCTCCTCTTTTTCAGAGAGGCGCTCTACCCCTGAGCTACCACGGCTGGTGGGCGGTGAAGGATTCGAACCTACGACCCTCTCGATGTAAGCGAGATGCTCTGCCGCTGAGCTAACCGCCCTTGACGCTACTATTTTAAGGAAAAATTTAAAAATAATCAAGAATAAGAATGGATTTTTAAGTTACAAAACCGATATTTATGGTGCCCAGGGTGGGATTTGAACCCACACGTCCTAAACGGACACAAGGCCCTCAACCTTGCCTGTCTGCCAGTTCCAGCACCTGGGCGACACCTTTTAACTTATTAACGCAACTTTAACTTTTCTCTTATCTGCTTTCGAGACTTGTTTCTGATAAAATAAAGTTTTGACTTTCTCGCGTTTCCTTTTCTGATAACCTCTATTTTCTCTATGCGAGGAGAATGAAGAGGAAATATCTTTTCCACTCCGACTTTATCGATTGTTTCCCTTATGGTAATTGTTGCCGAAAGATCTCCACCGTGTTTTCTGGCTATAACCAAACCTTCGGATATTTGAGTACGCTCTTCATCTCCCGATTTTACTTTCTGATAAACTCTTATTCTATCTCCCGTATCTATTTCGGGAATCTCTTTCTTTTGTTTTTCTTTGAAATTTTCCAGTTCTTTTGACATTTTTTTATTTATTATTTTTTGATCTCTTCAATCACTTTTTGCAAATCTTCGGGAAGCTCGGAAACGAATCTTTTTTTATTTCCGGATATCCTTATCTCCAAAGATGAACTATGCAAAAATAATCTATTCATTTCAACCGGATCCTTTTGATCTTTGAATCCGTAAAGCGAATCTCCCACTATCGGATGTCCCAAATAAGCGAATTGGCTTCTTATTTGATGTCTTCTTCCCGTTCGAGGAGATACCTCTATTAAACTATAATTTTCAAAATTTTCAAGTTCTTTATAGTCACTTATTGCTCTTCTTCCTTTTTCCGACGGGTCGTAAGATTGATGTTTTCTTCTGTCATTTTTTCCTCTTCTCATTGCGGTTATTACTCTTCCTTCCTTCTTTTTTAACGGCCTCCAAGCCAAACAGATATACTTTTTTTTAACCTTTCTTTCCTTGAATTGTTCTTGTAAATCATCGAGCAATTGTCGCTTCTTGGCGAAAAGAAGAATTCCGGAAGTCCCCTTGTCGAGTCTGTGAACCAGACCGAACCGAGGCAACTCCTTTAATTTTCTCGATTCTTCCTTCACTTTCGCAGCAAAATCTTCAACAACGATTCCGGCGGGTTTATCGGTTACCAAAACGGATTCGCTTTCATATACCTTTTTAATGCTCATAATCTATAAATATGTGGGCGGTAGAGGACTCGAACCTCTAACCTCCTCCACGTCAAGGAGGCGCTCTGCCTTTGAGCTAACCGCCCATATTCATTTTTTTGTAAAAAAGTGGGCGCACCAGGAATCGAACCTGGAACCTCTTACTTATAAGATAAGTGCTCTAACCGTTGAGCTATGCGCCCGAATGGTAACAAAATTAAAAGAACAGTTTTCTATAAACAATATTAAGCCTTATTCATTATTCTTTCAAACTCTTCTTTTTCTATCGTCTCCTTCTCTATTAAAACCTGTGCCAATTCTTCCAGTTTATCTTTATTTTTTTTGATCAGCTTGGCTGCTTGTTTTTCCGCTCTTTTTATTATTTTGGAAATTTCCTTATCTATCTTGGAAGCTATCTCTTCGGAATAATTTTTTTCTTCGGATATCTCTTCACCCAAAAATACGTGCTCTCTTTCTCCTCCGTAAGATATGGGTCCCAGAGAGGACATTCCGTACTTTTTAACCAACTTTCTGGCGTATTTTGAAGCTTTTTCCAAATCGTTTGCTGCTCCGGTGGTGGTTTCTTTGTATTTGTATTTTTCGGTTACGTAACCACCCAGTAAAACCGCTATTTCCGATAAAAATTCGCTTTTACTCTTGATTCTTTTTTCCTCCATCGGCATCTTCAAGGTGTATCCGGCGGCTTGACCACGAGAAATAATGGAAACCTTTCGTACCTCTTGAGTCTCTGCGAGAAGAGAAGAAACCAGAGCGTGACCGGCTTCGTGGTAAGCGCTTATCTCTTTCTCTTTTTTGCTTAAAATGTGACTTTTTCTTTCCGGGCCGAGAAGAACTTTTTCTATCGATTCCAATAATTCTTCTTGAGAAACTTTTTTCTTTTCTCTTCTTGCAGTTAAAATAGCCGCTTCGTTGGTTAAATTTTCCAGATCGGCTCCTGAAAATCCGGGAGTTCTTTCTGCCACTTCTTGAAGGTCAACATCTTCATCCAACGGTTTGTTGCGAGTATGAATTTCCAAAATCTTTTTTCTTGCCTTCAGATCCGGAGAATCGAGAATTATTTTCCGATCGAATCTGCCCGGTCTGAGAAGAGCCGGATCCAAAACGTCCGGCCTGTTGGTGCTGGCCAAGACTACGACTTTGGTATCTTTATCGAAACCGTCCAATTCAACCAAAATTTGATTCAGGGTTTGTTCTCTTTCATCATTCCCTCCACCGAGTCCGGCTCCTCTTTTTCTACCGATGGCGTCAAGTTCATCTATATATACTATACAGGGCTGCTTTGATTTTGCTTTTTGAAAGAGATCTCTCACTCTTCCGGATCCAACTCCGACAAAGAGCTCTATGAATTCCGATCCGGAAACCTCAAAAAATGGTGCATCCGCCTCTCCCGATATGGCTCGGGCCAAAAGAGTTTTACCCGTTCCCGGGGGACCGGTAAGAAGAACTCCTTTCGGAATTTTAGCTCCTACTTCATCGAATCTTTTGGGATCTTTTAAAAATTCAACTATTTCTTTGAGCTCCTCTTTAGCTTCTTCCAGACCGGCTACATCTTCAAAATCAACATCCTTTTTAGGCATTCCTCCTTCTCCGAATAGGCGAGCTTTGGCCTTGGAAAAATCAAGAGCGCTGTTTGCTCCACCCTTGGCCTGTTTTATTATTAGCTGAAAGAAGATTAAAAGAAAAAGAAGAGGTAAAAGAATTATCAGCAAAGTGCTGAGCCATCCCCAATCGGGCTCTTCTTCATATGTGATTGACAAGGCGCGAACCTTTTCTTCTTCCGCACCCCATCTTTCCAAAAATTCCATCAATGATATATCCGGCTCTTTTCGGGTTGTCATTACGCTTTCATCTTCAAGGATGACTTCGATATTGTTACCCACTAAAATTATTTCCGCTATCTCTTCATTATTTATCTTTTCCGACAATTCACGGGGTGATATCCTCTCCGGTTCTTGAAAAAAACCGAATTCTTCGGAAGTAAATGCAAAAAGCGCCGCCACGATCAGGAGGATTGCAAGAAAAGAAATTAAATTTTTACTTAAGTTCTTGAACATATACGTCTACTTATAGTAGCATATTTATTCGGATCTTCAAGATCCGAGCAAAAGTAAAGAAAGGTATGAGTGATTAAGCTTTATTAGTTCTGACTTAGAGAGAAAAATAGATGTAGAGAGCTTCCAAATCATTTTCGGCTTCTATTATTCCCCTGTCGCTCACATACCAAAATCCTTCGGCCCAGCTGAACTTTTGAATTGCCGGATCGGCAAAAATATTCAACAAAGAAAACTCACTTCCGTCTTCAAGTTTTCCGGTCACTTCTCCGTTTGAGCTTACCACAAAAGAGGAAGGAGCGGGATGGGCCGATCCGAAGAAGGGTAAAAACAAAAAAAGTAATAGGAAAAAGATTTTAAATAATTTTAGTTTCAACATTTGATTAAATTATTGGTTTATGCTTATATTATAGTAATTATTTCTTTTTTTGTCAAAAATGAAGATAACTATCCTCAGAGAAAAGAGGCTTGCAAAAAATATTATTGACTAAGTTGGCTTAATTTGTATAATGAATTGCACGGAAATGTTTTATCGCCCCCATAGCTCAACTGGATAGAGCACGGGCCTTCTAAGCCCGGTGTCCAGGTTCGACTCCTGGTGGGGGTACAAGCTTTAATTTAAGCGTTGGAAGTTGGATACGAATTAAATCAAATCAGGTTCAAATGGCGGCCGTAGCTTAATTGGTAAAGCACTCGGTTGTGGTCCGAGAGTTTCTGCGGGTTCAAGTCCCGTCGGTCGCCCACTTTTGTTTTTTAACCGCTTTTCGGCGGTTTTTTAGTTTAAAGATCCCCATTTTTACACCTACGAGGTGTAAAAAAAAAGGGGGAGGTGGTGGAAAGGGTCGGCTGGGAAAAGAAAAACGTTGATTTTTCGGGTAAAAAAAATTGATTTTTTTATCTTAAATTTAACTTGCGGACTTTCTTAGTTATGATAGAATTAAAAAATAAAAATAATCGGAAAAAGAGTTTCTGAGAGTAAAAGTCTTCATGCTGCCCATATCCCCTTACTATTTTTCAATAAAAGAAGCCTCGAATATCAGCGGTCATTCTCCCGATCGAATTAAGCTTTTGATTAAAGAGAATAAGATAAGAACCAAAAAGGGGTTCGTTCTTTTAAGTAAAAAAGAGAGAGGGGTGCAAAGATTCGTACATATAGGAGATCTCTTCAATGAGCTTTTTCCGGGTGCGGAGATGGAAGAGGTAAAAGAAAAGTTGATCGCTGACAAAAAAAGAAAGCTGATAAAAGGGTCCCTGATATTTTCAGCGGCTACTCTTATTTTTATAATAAGCGTCGCTTTAACCAATCCCATTGAAATGATCTCTTCCGCTTTGAGTCCGTCGGAAGAAACAATCTCTTTTTATTCCGGTAATTGTTACGGTGATTGGGAATTAAATCAAAACGTGGAAGGAGTTCCGCAAGTAAGAGAGGACGCTCCCATAGAATCATTTTCCGAACGAAATTCGGCGATATACAACGGAGGAGCAAGAAGTATTTTTTGTGAAGATTTTAACCCTGAAGACGAAAAGCGGTCCGAAGAGATGGAAATTGAAGAGATAATCGAAGCCGATATAAGATTTTCATTCGCACTGGGAGAGAAAGATGGAGATATTTACTATGAAGATGATAAAGAAAAAGAAGAAGATGAAGAAGAGACTGAAGATTCCGAAGAAGAAAAGGACGAAGAAGACGAAGAAATTGATGAAGATGAGGATGAAGGTGAAGAAACTGAAGAAGAAAAGCAGGAGGAAGATGAGGAGGATGAAGATGAAGATGAAGAAGACACTGAAGATTTAGAAGAAGAAAAGGACGAAGAAGACGAAGAAAAAGATGAATATGATGAGACTGAAGAAGAGGAAAAAGAAGACCCCGAAGAAAACGAAGAAATTGATGAAGAGACTGAAGAAGAAAAGGAAGATGAAGAGACTGAAGGTTCGGAAAAAGAGGATGAGGAGGAAGAAGAAGATGAGGAGGACGAGGAAAAAGAAGACCCCGAAGAAGACGAAGAAATTGATGAAGAGACTGGAGAAGAAAAGGAAGATGAAGAGACTGAAGATTCCGAAAAGGAGGAAGACCCCGAAGAAGAAGAAAAGAATGATAAAGGTGAAGATATTGAAGAAGAAAAAGAAGACCCCGAGGAAGAGCAAGTTTCCGTCGGGGCAGATGATGAAGATGAAGAGAATGATGATGAGGGTGTTGATGAAAAAAACTCCACTTATAATTCGATAGAAAACAAAAATGGAAGATTTTGGAATGTAGGAGAGGTTTTTGCCGCCGATAAAGATGAAGAAAAGATTGAAGAAGATTTGACATTGGATCCGGAGAAAAAGATAATCATCTCCTACTCTACTGAGAAAAAGGAGGATAATCCGGTTTGGAACGAAGCGGGATCTCTTTCCGGAGAAGAATTTTCAAACAAAAAAAATAAAGGGTATTTTTCCCTGGAGGCTGACTTTATAACTTCCTGGGAGGATTTGGAAAATTTACAGCTCAAAGTGGAAGGAGTCGTTGGAGGAGAAGCTTCCTTTACCGCCTATTTGGACAGCTTATGGATTGACGTCACTTACGGAGTAGGTGCGGAAGATGAGGAGTACAAATTGGAGGCGGAAAAGACCGATTTTCGGGCAGACGAATCTCCCTCATTTACTTTTAAAAAAGAAGAGAGCGGAATCGGAATCATGAGGTCGGGAAGAGGATGGGAAGTGAGAAACGTTTCCATAAAAAAAAGAGATGAAGAAGAGAGATTCAAAAAAAGACCGGAAAAAGGAAACGGAATCTCCGTCTTCAACGATGATTTGACCAGAATCGAAATCGATAAAAAATATCTTCAACCCGGCAGGCACGTATTATCCGTAGAAATTGAAGACGGAGAAGAAACCAGAATTATAGAAAAAGAGTTTACCTGGGGAGTCATCGCCATTAATTTTGACAGGTCGGTTTACGGGAGCGATATTGAGGAAGCTTATATTCAAATGGGAGTTCTGGATGATGAAGGGCACACTATTTGTGATGCCGATTTGGAGCTGATAATAAGAAGTAAGGAGTTGGATCTGGAAGATCATCTCTCAACCGAAGAGGGCACGATAAATTACAGCGGTAAATGTGTCGGAGACAGTTATGTGGAAGTTCCGGATTATTATACTCATTATGAGCTTCCCGAAACGGACAATGCAATTTTTGAAGTTGAGCTCATTGCTCATACTGAAAACGGAACCCGATCAACCAAAGATTATTTTAAAGTTGAAGAGACGACTTTTGATATAAAAAGAAGTGGGCCGACCAGAATATTCCCGCCCGCTGACTACGAAGTAACTTTTTCAATTACACCGGATAAAGATTTTAAAGGAAGAGTGGAAGAAAAGATTCCCGATTCATTCCAAATAACGGGAGGAACAGATTTTGAAGTTGAAACCTCCGAAGAAAAGAAGATAATTTTCTGGAAAGATGTAGAGATAGAAAAAGGAGAAACCAAAAAATTCAGTTATTTTTTCAATGCACCGGATATATCTCCCGAATTTTACCTACTGGGGCCTTTGAAATTGGAAGGAGAAGAATCCACTTTTAAGGAGAAAAGAAAATGGCAGATAGCTTCCGATGATCCGGGAACAACGGAAGGAGTTTACCCGATAGAAGAATTAAGCACGACAAATCTCACCGGTAGCATAGAGTATTTGCAATACGACCCTCGAGACAGTGATGCACGCAATGATTGGTATCAGCAGACAGCAATTGCCGATAACGAACTCCACGTTGAAATCGACTCTCCACCGGGACATATCAGCGGAACTCAAACGATCAGATTTTTAGTCAGAAGAACAAATAACTCCACGGACCGAATACCGGATATAGAAATAGATCTTTATCAGGACGGGTCTCTTATCGAAACTCTCGAGACGGGAAGGGATGTAACCAGTGCGGTCGGAGAGGTGTGGACTTATCAGTTTGAAACCGATTCTCTTGATGACTCTTCCGGAGAAGATTTGGAAATAGTGATGGAGGGAGGTAGAACGGGAGGACCTCCGGCGGATAGAAACGTTCCCGAATACGGAGCAATAGAATGGGAGGTGTCCTTAACCGGAATGGAAATGGACATCCAGCCTCAAACCACCGAAGCCGGCCAGCCGATAGAAGGCCCGCCGACGGTTTTCGTTGGAGACATAGATGGAAATCCGGTGGAAGGAATAGATGTTACCGTCGATACCGACGGAGCTCCTTTTTCCGGAACGACCACCCTTACCAGCGGAGCTGACGGATTGGCTACGTTCGACGATCTGGTCATAGAAGAAGCGGGAGACCATCAACTTATTTTTGACGGAGAAGATATAACTGACGATTTGGTTTCCGACACCTTCACCGTCGAACCGTCCGACCCGGACCTCTTGGAAATGGACACCCAGCCCGAAACCACAGAAGCCGGAGAGACGATAGAGGGCCCGCCGACAACCTATGTCGAAGACGAGTTCGGCAATCCGGTGGAGGGCGCCGAAGTCAGCGTAAGCCTTGAAGGGTCGGAATTTTCCGAAGGAACGACTGCTGTAAATGCCGATTCGAGCGGACTTTCCGTATTTGACGATCTCATAATAAATCAGGCGGATGATTATCAGCTCACTTTCAGCGTAGAAGGAGTTGATGACGTCTTATCCGACACCTTCACCGTCGAACCGTCCGACCCGCATGACTTGGTCATTGACACCCAACCTCAAACCACCGAAGCCGGCCAGCCGATAGAAGGCCCG
>Ga0207421_10004601_pt1 | contig 15794 bp, 12 predicted proteins | sample SodLakKL_010_SED_4_FD_187542 | JGI IMG/M metagenome (GOLD analysis project Ga0207421, IMG submission 187542) | Alkaline sediment microbial communities from Lake Tanatar, Kulunda Steppe, Russia - 8KL_010_SED (SPAdes) (version 2) | ecosystem: Environmental > Aquatic > Non-marine Saline and...
TGAAAAATGTCAGTTTCCAGATCAAAAAGGGGGGGGAGGTAATAGGTTTAATCGGTGACAACGGGGCTGGAAAATCTACCTTGATAAAGATTCTAGCAGGATATCATAAGAAAGACGAAGGTGAAATATTCATGAATGGTGAAAAAGTTGAGATAGGATCACCGAGAGAAGCCAGAAATCTAGGGATCGAAACTGTTTATCAGAATCAAGCTCTTGTAGAATCGCTTAGCGTAGCTAGAAACATGTTTCTAGGCAGGGAAATCACTAAGTTCGGGGGAACCCTAGACAAAGAAAAAATGAGAAAAAAAACTATGGAGATAACCCAAGACATGGGATTGTCAATACCAAGTTCAGAAACCCCTGTCGCAACCTTGTCAGGCGGGGAACGGCAAGGACTGGCAATAGCAAGGGCCATGTACTTCAGAGCAAATATCGTTATACTAGACGAACCCACAACAGCCCTATCCGTAAAAGAGTCACGAAAAGTAAAGGAGTTTGTGGAAAGACTGAAAAGTCAAAATATTTCAGTAATCTACATCTCTCATAATCTTGAGAAAGTGTATCCAGTATCAGATAGAATACTGATTATGGAGGACGGCGAGTTAATTGAAGATTGCGAAAAGGATGAGACGACGGTACAAGAACTAGAAGATAAACTATGCTGAAATATTTCTCTTTTGCAATTCTGTAATTTTTGTCTAAGTCACAGTTAGATTCGACGGAATTCTCATCTATATCGCCGGAGATTCAGAGTATCAACCTTAGAAATTCGGCGAGATCACTGTCTATCTAAAATTCAAAATACGCTCCGTCGGACCGAACGAAAGAAAACTTATAAACTCGTACGCGAAGTAGAGCCCAAATATACATTTATCAATGCAGGCCTTGTAATAACCGTGACAGGTAAATAATATCACGACAAAATATTCTTAAAAAGATTTAAAGGAAAAGGGGGATCGGCGTGACCCCCAAATTTAAATTTTTCATCACTTTTCTGTAGATTTATCCAATTCGATCTTATCAAACCAATCTTCGCTCAACAAAATAGGTGACTGTCTAAATCTAGTGAATCTATTATCTTCCTCAATGGGGATATCCTTTTCTTCGGTCTCTTTCACCGCTCCTTCCGTCCTCTGACCAAGTATAAATTCAGCTGGAACTCTCTTATCTGTATCCATCTCAACTTTCAGAGAGAGTGGATTAGATAACCTGTTATTCCAGTAATCTAGTTCCTTAAACTTCTCGGATTCTTCTTCGGAGTTATTGAGAACGAACGGTAAAAACGCCATCTCTTCGTAATAATTACTGGATTCCGGAACTTTCACCATCCTATGAGGATTCTTTGACAAGAATGGGCATATCAAATTTCGAGAGGCGTATACCCAAGGACCCCAGTTAAGGAACAGCTCATTTTTCTCTAGTTTTACAAAACCTTCCTTTTTACGCATGTTTGCCAAGTTTAACGTCATCTGCCCCAAACCTACCTCAAGATCTTCGTTACAGAAAGCATGCCAGGGGGTATCCACGTCCATGCGTAAAGGTATCTCTTCAAACCTAGGCAGGTCTTTTATAGTCACACTGTTTATCTCTCCTCTCCTGTTCTTCCAAGCAAATTCTCTTGCTATGTCATGGTTAAGAACTATTTCACCATTGCGCACTGCCTGTACGTCTATATCTTCAACTATCTCCAGATCAGTTGAAACCCGGACGTAAGGCAATCGAGAATAAAAGGTATAAGTTACCGTCGCTCTAGCTTCAGGATAATCCGGTAATTCACCCCATAGTTTTACCTTAGTAAAGATTGGTCCAGTTTCTATCGAATAACCTTCAGGCGGATCCCAGTCCGAAGTATGTATCCATGGCCTAGGCGGAGAATAAATACCAGGATTCCAATGCACGGCACCATTAGTCTCTACCTTATGGTCAAATTTCTTGTCTTTTCCTCTCTTTAGCGTTACTTCATCGATCACGCCGCTATTTGAATGAAGAGAGATCTTATAGTACTCGTTCTCTATCGTCTTTTCTAACTCTTCGCCCGTAACTTCAAGTTTTGAGTCGTAACTTACTTTTTCTGCATCATCATTCCCATAAAAACCTAGGTACACTTTTCCCTGTTCCGGTTCTAGACTAGCGTAAAATGACAGATCGAAAGATATGGAATCTTCCTTGTTTTCTGCATCTTCCTCCGTCTCAATCTCCCGCACTTCGCTGACTTGATAGGGTATTTCTTTAGGGGTACCGGATTCGTCTATCTCCACGATACGTAATTCTTTTTCTATATCAGAAACTCGATCCTCATATAAGGAAACCGTAGTATGAACGGGCTGGTTCGATCTCGATAGTCCATCCTTCTCGCTCACAACCATTGAAAAATAATGTTTCCAATCTTCATTCCAGTACCCTCCATAGGAGGGGGCTTTGGAATCTCCAGCAACTACAAATTTCTCATCGCCGTCTTGGGAAACAAGTTCAAGTTTTACGCTAACTTCACTATCATTTTTCCAGTCGCCCCTTGCAACTATATCTGTTCTACCGTCAGTCTTTACTTTCGGCTCATAAACGAGGCTCTTGTCTTTAAAGACCATATAATCCCTGCAACCATCTCCGTTGACCCACAGCTTATTAATGTAATACTCTTCTTCTGAATTTTTGTTTAAACGCACATTTACATGATAATATGGATATTCTGGCTTCGGATAACTGCACTGGATTTCTTCGATTTTTACTTTAGATCCATTATTAACAGACGATTCAGTCAATATTTCACCTCCATTATAAATTTTGGTTTAATCTATATTCATTAGTCTATAAAATAAAAAAAATACCCTAAACTTTAACTCTGTCGTATAAACAAAAAGTATCTTATAAGGAAAACTCAGCTCCCGATATCAGTATTCCGAGGTTTTTGGTTCTGTTTTTCCCTTCTATCTTTCATACCACCATTTAACTCTATACTCGTAGAAATCCATATTTAGACTGAAAACGGAGGTTTTTCCCTTCCCAACGTTCTTTAAAGGACGAATCTAAATTATCTGTAGGAGCAGTATAATGGATGAATCTTTTATCACACTGAAAGAAATAAAGGAACAACCCAAGGCAATAAAAGCGGTTATAAAAGAGCTGGAGAATAAAAAAGGAATTATTTCCAATATATTATCGGATGCCTCTACATTCTGCTTTTTAGGTTGTGGAACCTCATATTACCTTTCCTTAACAGGGAGTTCCCTCATAAACGAAATTAACCTAGGTCTTGGCTTTCCAGGGAGCGAAATATTTGTTTCTCCCAACAATATCCCAAAAATAGATTTTGATGTTATTATACCCATTTCTCGATCTGGGGAATCTGCCGAAACTGTTAGAGCTACAAAATATTTGAAAAAAAAGTGTAGGGAAGCCATTATATTATCAATAACGTGTAAAAAAGATAGCAAAATTGATAAAATATCCGATATATCCGTAATTTCTAGAAAAGGGGGAGAAGAAAGCGTAGTTATGACAAAATCATTCTCTTCCATGCTCGCCTCTCTCGAATACTTATCCAAACTCAACTCAGAAAAAAAACAGCATTTTGATTACTTTCAGAAGCTTCCCCAAGAAAGCAGAAAAATCCTTAAAAAATCTGAAAAAATCGCAAAACGGATTGCAAATAACGGAAACCTTAAAAAATACATATTTTTAGGTCCTGGAGAATACTACGGACTTGCCTCGGAAGCAATGTTAAAAATGGAAGAAATGACACTCTCATGGAGCAAGGCTTACCACCCCCTCGAGTTTAGACATGGACCCAGATCTTTAGCTGATGAAAACACTCTAGTGACAACTTTTATTCCAAGAAGGAACTTGGAGGAACATAAAAATCTTGTAAAAGATGTTAGAGACTTAAATGCAGATACTTTAGTCATAGGACGGGAAAAAGATATTAGCGATATTGAATCCGATCATGCCCTCAAAATCCCCCCTTATGCAGACGAGCTCGGTTTGCCACTCCTTATACCTTTTCCACAACTTTTAGGATACTACGGAGCAATAGCGAAAAATCTGAACCCTGATAACCCACAGAATCTAACCAGAGTTGTAAAAGAGACTTAATAATAGTAAGGTATACAGAGCATTTTTAAGTTTACCGAACCCCAATAATGCAAAATCATTCCTAAAAAATGATTAATCTCTTTCCCGGAAATCTTAAAAATTAGCCTTTAAAAGGTTATGTGATAGTATGAAAAAACTTTCCAGAAGTAACATAGATAATCTCGTAGAGGAATACAGAGACGATATCATCGAATCCGCCCAAGAACTAGTTCAGATTTCGTCAGAAAACATTGCTCCTAAAGGTTACGAGAAAGCTTCCCAGGAATATTTACAAAGTCTCCTTGAAGACATCGACGCAGAAGTGGATATATTCAATCCTATGGAAGTAAAAGGTATCAAAGAACACGAGGCTTACTTTGAAGGAAGAGATTATTCAAATAGGCCAAACATTGTAGCTTCAAGAAAAGGAGAGGGAAATGGAAGATCATTGATACTCTCTAACCATGTAGATGTAGTAACTGCAAAACCGGAAGAATGGGAGAGCGGTGATCCTTATTCTGGGAAAATAGAGAATGGAAAACTATATGGAAGAGGTTCGTTTGATATGAAAGGAGCGCTTATTTCCACCCTCTTTGTTTTAAAGATACTATCCGAACACAATATCCAGCTAAAGGGAGATTTATACTTTGAAAGTGTAGTAGATGAAGAAAATGCAGGTTCTAATGGAACGCTAGCTTCCCGGATAAGGGGACATAACGCTGATGCTGCAATCATTCCCGAACCCACCATGTTAGACATATGTCCGGCTGCTAAGGGGGGGAGACAGTACAAAGTCAGCATTTCTGGAACTGCAGGTACTGATTACGGTGGAGAAGAACTATTAAATCCAGTCTATGACATCTCTTATCTTATTCAAGCTGTTGAAGAGTACGAAAAGCATATAAATGAAGACTTAAACCCAGACGATTTCTTCAGCAACCAAGACAAACCAAGAACCGTTATTCTCGATAAAGTACAAGCAGGAGAATTGAGAGAAGGAGGCAACATTGCCATTCCCGACCAAGCATGGTTTTCGGTATTTATCAACTCGTTGCTAGATTACGAAGAGCCTCACCAACTCGACGAGGAACTTTTCAACTTTTTAGATAAGAACACTCCGGATAGAGTAAATCCGGAATATACAAGACTCACCCGTTACTTGTACCCGTTCAAATCGGACCCAGCTCATCCGGTAGTAGATCTTCTATCTAAGAACGTTGGAACGTTCACGAACCAATCCCCAAATGTAACAGGAGCCAAATTTGCTTGTGACGGATTTATTTTTAAGAACTTCTTTGATACAGAAACATACGTCTTTGGTCCTAGAGGAGGTAACGCTCATGCTCCAGATGAATACGTTGAAACGGATGATCTGGTTAATTTGACCAAAATATTTCTCGACACAGCGATAAACTGGTGTAATAAGGAATAAGACAAGATATCGAAAATCTAAGCCTAAATAACGGTGTTATACGAGAGATATTACCTTCGAGGATTATACAGAAGAATTCTCCATATCAACTATAGGGGAACTCTTGTAAGTTATCGGAGGGTATCTTAAAACCCATAACTTCCCCACAAGGCTCATAGCCCGCCACCTTCCTTAAACAAAGAACTATAAGTTTTGCTCCCTCAACAGCTTTTTCCTATAAGTTTCAGCGTCTAAATTCTGGACTTCCGATATCTCTGCTCTTGAGAGGAATTTAGGTTCACCGATTTGCTGAGAAAGAAATTGAACCTTCGCAGCGTCTTCAATGAGTTCAGCCCTCGTAAAGGCCTCAAGCACGCTCTCGCCCAAAGTGATTACTCCATGATTTCTGAGCAGAATTATATCAAAGTCTGATATCTTTTTCCTTATAGCATCTGCAAGTTCCTCCCCACAAGGGATAATATATGGGATAGTAACAGAATTCTCCATAAATACTGCATGCTCAGGTGTTATGGGTTTCATTTCCACCCCAGACGATATCAAAGCTATGGTATAGGGGGGGTGAGTATGAACAATCGCCTTTACTTCAGGCCTCTCTCTATATATTGTGAAATGTGTATGCCATTCGCTAGTGGGAGTTTGTCCCCCAGTACTCAAGATCTCTCCAGTTTCCAAATCCATCTCCACATAGTCATCCTTTCCCACTTTTTGGAGCGGATACCCGGACGGAGTAACATAGATAGAGTTCTCTTCCCTATAGCTACTATTTCCTCCACCTCCCACCACTAACCCTCTATCCACCAGCTTTTTGTTAACCTCAATCATTTCTTCTAACGACATGTCAATTACATTTTAGCATTTAGACGCACCATCAGTAAAAATCTTCCTAGATCCAACAATTATTTCTGGGAAGAAAAAGTCATGCCCTGAAGATTAGAAAAGAAGATATTATCAATGGGAGTGCAGAGACCCCTCAGCGGTGATAACTTCGCCTCATGAGACATTAAAGATTAAAAAACAGTTGGTGAACCTATGGAAGCTCTAGGATCTCAGATTCAGATGGACTTGGCGGGATTTAACCACTCTTTTGGATTTTTCTCAATTAAATGACCAATCAAATCTCTATCAATTCCCTCTTCGACCATCATAGTAACTATGTTCTGTAAGACATGGTCGTAGCCCCAGCCGCCATATCTATGTAAAAGTATTTTCAGACAGATATCATTCGAAATTAATATTTGATCCTTGTATCCTTCCTCTAAAAGTAATTTGAGTGTCCTAACCCTTTCAATATCGGTTGCGAAAATCCCACCTGCAAAATCTCGCTCTGGAGGAGGGATATAAAATTCTTTTCCGAAGTTGTCAAACTCTAGCATGGCTCCTCTAGACAAGATGTCCTTCATATATTCTATATCGAGGGGCACATCACTATGACATATAGCTACCTTGTCCATCTCCACTCCTTCTTCTGAAAAGATGTCAAGGACTTCCCTGCCATTATCCGACCAAGGAAAGATATGAACTAAAATGGGAGCACCGGTTTCATGGTGAGCTTTAGCTCCAGCAAATAGTACTTTTTCTTCATTAGGATAAATTTTCTCGCTGGTCCCTAGCTCGCCGATAACACCGGCCTTTATGCCGGTATTTTTGACACCTCGTGTTAAGTCATTGACAATCTCGTCCGTAATTTCTTCAACTGTTTTTTCATCCATATCCTCTGGATGAGTGTCGTAAGTATAATATCCTGAACCTGCAATAATGTTTAAACCAGTATTTAAGGCTATTCTTTTCAGTAAACGGGAGTCTCTACCTATTCCTACTGTTGTAGCGTCTACAACCGTTCTTGCCCCGACTTCTTTAGCTTTCATTAATTCATTTTCAGCGACTTCCGGATCGGCCAAGAGAAGATTGTCTTTTACAGCGTAAGGATTTCTCCTTAAAACCCCCAAGTTTTGTATGTTTACCTCTTGCTCAGAAAGCATTCTCTTTGATACTTCTTCTGGTTTACTAAATTGGTTCCTTAAATCTATGAAAATATGTTCGTGGGGTAGTGTAATCCCTAATTCATTAGAATCTATAGATCCCAGAACTGTATTTATACTCATAATTACCCCCTTTTATAGATCTTTTACGTAGTCTTCGCGCAAATCGCTGATGAGAGAAGACAAAGTAATCAACCCATCTTCCCCTATAGCGAATCCTTCTTCAATCCGGTTGGATCCAACTCCATCTACTCCGAATAAACTTACATCGAAGTTAATAGCCATCCCCGGTTCAAATGGGTAATCTGATTCTTCATCAGGATAAGGTGACTCCGCTTCGGCTAGACCGACTCCATGCATCGGTGGATATAAATCATTTTCTCCTAAACCGTTTTCTCTAAAGTAATCTCGAACCTTTTTAACTACCTTTCCAGCCCGTACTCCTGCCTCAAGGGTCTTCACTCCGATATCCTCTGCAACGACCAAAGCATCAATTAATCTTTTCTGTTCAGGAGTTGGGTCTCCTCCTGCAACAAATGGCCATTCGACATGGGCGTTATAACCATCGTACTGCACAGCTAAGCAGTACATAACAATCTCGCCTTCCTCAATCACCTTTTCAGTTGGTCTTCCAATCAAAGTATTAGTTCGTCTTTCGCCAGAGGCCATAATAGTGAATACTATATCTTCCGCTCCTTTCTCCCTAGCTACTTTTTCTCCGATAGCTGAAGCTTCTCTTTCTGTCAATCCAATTATATCAGAGTCTAACACTGCTTTATAACCAGCATCGCAGATTTCCCCTGCTTTTTTAAGTGCTTCTATTTCATTATCACTTTTCAAGAGACGATCATCATAAATAACATCGTCGGAGTTTACTAGTTCTGCATCCCCAATCGCTTTGTCTATAGCCTTGTAAGTTGTTACAGGCATCGCATCAATACCACAGACACCGACTCTATTTACTTTATCCAGATCATCCAGATCGTTAACCACATCCCTGATACTGTATCGTTCCTGAGTAAAATCGATTTGTTCCGGCACGTAAGATATTTCCATTTCTCTGACAGCACGAACGTCCTCCCATACAGAGGCTTCCTTTGCATATCTCTCTCCTTCCGGGCCGGTCATCAGAACCGGTTTCCCCTCTTTACCAACTGCCACCATACCTCTTTCAAAAATAGGCCAGAAATCAGAAAGATATCTAAGATGTTCCTTCCGGTATTCATCACCATAGACTAAGAATATATCGATATCTTTGTCCCCCATCGAATCCCTGATACTCTGAATTCTCTCTTCAAACTCAGATTTTTGAATTATTGACATGTATAATTTTCACCTCCCATTTTATAATCTTTCAATTATTTGAGCAATATTATTAAGAAAAAGAGCCCTCAAATATTTAATCCCTATCTTGGTTACTGGAGAGAAATATTCCTCTTCTTTAGGTTTTAAAGGGTTTTTGCCTCTACCGATTTTTTTTCGAGGTTTTCAATGCAATATTAAATCAGAAAAACAATCCTGGATAAAGTAATCTTAAATAAACTTAAAGCGGAGGCAAATGAAGAAGAATCTCCACTGTTTAGAAGTAAATTAAACCTCATGATGATGACCATTCCCATAATTAATGTAGAAAATGAAGACGGGCGGGCGAAATAAGGTTTTTTAATTTTCTATTAACCGATCAGAATTACAGGTATCTATTTTTCAAACTCGTTTCGATAGAGAAATTCTTCAAGATCTCTTTTCGGAACATGAAATTTATCGTCTTTATCCACCCAATACTTAATATCTTCGTCTCGCGAATCATCTATCTCGGCTTTCTGATCGGGAACGCCAATTGCAACAGCTAAATCCACCGTCTTCCCGTCGGGAATTTTAAGGATCTCCGCTATGGCCTCTCTATCTATCGCACCTAGTATACAAGTTCCAAGACCTTTTGCGACAGCCGCAAGACAAATGTTTTCTATCGCAAGTCCAGCATCGTATTTGTACCATTCGCTTTCGTTATCTTCATCTATCAAAACCAAGATGTACGCTCGAGGTCTTTCCTCGAAGGATGGATCCCATTCGACGTAACCAGCCCACTCAGTATACCGAAATATCTCTTTCTCGAGTTCAGGGTCATCTACTATAAGATACTCGAGAGGTTGACGATTCGCCGCGGAAGGAGCGACTCTTGCTGCCTCAATGAGGTCCTCCAACTCCGAGTACGAAACAGGCTCGTCTTTAAATTTCCTTATACTTCTTCTCCCTTTGATAGCCTCATTTACTTTCATATTTCCACCATCCATTTTTATTGAAGCTCAACAATAAAAAGCAATTTTATTACCTAAAAAATACTTAAACAATTTCTCGGCAAACCCGAAAGTTCTAACAGATCTATTTACCGTCTAGGGGTCCCGATCATCATCCCCGTTCTCTGAAAAAAGATGTACCAATCATTATCAATAAAAAGTGGGAAGTTTGGAGGGCCCACTAACTTTAAGACACAAAGGTCAAATCAGTAAGTTAGGGGTGTATTTTTTTATCAGGAATTCATTAGTAGTTCCAAGATTAATAACGTTTGAAATAAGTTCATAAGATAGCGGAGGAGATTGTAACAAAATGATAAAAAAAGCTCCTAAAGAATACGAGGTAAATAAAAAAGAAAAAGAAATCCAAGAGTGGTGGAAGTCCGAAGACGTCTATCAAAAAGTTAAAGACACCCATTCAGACGATCCAAAGTGGTATTTTCTCGACGGCCCTCCCTACGCCAGCGGGACTATTCATCTGGGAACCGCCTGGAACAAACTGATCAAGGACACAGTTCTTCGATTCAAGACAATGCAAGGATACAACACTCGACGGCAACCGGGATGGGACACCCATGGGCTTCCAATAGAGGTTAAGGTCGAAGAAAAACTTGGAATCAATTCGAAAAAGGAAATCGAAGAAGAAATCGGCATTAAAAAATTTATAAATGAATGTAAAAACTGGGCGGAGGAACATATACAGCTTATGACTGATCAATTCAAACGTCTCGGAGTTTGGATGGACTGGGACGATCCTTACATCACCTTCGATAACGATTATCTCGAGTCCGCTTGGTGGACCCTCAACAAAGCACATGAAAAGGATCTGTTAGAGGAGAGGCAACAGGTTATCCAATGGTGCCCACGATGCGAAACGGCACTCGCGGAACACGAGGTAAGAGGAGAATATCGTCAAGTCAAAGACCCCTCACTTTACGCCCGTTTTAAGCTAACTTACACATCCAACGAATACTTGATAGTTTGGACAACTACCCCCTGGACTATCCCATCCAATATCGCAGTAAGTGTCCATCCGGATCTCAACTATGCAAGGGTCGAAGTCGGTGAAGATACCTATATTATGGCAGAGGCTTTGGTCTCGAAAGTTATGGGGGAATTAGGGATCTACAATTATCGGATGGTGGACATAATCAAAGGCGAAGAATTGGAAGGGTTACGATATGAACACCCTCTAATCGAAGAAGTTCCGAAACAACATGAATTCAAGTCGGAACATAGAGTGATAACGGGAGAACATGTAACTATCGAGGAAGGAACAGGTTGTGTACATACAGCTCCCGGACACGGTGCGGAGGACTTCGAAGCAGGAAAGGAATACAATCTTCCCGTGTTTAGCCCCGTAGGGTCGGACGGGAGGTTCACGGAAGAAGCCGGGAAATATGAAGGAATGTTTGTAAAAGACGCAGACGAAGTCATCCTTTCCGATCTAAGACAAAAAGGAGTTCTCTTAAAACGGAAGACTATCCGACACTCTTATCCTCATTGCTGGAGATGTAAATCTCCCCTTCTATTCCGCGCGACAAATCAATGGTTTATAGATGTCGAAAAAATAAAACCCCAAATACTTGACCAAAACTCGGAAAAAGTTCGATGGGTCCCGGATTGGGCCAAAAAAAGATACAATGACGGGGTTGAATCGGTAGGGGACTGGTGTATATCCAGACAAAGATACTGGGGGATACCAATTCCAATCTGGACTTGTGAAAGTTGTGAAAAATTAGAGATAATAGAGAGCAAGGAGGAACTTCTAGAAAAATCGGATAAGGAATATGAAGATATAGATCTCCACAGACCGGACGTCGATAAAATGATAATCGAGTGTTCGGAATGCAGAGGGGATATGAAACGAATACCCGACGTCCTAGACGTGTGGTTCGATTCAGGGGTCGCACCTTGGGCAAGTCTCGGCTTCCCACAGAAGAAGGACGAATACGAAAAGCTTTGGCCGAGTGATTTTATTACAGAGGGGGAAGACCAAGTAACGAAGTGGTTCTATAGCCAGCAAGTGGCTTCGATAATCGCTTTCGAGGATCTACCCTACAGGGAATCCCTAATGCATGGATTTACGCTCGATGAAAAGGGAAGGAAAATGTCCAAATCCTTGGGAAACGTAGTCGAACCCTCTGAAATCATAGAGAAATATGGAGCAGATGCTTTAAGATTTTATATGCTCCATACAAGCCCTGTTTGGGAAGACTTACGTTTTAACTGGGATGAAGTCGAAGTAGCTGACCGACTTATCAAAGTGTTATGGAATAGTTTCGTCTTTGCCACGACATATATGAGCTTGGACGATTTCGATCCTCTAGATATGAGCGAGGGAAAATTTGAAGAAAACTTGTTGGTAGAGGACAGATGGATACTTTCCAAATCCAATAAAACCATCAGAGATGTCACAAAACACCTTGAAAACAGAAATTTCCATAAAGCTACCCGAAAGCTCGAATCTTTCGTGTTGGAGGATTTGAGTCGATGGTACATCAAGCTGATAAGGAGGAGAACTTGGATCGAAGAGAAAGATCCAGAAAAACTAGTCGCATATCAAACTCTTTATAGAATATTTGACACATTGCTTCGAGCTTTCGCCCCATTCTTACCGCACGTAACGGAAGAAATGTACCAGAAGATGATAAAAGCCGCTGATCCTTCGAAACCAAAAAGCGTTCATCAGCTCGACTGGCCTGAAATCGAAGAGAAAAGAATAGATGATCAATTAGAAGAAGATATGAATAAAGTGCGTAAGTTCGCTGAAGCCGGGGCGAAGGCAAGGCAACGTGCAGGCTTAAAGGGACGTTGGCCCGTTAAGAAGGTTATAATAAAATCGAATTCGGAAGAAGGAAAAAAATCTGCTGAAAGGTTGGAAAAGATACTCCTGAACCAGTTGAACTGTAAAAAAATAGAAGCTCTAACGGAAGAGGAGTTTTCCGAAGAAATTAATTTGGTCTGTGAAATCGATGAAGAATCCTTGAAAGAACAATACGGAGATTTGACTTCCTCGATAAAGAAAGTAATCAAAAACATGAACCAAGAACAAATCCGAAAACAAGCAGAATCACAAGGCTTCGTAGGTATAACCGTAGAAGGGGAAAAAATCAGAGTGGGTCTAAACAACCTAAGGATGGATGTACTGCCAGAAAAATTTGTAAGCGGTGAATCGACCTATGGCGAAGTAATAATAGACATCAGCACAACTCCGGAGCTGGAGGCGGAACGCTTAACTCGGGACGTCGTCAGAAGGCTACAAAAGATGAGAAAAGATATCGATTTGGAGATGGAAGAAGAAGTCGACGTATCAATAAGCGTTGAAGACTCAGAAAGCAAAGAATACCTCGAAATGGAACGGAGGTATATCGAAGAGGAAGTCAGAATACGTAACCTCGAAATTGGAGATCTAGAAGACGCCGGGGAACATCAACATACGAAAGAGTGGGAGATAAATGACGAAAAATTCGAGCTTTCAATAGACCGGTTAGAATAATCGGCTGATTTTATGAAAAAAATCGGAATCATAGCAGATCTTCACGCTAACCTACACGCTATCGACGCCGTCCTAGAGGATATGCCCGAAGTAGATAGAATAATATGTGCGGGGGATTTAGTGGGTTACGGACCTGAACCTAACGAAGTATTAGAGCGCATAAATGAAGAAAAAAAGATCATTTCCGTCAAGGGCAATCACGATCAAGCCGTATTAGATAAAAATACAAGTTCCTTCGATAAGGAATCCGCAGAGACCCTCAAATGGACCATAGAAGAATTGAAGAAAAAAAATCTGAATTTCTTAAAAAATCTTCCGGAAAAATTAACCGTGAACGAAGAGGGATACGAAATCTTCACAGCTCATGGAACGCCACGAAAGCCCCTTAAAGAACCTCTGTTTCCCGGAACTTCCAATAGAGCTCTTGTAAGAATGACTTTAGGAACCGAGGCGGACCTAATCATTTTGGGACACACACACGTTCCACTGGATCGAAGATTTCAAGGAAAGCTCATAATAAACCCGGGAGCGGTCGGACAGCCAAGGGACAGAAATCCTGACGCCAGTTACATGGTCTTGGAGCTAGGGACCGAGAAAAAGATAACTCATAAGAGAGTTTCATACGATATTAAAGAAACTAGGCAAAAGATGAAAGATAAAGGACTTCCCGAAAAACTCGCTATGCGACTTCAATTAGGCTGGTGACTGGGAACCTTTCAACTGTTGGATCGCTAGACTTTTTTCACTTATCACAATATAATCTCGAATAGCTAAAACCGAGCTAAACGGAACCAGTGCATATCCTTCCTCATCCATCGACAAGTTTTCGGCTATCTCTTCAGTCTCCGTCTCGACGACCAGGGTCTCAATTTCGCCTGTGTCCTCGTCGACCTCTAGATCGTAGATATTACCAACACGAAGTCCTTTGTCTGTTAAAACTCTCATGTCCCTTAGGCTACTGGCTAATATTCTTGACAATTTAAGCCCCACCTCATTTTATTTCTGGTTACAATGCTTAAAAATATAACTAAATTTTCTAAAGGTCAGGTCCTCCATCGATTGCCAAATCCAAAACCACATGATATAATTCCGGAGCATAGGAACGGACGATCGTCTTTTCCTTTAATTCGACACTTCTTCCAGATGCTGCAGATCTTACGAATTCGAACGAGGGGCCGAATAGATCGGGTTCCTCTCCGTAATCATAAAAATGAATGACTCCCCCCTCCGGTTTTAAAGTCTTGAATGCAGAACCAATGAATTCGCGCGCAAATTCAGGAAGGGGCATTAAAACTCTGTCCGATTTCCCCGCCAAGTGCTCATTTATCGCCTCTCGAGCGTCACCTTCTATTGGTATGACGCTCTCCCCCAGTTTGTTAATCCTGATATTTTCCCTCATATATTCCACCGCGACGCCATTCTTATCTATCGAATACACTTTTTCAGGATCTGCATGTTTGGCGATAATTAGAGAATAACAACCAACTCCCGCAAACATATTAGTCACCACTTCCCCGGATCTTACCTCTTGAGCGATCCTAAATCTCTCACGAGCCAGACGTGGGGAAAAGTACACCTTCGACAAATCTACCTTAAAAATACAGCCGTGTTCCTTGTGTTCAGTCTCAGTCTTGGGCTCTCCCGAAATGACTTCCAGATCACGAGTCCTAAACTCTCCCGAGACCGGACCGGTCTGTCTGAGCACCGTGTTCAAATTACCGTGAACCTCCATAAGTGCCTTACCTATCAGTTCTTTCCTATCCAAAAGCGGTTCGGAAAGTTTAATTACTGCAATATCCCCCACGATATCGAAGGACGATCCTAACTCCTCAAGTTCCGCCTCAGTCAAATCGTCACGTAGAGCTTCCTTCAAGTTTTTCGGTTTGGACATGTCTTACCTTTACCAAAATCGATATAAAATTTTAATCGATATCTGAAAAATTGACCCGGTCGAGGAAGATTCAATTACTTCTCGAAATGGTCAGGATCTCCTCACAATAGAAAGGACAGTCTCGATCAACACCTCCTTGAAAAAAACGAGGTTTAAGTCCAAAAACCCGGAAGTAAAGTCGGGAAATCCCTCGAGTAAATCGTGTTCACGGACAACAGAATCAGGTAGGTAAAAGAAATCATCCTCTCTCCGACTCGTATATGATATCAAAACCGGGAAATCCGATCTACGGAGAATCATCCCCGATCAGTAGATCGAGCAAAGCCATTTGGACATGTAATCTATTTTCGGCCTGATCATATATGACCGATCGGGAGCTATCCACAACCTCATCATCGGCCTCTTCTCCTCGAAATACCGGCATGACGTGAGTCATAATCCCTTCTTCATCCATTAGACCCATTCGTTCCTTGGTCAGCCTCCAATCCTTGTACCTTTCGTGTAATTCAAGCTCCTTCTTTTCGCCGAACTCATCGATGCCATCCATCATACATTGATGACTAGTCCAACTACGAGGAAAGACAACGTGGGCGCCTTCTAATGCTTCGTCCATATCATCGGACATTTTAAACTC
>Ga0207421_10004602_pt1 | contig 15792 bp, 14 predicted proteins | sample SodLakKL_010_SED_4_FD_187542 | JGI IMG/M metagenome (GOLD analysis project Ga0207421, IMG submission 187542) | Alkaline sediment microbial communities from Lake Tanatar, Kulunda Steppe, Russia - 8KL_010_SED (SPAdes) (version 2) | ecosystem: Environmental > Aquatic > Non-marine Saline and...
AGAGTCAAAAATGCGGCCACGGCACCAGGGATACCCGAGTTTGTCGAGCTGCCCGCCAGCTGCTCCCGCGTAATCGAAATAATCCGGATTGCGATCGGATAAAATTTTGGGCTGCGCAGCTGCTAAATCGGGGAATCTTTCATACAATTTGACCAGATGATCGAGCCAGTCGGGGCTCACGCGGACATCGTTGTTCAGGAACACGATCAGTTCACCATTGGCCTGTTCAGCTGCCAGATTGTTGCCTTTGCAATAGCCGTAGTTGTCATCATGCTGTATGATGCGGATATTTGGGAATTGCTTTGAAACGTACGCAACTGAATCATCATCAGAGTTATTGTCGGCCAGAATGATTTCGAGCTGCGGATACTGAGTTGCCGTAACCGACGGCAGGTATGCATTTAGATGATGCAGTCCGTTCCAGTTTAAAATAATAACGGAAACTAACGGCTTAGTTGGTTGACTGACAGGCAAATCGTTTAGGTTTATGAATCGAGTGATGAGAGGCCTAAATATACGGTATTTATAAATGAAGCAGGAATGATGAATGCCTCAAGGCATGGTCACAAAATTCTGAATTTGGCAGTATAATTTTTTGTTACCTTAACGAACCATAAACTTCTCATAATCAGATCTCATGAAAATAGGTCTCATTTCTGACACCCATTCGTATCTCGACCCGCAGGTTAAGGACTATTTCAGCGACAGCGACGAAATCTGGCACGCGGGCGATTTTGGCAATATCGGTATAGCCGATGAGCTGCGGGAAATCGCTCCCTTAAGAGGCGTTTATGGCAATATAGACGGACAAGACATCCGTACCGAATTTGCACATAACCTGCGTTTTATGGTTGAGGGGGTAGATGTATTTATGATTCACATCGGTGGCAATCCGGGCCGCTATGCGATTCCTATTCGCCAGCAGATTTATGAAAATACCCCTGATCTGATGATTTGCGGACACAGCCATATTCTGAAAATTGCGCGTGATCCTGATAACAAAAAGATGCTGTTTATGAATCCGGGGGCAGCCGGCCGGCACGGGTTTCAGGTTGAGCGGACCATAGTACGGTTCGAAATCGAGAGCGGTAAAATCTTCAATGTGGAAGTCATTATCCTGGGCAACAGATAGTCCGGGTTTGATTTAGCCATTAAATTTATTGTCATTTCTGAAGCCATCACCCTGCAAAAAATATGAAGCGTACGGTACAAATTGAGAAAAACAGCTATGAGGTTTACAAAAACGAGATAGCGTCTTCTGCTTTGGTAACCACGGCTCAGATTTCGCGATTGGTGAACCAGGACTTTCAGTATGTCGGGTATGGTGAAAGCGGCCTGCATTCGAATGAACTACAGCCTGCATCGTCAGAGGCTATTTGTTTTGCATCCGGTGTAAAAGGCACGCCAACGCTCTCGGTCCGCACTACAAACGATAAACTGCTTTTTCTGTCAGCGCTGATACAGGACGCGGTGCATATTTCAGAAAACTCCGGTTTCGACACAGAGCGCCCGTTTTTTCTCGAAGTGAAAGCAGCTTTTAGCGAGCTTGAGTTTGGGTATGATCACCAAAACGGCAGAGCGACGGCCTATGATTCTGCAGAAATAAAAAGTATCACCATGTTCGGGTTTGGTCTGCGTCCGCCGGAGCATATTCCCCGCGATGATGAGCACGTTAGGCGCTTATCAGAGATGTTGCTACATCACCCGGCCGGTGCGGGACTGTGTTATTTCCCCGTGGCAATGATAATCCGCGATGGCGAATCAAAGCTGGTGCAGCCAGAGCCGGAAAGCATGCTTCAGCAGGTGGAAATGCAGCTCTGGTTCCCTGACCGTACTTGTGATGCAGCCGACTTTAAGCAGCTTTAAATTAACAATACTTGCCCATATTACTGGAATATAAAAGACCTTCGACCTCCGACCTCCGACCTCCGACCTCCGACCTCCGACTTTTGACCTTCGACCTTGGACCTTGGACCTTCGACCTTCGACTTTTCCCTGTTAAACTTAAAAGTATGCTCCTGCTTCGATTTACTAATAATTTCCGGTGCATCATCGTTTAAGTAACGAACCTTAATTAAAACTGCCCGATGAATTTCATTAAAGCATTTTCGTTTTCAACCGTCATCACCATAGCTCTCTTTTTCGCTTATGCCGCCGAGGCAAGCGTTTGGGGCACGGAGACCATCACCTATTCCTATTCCGAAACGGCTGAAACCCAAAACGGGAACCTGGTTACCGCTGATGAGGCCGTCTGGCGGCTGATGGAAACGGGGATTGCCAATTTTGAGGGTCCTGTGGTTGTGATTAACCAGAAGGGAAGCCGCTCGGGTATAGCATACTTCGACGGACAAAGTATTTCTGTTACCTTGCTTTCGGGTGAGCCTGACCTCAACGAAGGTTTTCGCACAAGTTTATTAATGGCTGATCAGGAGCTCCGCCGCATCATACTAACCGACGGAACGACCCGCCGCGTGCTCGACCCCGATGCCAGTCTGGATTTTCCCGCAAACGCGCTGGTTGAAATCATCATAACCCGCGATCGCCGTTATGCCATCGACCTGAGCCGCGGACTTCGCATAGCCGTTTCACCACCGGTCCGACAGTAACTCCTGGAATAATATTGACTCAGCTTTGTAAGAAAGTGTGGTAGGATAAATTCAATTAGTGGATGAATCCGAGTATGAATTTCCTTAGTTTAATGCCACTAACACAGATTGTTTTATTAACCCTAAAAACTTGATAATTATGGGTTAATAAAAATGTCTGTGTTTTGATTTCGCCTTTTAACACCAGACTACTACATGAATCAATTTTCCCATCTTCACTGTCACACCCAGTTCAGCATGCTCGACGGAGCGGCGGGCATTAAGGATCTGGTTAAAAAAGCTAAAGAGCACAATATGCCCGGCATCGCGATAACCGACCACGGGAATATGTTCGGGGTGCCCAAGTTTGTGAGCGAGGCAAGGAGTGAAGGCATTAAGCCGATAATTGGCTGTGAGTTTTATATTACTCCGACCACAATGGAAGACCGGGAAAACCGCACCCGCTACCATCAGGTCCTGCTTGCCAAAAACATGACCGGCTACAAAAATCTGGTTAAGCTGTGCTCCATCGGCTATGTGGACGGCCTCTACTACAAGCCGCGGATTGACAAGACCACGCTCGAAAAATATTCGGAAGGCCTGATTGCCTCAACCTGCTGTCTGGCCAGTGAGGTAAATCAGACGATTCTGAACAAGGGTGAAGACGAGGCTAAAGACATTTTTAAGTGGTATCTGGACCTTTTTGGCGAAGATTACTATATCGAGGTTCAGCGGCACGGCCTGCGCGATCAGGATACCTGTAATGAGGTCCTCATTCGATGGAGCAAAGAGTTTGGTGTAAAAATGATTGCCACCAACGATTCCCACTATGTGGACCGCGAAGATTCGGAAGCGCACGATATTCTGCTCGCCCTGCAAACCAACGCCGATCTTAACGATCCCAATCGTTTTCGTTTTACAGACGACCATAACAACCTTAATCCGGAGTTCTACCTCAAGACACCGGATGAGATGCTCGAGCTGTTTAAAGACGTTCCGGAAAGCATCGACAACACGGCCGAGATCGTCGATAAAGTTGAAGACATACAGCTGAGCTCTGAACTGCTGCTGCCGCATTATCCCGTGCCGGAGCCGTACAAGGATATGGACGATTACCTGCGCTTCAAGTCGTATGAGGGCGCAAAAGTGCGCTACGGCGAGATCCGCAGCGAGGTGAGCGAGCGTATTGATATGGAGCTGCAGATCATCAAAAAGATGGGCTTTGCAGGCTACTTCCTCATCGTGGAGAGTTTTACTACGATTGCCCGAGAGCGCGGCGTATACGTCGGGCCTGGCCGTGGTTCTGCAGCCGGAAGTATTGTAGCGTACTGTATCGGAATCATCAACATCGATCCGCTGAAGTACGATCTGCTTTTTGAGCGTTTCCTGAATCCCGAGCGCGTGAGTCCGCCCGATATTGATATTGATTTTGATGATGTGGGTCGTCAGCAGGTTATTGATTATGTAGTTGAGCAGTACGGGCGTCAGAACGTGGCTCAGATTGTAACGTACGGCACCATGAAGGCTAAAACATCCATTCGTGATGTAGGCCGTGTGCTTGGCGTGCCGCTGCAGGAAGTGAACCGCATCGCAAAACTGTTTCCCGAAAAGCCCGGACTCGATACATTTTCGAAGGTTCTGAATCCCTCTATGAATCCGGAGTCTGCGGAAGAGCTCAACGGGCTTTTCCAGCACCCGGATGATCAGGTTCGGAAAATGATGAAGTACGCAAAGGTACTTGAGGGGTGCGCACGCCAGACTGGTATTCACGCTGCGGGCGTAATTATTGCGCCGGGTGAGGTATCGAATTACGTGCCAGTAGCTCTGTCTAAGGAGAAGGACGTCATCACCCAGTACGACGGGCCAAGTGCCGAAATGTGCGGCCTGCTGAAAATGGACTTTTTGGGACTGAAGACGCTTTCTATTCTCAAAACAGCCATTTCGTTTGTTAAGGAAAATCACGGCAAGGAATATGATCTCGATGATATTCCGCTGGATGATGAAGCCACTTTTAAGCTCTATCAGCGGGCTGAAACGGTAGGTACATTCCAGTTTGAGTCCGACGGTATGCGCAAGTACCTTCGCGAGCTCAAACCAACGGTAATTGATGACCTTATCGCCATGAACGCCCTGTACCGTCCGGGTCCGATGCAGTTCATTCCGGACTACATCAAACGGAAGCACGGGGAGGAAACGGTCGAGTATCCGCACGATGATTTGCGTGAACTGCTCGAGCCGACCTACGGCATTATGATTTACCAGGAGCAGATTATGAAGGTTGCCCAGCAGATGGGCGGTTATTCACTGGGCGAAGCCGATATTCTTCGCAGAATCATGGGTAAGAAAAAGCCGGAGCTTCTTCCACCGGAGGAGGAAAAGTTCGTTAAACAGGCCGTAGGTCTTGGTTATGATCAGAAAGTGGCAAAGGACGTTTTTGATAAAATGGCCATGTTTGCCGGCTACGGATTTAATAAATCCCACTCGGCTGCCTACTCGGTGCTGGCGTATCAAACGGCGTATTTCAAGGCGAATTACACGCCTGAGTTTATGGCCGCAGTGCTCACTCATAATATGGGTGACATCAAGAAGGTGTCATCGTTTATTGAGGAAGCCAACGCGCTCGGGATTTCGGTTGATCCGCCGAACATAAACACCGGTGCCGGAAAGTTTGTGGTGAAGGAAGGCCGCATTCAGTACGGGATGGACGCCATTAAAGGAGTTGGAAGTAATGCGGTAATCAGCCTGGTGCATGAGCGGACCGAAAACGGCCCGTACAAAAGCCTGTTCGATTTCACTTTCCGCGTGGATCTGAAATCGTGCAACCGCAAAACCATGGAAAGTCTTATACAGGCCGGTGCGTTTGACGAGCTTCACAAGAACCGCGCTCAGCTTATGGAAAGCCTGGATGATGCCATTCAGTACGCCATCCGCAAGCAGGAAGAGGAAAGCAGAAATCAGATCAGCTTGTTTGGCGGGGGCGAAAACGGCATGGATATGGCTGAGCCCAAACTGCGTGAAGTCAAGCAGTGGTCGAACATCGAGCGTCTGAAAAGAGAGCGGGATCTGATTGGCTTCTACCTTAGCGGTCACCCGCTGGATAAGTACAAAGACGACATTCGTCTGTTTTGTTCGCACACGCTTGCAATGGCCGACCTGGCCAATCTTGCAGACCGTTCTTCGGTAATGGTTGCAGGAATCATCACCTCGGTAAAACAGGTACGCGATAAAAAAGGGCGTCCGTTTGCCTTCACTACTATAGAAGACGAATACGGCAGTATCGAAGTTATTGCCTTCTCAGATACCTTCGACAAATGCATGAATCTGATTCAGCAGGATAATATTTGTGTGGTAGACGGCAGCATTGATATGCGCAGCGGAGCGCCAAAAGTGATAGCCCGGAATTTCGAGCGAATCGAAAACATGCGCATCAAAAACCAGAATAAGATCAGGCTCAGGCTCACCTTTGATACAGCCATTCTTTCGGATGAAGATATTATGGAAATTGCCAGATTATGTGAGCAGCACAAAGGGCACTCTCCTGTTGCCATCCGAATCGAAAGTCCACATGTGAAAAACCTCCGGATGAATGCACGCCGTTTTGTGGTGGATCCGTCTGAAGAATTTGTGAAAGCTGCCCGCAAAATTGTGGGCAAAAAGCATGTGGAGCTGGTTAAAGCAGAGAACTAATGCAGCTTACAATACGTTTACAGCATTAGAAAGAAATAGTATATTCATACAATCAATAAAACGTTAAGAACCACGGACGAAGCTCACAAGTTTAGTTAAGCGTGAGTTGAACGAGGTCTAAATTTTAAAATATTATGTCAGTAGAAACAACATTAGCACTAACAGACAGTAATTTCGAAGACGAAGTTCTCAATTCCGATACACCTGTTCTTGTCGATTTTTGGGCAGAGTGGTGCGGTCCGTGCAAAAAAATCGGACCTGTTGTTGAAGAACTAGCTGGAGAGTATGCCGGTAAAGCCAAAATTGGCAAAGTGAATGTAGATGATAATCCGGAAGTCTCCATGAAGTATCAGATTCGCAGCATTCCGGCCCTGCTGATTTTTAAAAACGGCGAAGTTGTAGATCAGATCGTTGGCGCTGTGCCTAAGTCTGTGCTGAAAAAGCAGCTCGACGCTCAGCTTTAATTAGTTGTAATTTTTACGGGGCTAAAACAGTGCTCCGTCGTTTAATTGGGGGCAGTGTATACAAATACGCTGCCCTTTTTATATAGATGTGTTTTTGTGCAGCTGCCTGAGGATAAAAAAATGCTTACGCTGCTTTAATAGCGGGATGTTTTCACGTCTTTTCCGTATGTTTAAATCTTCGAAGGTTTCCCGAAACGGTTGTTGATTTTGGGGTCCTACAGGCTCAGCACTGCAGTTTACAGGGGCCTTCTCTTAATTGTGTTTCTATGTTTTGCGTTGGAAATGTTTATTTATCAGACGATGTGGCAACGGCTAAATTTGCCTGTAACATCAGTGCGTGTAAAGGCGACTGCTGCGTGAGGGGTGATGCGGGAGCGCCAGTTTTGCCAAAAGAACTTCCTGTACTCAATAAGGCCTGGAAACTCCTTAAAGATGAGCTCCTGCCTCGCGCACGTGAAGAAGTTGCCGACTCAGGTTTGGTTCGCGGCAGCGGAGAAGATCTTGAACTTGCCTGTACAGACGGGGCAGCCTGTGTGTTTGTGCAGTATGATGATAACGGAGTTGCCCTTTGCTCCATACAGAAAGCAATGTACGAAGGTCGTATTGGATGGGAAAAGCCCATAAGTTGCCACCTGTATCCGCTTCGCATACTTCAGTCGGGTGGTTCGGATTATGTCAATTTCGAATACTTCCCTGATATGTGCTCGCCGGCATGTGATCATGCCGAAGCGACGGGCACGTATCTGGCTGAATATCTTGAGAGACCCCTCATCAGAAAGTACGGGGCTGAGTGGTATGCCGATTTTCTCGAAGAGTGCAGAAAAATAAGGAAAGAGGGGGCTTTAGTCTGATGTTATCACAATCGGTAAGACAGGGTCAGGTACAAAAGCAGTCGCAGCAGCAAAAGCTGTCGCCTCAGCAGATTCAGTATATCAAAATGCTGCAGATGTCTTCGCAGCATATTGAACAGCGAATCAAGGAAGAGCTGGAATCAAATCCGGCGCTTGAGGATACCGAAACAACCGACGACGATTATGATTCCGATTTCGATCAGTCTGCCGAAGGTTCAGAAACCCCTGATCCCGATTCTGATTCAGAATCCTGGGATGATGGACCCGATGTAGACTGGGATGCCTATCACACCGATGATATGGAAGGCTACTCGCCACAAACAACGTATAATCCTGATGCCGTAAACTGGCAGGATATACCGACTCCTTATCGCGAGACACAGCTCGAAAAACTCGAACAGCAGGTTATACTACTCGACTTCACAGAAAAGCAGGAGCTGATTGCAGATCAGATTCTGGGTTCAATAGACGACGATGGCTATTTTCGCCGGGATGTTGCTTCTGTGGCAGATGGAATCGCGTTTCAAAACGGAATTCCGGTTTCGCAAGACGAAGTGCTCGAAGTACTTTTTCGCATACAGCGTCTCGATCCGCCCGGAATTGCGGCCCGTGATCTCAGAGAATGTCTTGCCGTACAGCTCGAAATTATCGATTCGGATACAGGTGGTCTGGAAACGGCCAAAAAGATTGTTAACGACTGCTGGGAGGAGTTTGAGAAAAAGCACTTTGATAAAATCATCCGGAAGCTGAACATTACAGACGATGAATTCCGTGCTGCTTATGAGTGCCTGAAAATGCTGGATCCCAGGCCAGGCTCATTCGAAACGGCTGCAAGCGACGCCGGGAACTACATTACCCCGGATTTTGAGGTTCGTTATGAGCCCGAAGAGGAAAACGACGAGAAGGGTGATTTCGTCATTACTATGAACCGGCGAAACATGCCCGATCTGGTAGTATCAAAAAGCTATGAGCAGATGCTAAAGGATATGGAAGCACGGCAGAAAAAGTCTCGTGAGCAGAAAGAAACGCAGGTTTTTGTAAAGAGCAAGATTGAGTCAGCCCGGTGGTTTATGGAGATGCTTCGTCAGCGTCAGCAAACCCTTATGGGCGTTATGCAGACGATTGTGATGCTTCAGGAGTCTTTTTTCAAGACGGGTAAATCCATAAAGCCAATGATTCTCAAAGACATTGCAGAGCGCGTAAAGCTGGATGTGTCGACCATATCGCGGGTTGTAAACGGCAAGTATGTTCAGACGGCTTTTGGCGTATATGAGCTGCGGTATTTCTTTAATGAGGGCATTACCACAGATTCCGGAGAAGAGGTTTCTAATCTCGAGGTTAAAAACATACTGGCAACAATTATTGAAAACGAGCCTGGCGACAAGCCCTACAGCGATCAGAAACTGATGGAGCTTTTAAGAGAGAAGGGTTTTAAAGTTGCCCGACGAACAGTTACCAAATACCGTGAGCAGCTTAAGCTTCCACCAGCAAGGCTTCGTAAGAAAATTATTTGAGGCACATCACAAGTTCTGCTGTAAATGTGTTTTTTTAGCCAACTCTCCAGGCAAGCAGCAGAATGTGGAAAATATCGGTATAGGAATATATCAGAAACCCGAATAGCCCGAGCAGAATACTGTAGAGGACTGAAGTAGCTAAAAAGTGGAAAGCCGGACTCAGGGTTGGTTCTCTACCGAAAGCAGCTGCCGCTACGTAGAACGAGACCAGATTTAGCAGAAGAAACAGTCCGCAGAGTATGAGAATGAGCGGACTGCCTGGCAGTAAAACCGACAATGTGACCAAAACTGTGGTAATAGGAAAACCCAGATGCATAGGCCACAAGTAAAGCGTGGCTGATTGAGAGAAAATGTCCTGCCGGTAACAGCAGCTTACAAGCCAGAATAAGGAAATGAAATTAAACAGCGCTCCTGCGGCAACAGCTATAATAAATACAGACCACGAGCCAAAAAGAAAGGGAAGATGATACGTGAGCGCCTCAAATCCACCGGTGCCTAAAAGGCCGTTGAATGTGCTGTATAAAACCAGTCCCCAAAGCAACATTACCTGCATAAACATGATTATGGTCGAGCTGCCCATAATTATGTGCCGTCTCAGAATATCTTCGACCATGAAGGAATAGCTTGCGAAAAACCGGACTACTGTACGCGTATAGTTCGGATTAAAGCGAAAATGAATACTGAACGACAGCCATAGCAACAGCAAAATAATAACGTCTGCTCGCAGGGCAGGAGATTCTGGACTAAGGGCTGGCAAAGGTACGGTTGCCGTTGCTGCAGGCTGCGTGCCGAAGGCGTAAAGCAATTCAGCTCCGTAATGTTCTTCATTCATCAGGAAATCGTAGTCCCTTTTTTCCAGCAGAAAAGTGGAGTATCCCTGGGCGGCGGCCGTACGGATTTCCTGAGCATAATTTCTCACGGCGTTAGGGCCGTGGTGAGATGCCAGCAGAATGATACCTTCAGTTACCACACCCGGCGCCGATGATTTACCCGCATCGGCTATCGGAGAGAAACCGGAGGGAACTGAATCAGACAAACCTGTTATGAGGAATAGCTGTGTATCAGGCAGCCGGTTCCTGAACGACTGATAAAAAGACTGCACCCGGCTGCTTTTTAAATCAGGGTGCCGGCCTGCGATAATGCCGGTCGTTTCGAATTGTCTGCTTTCCAAATAATGCAGGTTGTATCTGTCCAGAATACTGTAGATAGATTCGTTCCTGAGAATGGCAGAACGCGGGGTGATGTATGCCAGGGGCAGGGAAGGCATCACCCTGAAAAAATCGGTTTGAAGCGTGGTTGAAAGAAACCCTTCAGGTGCTAGAAGGGAAATTCCGGTTGACTGAAACTGCTGAAGCTGTCCGTCGCTCAACGATTCTGTTTGCTGCCTGTCCAGATATATTCCGAACTGAACCTGTGCAAGGCTGTCGGCTGGGATTAAGAACAGTAAGAAAATCAGAATGCTTTTGAGGGCAGGCATTTCGCGGGGTTTCTCAGTCAAGATCGATCTTCAGAGGAAGCTCGCGGGTTTCCTTAAAGGTGGATAATACGATGTTGGAGCGGGTTTTTTTTACGCCCGGCATAGTCTGTATTTTAGACAACAGCTTTTCCAGCGATTCGGTATTGTGGGTTCGGATTTTCAAAAAGTGTGAACCATCTCCGGTAATGGAGTGGCACTCCAGAACCTCGGCTTCATCGCGACTTGCTTCAACAAAATCCTGATAAAACGATGAATTGTCGACCTGTACAAAAATGAACGCCGTAATGTCGAAATCGAAGTTGCGCGGATTGAGAACTGCGTAATAGCCATCAATCAGATTCTTTTCCTCGAGCTTTTTCATTCGCTCGGACACGGAAGGAACTGAAAGCCCTACAATTTCGGCAAGCTTGTTTCGTCTGGCGCGTCCGTTACGCTGCAGCTCATGAAGAATTTTGAGGTCGGTTTTATCAAGGTTTTGAGACATATCGTTGAATTAACTTTACTTATATAAGCAGTAGGCCGAAATTGGGACTGTTTGCAATTGTTGAGGGCAAATATAACTAAATAATTTAGGCTTCCAATGCCGTTGCTCTATTCGGTTCGTTCTTTAATTATTTCTGTAAGCTCGCTCAGGATCATGGCTGTTGCCCCCCAGAGCGGAATCTCGAACAAATTCCAGAATGGTACGTGCAGCTCGTTTTCACCGAGTTGCCAGAGCTCTTGTTTTCGGTGCTCGTCAGAAATGATTTCGGAGAGAGTGGGGGTAAGAATTCCGCTCACCTCACGGGGGTCGGGTCTAAGCTCTGCATTCCCTGATGTGAACCCAACGTGCGGGTATATGATGTTGTTCGTAACGGGGATATACAAACGGCTGAGTGTTCCGGCAATGCGGATCTCCGATTCAGGAACGCCGACTTCTTCGCGGGTTTCACGCAGTGCTGCCTGTACAGGCGTTTCATTCGGATTTATTCCGCCACCGGGGCAGCTGATCTCACCAGCATGGCTGGGCATGCGCGAAGAGCGAATGGTTAACACGAGTCGGTGCGTGTTAAGATCGGGATAAAGAAGGACCATTACGGCGTTTGTACGACATCCTTTGGGTGGATCTACCTGGTGCATATAGCTGCCATCAGTCAGTGCCGGTCCCATTTTGCATTGTGCCTTGAATCCGGGAAGCGGCTGGCTTAATCGTTCTTTAAGGTAGATTTCGAGTTCGTTGTGTTTCATCATTTGTTAACCCGGTTACGACTCAATTACTGAACCAGGAATAAAAGCTGGTACGTCCTTTTTGTATTCGTTGTACTTTTCTCCGAATCTGTCAATTAGCCGCTGCTCTTCAAATTTTGACCCGATGATGAAATACGCCCCGGCCAGAATAGTTAGAAGCAGCCACTTTATGGTCATGTAGGGATGTAAGATAAGCACGATCATACTAAACACATACAGCGGATGGCGTACATAGCGGAACGGACCCTGAACGACAAACCCTTCATCCTTTGGCTCATCCAGGTCGTAGGACGGATGCTTGTCCTGTGAGGCATGTCTGAGCTGATTTAAGCCGGTAAAATTTCCGGTTCCGGCTACTTTTACGCTATAATAGAGGCCGGTGAGGGCGCCAATCTGCACGAGGTGCATCACATATGAAAGGGGGGAAGGCACGGTATAAATTTCTGCGGTGCTTACAGGCGCGGCAAACCAGACGATTGCGAATGTGAAAAGGGCAACAAGATTATACAGGAAACGGTAGTAAAAGCGCATTACCGGATAAGCACTGATAACACGCTTTTTGAACGACCTGCTGGCAAGCAGGCTGTGAAGGACTGCAAATAAAATGAAGGCAATTACGAAAATCATGCTGAACTTAGATTTCGAGCCAGCCGCGAATAGTCTCTTTGTACTCGTTAAGCGTAGTGAAGCCTTTATTTGTAAGCGCAACGTTAGTTTGCTGACGAGACTGCTGCAGGCTTTTATTAATAATTATAAGTCCAGCTTCGGCCAGCTTTTTTAGCTGTATATGAAGATTGCCGTCTGTGGTCTGTACTGCGTTTTTAAGACTCATGAAGTCAACTTCGTCAGAATGAGCAACAGCTGCAAGAATGGCGAGGCGGAGGCGGTTATGCACTACCGGGTCGATCTGTTTATGGTTAAATCTTTTGTAAACGGTTCTCATGGATAAAATTAGACGCGGGGGAGTTTAGAGTTTGGAGTTCAGAGTTTACAGTTCAAAGTTTGGGCAGTACCTGATACCTGATATCTGATATCTGATATCTGATATCTGATATCTGAAACCTGTCATAAGAATATAACCCTTTTGAAGGCTATTGTATTCCATCAAAAAGGAGTCGGGTAGGAGGAAGTCATCAGGCTGAAACCTTTCCTTTTAACAAGCTGTTTTGATGCGTACCTTTAGCGCATAAAAAATTTCAAATTTTCACTCAAAAACACAGATTATGAGTATTCTGGTTGTAGGTTCCGTAGCATATGACGGAATCGAAACACCTTTCGGAAAAATCGACCGCATTCTTGGCGGATCGGCTACATATATTTCGCTTACTTCGAGCTACTTTCACGATTCGCTGCAGCTGGTTGGGGTAGTAGGTAAAGACTTCGCTGATTCTGACCTTCAGCGTTTTAAGGACAAAAATATCGACCTTGAAGGACTGCAGATCGATAACAGCGGAAAGACTTTCTTCTGGCAGGGTAAGTACCATTTTGATCTGAACAACCGGGATACCCTCGATACACAGCTCAACGTTTTTGAAAAGTTCGATCCGGTTATTCCGGAATCGTACAAAGACGCTTCCATTGTATGTCTTGGAAACATCGCTCCTGCGCTTCAGGGCAAGGTTCTGGACCAAATCAGCAAGCCGGATCTGGTGATTCTGGATACGATGAATTTCTGGATTGAAGGCGCCCGTGAAGACCTCAACAAAACGCTGGAACGCGTGAACGTGCTCATCATTAACGATTCAGAAGCCCGTGAGCTTTCCGGTGAGCCGAATCTGGTGAAGGCAGCTGAAAAGATTCAGGCTATGGGGCCGTCGACGCTCATCATCAAGAAGGGCGAACACGGCGCGTTGCTGTTTACCGAAACAGGCATATTCTCAGCTCCTGCCTTCCCGATTATTGACATCTTCGACCCAACCGGAGCCGGCGATACCTTCCTCGGCGGATTTGCAGGATGGCTGGCACGTTCCGGCGATTTCAGCGATGATAACCTGCGCAGAGCCGTAATCTACGGTTCAGCAATGGCCAGCTTCTGCGTGGAAAAATTCGGACCAGAGCGTCTGCTTGATCTTTCTGCCACCGAAATATCCGCACGATACCAGGAATTCCGCAGTCTTTCTGCGATTCCCGTTCAGCAAGATAACGTATTTTAAACAATCACTCTTCTGCGTTAATCAGCGAATAATTCGCGTAAAATCTGCGTCTTAAATTCCTATGACAGAGAAATCTGAATCCCCCGATTTTGAGATGCCGGAACAAATCGTTCTGGCATCTTCAAATCCTCATAAAGTCGAAGAGCTTCGGGCCACGCTGGCGCCGCTAAACATTGAGCTCAAATCCAGCGCTGACTTTCCAGGCCTTGAGGAAGTAATCGAAGACGCGCCCACGCTTCAGGGGAACGCGCTCAAAAAAGCGGAGTATTTGTTCAGAATGACCGGCCTCCCGTCCCTTGCTGACGACACCGGTCTAGAAGTTGATGCGCTTGACGGCGCCCCCGGCGTGTACTCTGCCCGCTACGCAGGAGAGAAGGCAAGCTACGAGGACAATGTTCAAAAGCTACTCAAAGAAATGAAGGGCAAGGCCGACCGAAACGCCCGTTTCCGAACCGCGCTTGTGTTTATGAACAACTCCGGTACCTTCGTTTTCAACGGCGTTTGTGATGGCCGCATCCGTAAGGAAAAATCCGGCTCAGGCGGCTTCGGCTACGATCCGGTTTTTGAGCCGGCCGGTTATACTGAAACTTTCGCTGAGCTCGATCAGGACGAAAAAAACGCCATAAGCCACAGAGGCCGTGCCGTCCAGAAATTTGTTGATTTCCTGCAGACCATTCCGGGTGCCCTGAAGTAAGGTAGGTTGGGACGCAGAGGGGCGGGGATTATAGCGCAAAAGGGTCTAAGGTCTAAGGTCAAAAGTCGAAGGTCCCCTGGATTCATAATTGATGCTTCGGCCGACAGCACATTTATTAATCGTCTCATAAACAACCAGATAGTGATCCGATTAAGCTTCCTATTAGGCTCACTACCCCAAAGTTACATTCATGAAAGGCAGACCATGATTTATAGGATTGGAAGGATTAACTTGATTATCGGAGTCTGTGCCGGCACAGACCTGACAGGTTTCAAAAAACCTGTCAGGTCTGTTACGATGGCGTGCTCCGATGTTCTGAGCAGCGTAGGATACACCCGGCGCTGTAGGCGCCAAACATGGGTAGAATAAAATAAACGAAAATTATGATGGCCCGAGCCCGGATGGTATAGGAGCCTCTGATCTAATCGAGGGCCAACGCATAGAAAGTGTTAATGTCCCAAGAAACATCTATGTCGCTTCCCCGCCACGGTTGAAACCCGTGGCTACTATGGTGGTCGTGTCCTGCGGACATTGCTCTGAATAACCATCCAGCCCGGTATCCGACTAGAAGTTACATTCTTGAAAGGCAGACCATGATTTAAAGGATTGAAAGGATGGGATTGATTTCGGTTTTCTTTACCGGTGCAGACCTGACAGGTTTCAAAAACCTGTCAGGTCTGTTACGATGGTATGCTCCGAGGCCCTACCAGTATAGATTACCCGGCGCTGTAGGCGCCAAATGTGGGTAGAAAAAAATAAACGGAAAATATGATGGCCCGAGCCCGGATGGTATAGGAGCCTCTGATCTAATCGAGGGCCAACGCGAAGAAGGTGTTTATCTGCGGACACTGCTCTGAATAACCATCCAGCCCGGTATCCGACTACAAAGCTACATTCTTGAAAGGCAGACCATGATTTAAAGGATTGGAAGGATGGGCTTGATTATCGGGCTTCTTTACCGGCGCAGACCTCCAAGGTTTATAAAACCTTGGAGGTCTGTTACGATGGTTTGCTCTGAGGTCATAAGCAGCGTAGGATAGACCCGGCGCTGTAGGCGCCAAATATGGGTAGAATAAAATAAACGAAAATTATGATGGCCCGAGCCCGGATGGTATAGGAGCCTCTGATCTAATCGAGGGC
>Ga0207421_10004603_pt1 | contig 15790 bp, 24 predicted proteins | sample SodLakKL_010_SED_4_FD_187542 | JGI IMG/M metagenome (GOLD analysis project Ga0207421, IMG submission 187542) | Alkaline sediment microbial communities from Lake Tanatar, Kulunda Steppe, Russia - 8KL_010_SED (SPAdes) (version 2) | ecosystem: Environmental > Aquatic > Non-marine Saline and...
GAGCCACTCGGTCAAGTCACGCCAACCGCGTTTCTCGCATGCGCCGTGATGACAGCGGAATCCGCCGAACCAGTCGTTCTCCTGCGACGGTTCTGCGATCGCGGCTCCGTTGTCGATGCTGCCTGTATGTTCGTGCGTCCAGGGACAACGGACGTCCTGCCAACCGCCTAGATCGCTGTCCTGCCCCTTCAGCATGCCTGCGGCCCGCAGTTCCGCGCGTACCTCAACAAAGTGGCGCATCCGCTCCGGCGTTCCCTCACGCTCTACGCGCCGCAATCGCCTCGGGCCTGGGGAAAGGTCCAGCCCGTACGCCTTCGCCACGTCCTGCAGGCTGTAGCGACGTTCCGGTGCCCATTCCGCGAGGTTGACCCGGTGCCGGTGGTGCTTGGGCTTGCCGTTGATGCCGGCTGGCGGTCGGAACACGCGGTTGACGCCTGCCATGCCGGTATCGCGGCCCAGGAACTGGCGCTCGATGAACCCACGGATCAGCGCCTCGAACTTGGCCATGTCCGTGATGAGCTCGTCGAACAGGTAGACGGCCTGGAAATTGTCGGGCGAGGTTTCGATCATTGCGCTGGGCGGCAGCGGCTTGATCAGGCTGCGCGGGAACTTGCTGCCCGCGCCGGTGCCGATGTCGTCGATCATGAGCAGCAGCCCGCCAGCGAAGTTCTCCTTGCGGCGGCGGAACTCACCACGCCCGTTGCGGCGCATGGCGGAGACACAGAGGTAGACGTTGGCGAACTCGTCGATCATTTCTGTGTCGTTGAGGACGTAGGCGCGCCACTTGCCTTTTACGTCGTCGCCGGGATCGCCGCGAAATTGACAGAGCATGATGCGCGCGTCGTCGGGCACATTGACGCGCATCGCGCTCACGAAGGATCGTATGGCCTGATTATCCATGTGCGTCCGTAAGCGGTGAGGGTGCGTTTCCGCTTCAGGAGCAACCGGAACGGACGAACGCGCCCGCGCGGCAACCCGAGATGCAGGAATGCGCACTCGACAGATTTGTAGAGAACGCCGTCAACCTCCACACGCTCCTTGGTGGAGCGCCGCAGCCGCACCAGCGGGTCATCCCACCCATTCTGGTGCGGCTGTTGCTTGAAGGTCGGCAGCTTCCAGTTCAATGCCGCGTCCTATGATTTATCAGAGTTGGCGTGGCATCAGAACTTGCCGTCGTCCGCCTCGGCGTCTTCCTCGAACTTCGCCTTGGCCGCGCCGGAGCTGATCAGCCCGTGGAAGTCGCGCGCGGCTGCGTAGAGCGCCGGGTCGGTCAGCTCGCCAACCGGCTCGAACTTGACGCCGTACCAGCTGCCCTGATCGTTGGACTCCAGCACAGAGGTCGCCCGGATCTTGTTCATCCAGGTAGGCGGCGTCACGCCATTGATCTTCTTGGCACTCAACATGCTCATCAGCTGCTTGGACTTCTTGATCTGCGTGGAGGCCAGCGGCATGACGAACTGCACGCCGTCCTCGGTCATCCCGAAGTGCGAGCGTGTATCAATCAGGCGGTCGGACCGCTTCTCGCTCACCTCGCCGTCGTCCGTCGGGAAGTACAGGCGTCCCTCCAGCTCCTTCACTTCTCCAGACTCACGCATCGCGGCGACATCCTCTGGCAGGTATTCGCCCTTGTAACCCTGATCCGAGCCGCGCGGTGCCCAGCGCAGGAAGCGCCGCTGGAATGCGCAGGGCAGGAACACGACGCCTTCCTTGCCGTCGAACAGCTGCCCGGTCACGGTGTTCAGGAACATGCCGCCCTTGGCGCCTTCGATGTAGGCGGCGTCGCCCTCGTCGACCTGCGGCGAGATCTTCTGCAACACTCGCAGGAACGGGATGGCAAAGCTGTCCTTGTCCGTTCCCTCCATGCCGCCACCGGCGTCCGCGCCGAAGTCGATCGTGGTCGGCAGCTGCTCTTTCTTCTCTGTCATTTGCTTGCTCATTTCTTGTTCCTCTTGATTGTGGCCTTGCTGTAGGGGTAAACGTGGAACAGGTCCACTGGCACTGCGGTTCCGGCGGCCATCTGTTCCCTGACAAACGCCTTCAGCGTGGATGGGTGCACGTTCTCCTTGAGTGCGATGTTGTTGTAGTGCTCCTGCAACTCGTCAACGACGCGGACCGCATCGTCATGCTCGCCGCGTCCGAAGCTGAGTGACACCTCCGTCTTGATCAGCCCGCCGAAGCCATGGTCCAGCAGCCAACGCAGCGCGCCGGGTCGTGTGTCGTCCGTGATGCGCGCGTCCACGTCCTCCTTCAGCGACACCACCGAACCGTCCGACAGCTTCAGCTCGGTCAGCCCCAGCTCCGTCATAAGGTCCGGCAGATCCTCGCGCTCGGTGCGTAACAGCGCGGCCTTCGCGGTGCGCAGCTGGTCGGTCAACAGATCCACCTCCGCGCTCTGCCGCTCCAGCAGCTCGCACAACTGGACAACCCGCTCCAACCCGCTCACAGCTCGAACCCCACGACGTCGTACGCCTTGCGGTTGCGGTCCCAGCGCAGCACGTTTATGGGTCCGGCGACCTTGTCTGCTGCGTAGGCCAGCGCGGCCCCGATCATCAGCGGGTCGCCGATCGCCAGAATGTAGTCCTCACGCTCGAACTTCTGGGTGATCGTCTGCCACAGCGTGTCCAGCGCGATGTCGGGGTCGAAGTTGCCAGAAAGCACAGGCATCAGTTCCCCGTACTCCTGCGCTTCCTTCAGGTCGATGGAGGCGACGTTCTGTTTGGTGATGGGGTCGTACTTCGTATACAGGTGAGGTATCAACACACGCCTCATTTTCGTTCTCCTTGGGTTGGGTGCCGGGCTAGTATCGCCCCTGCACGGCGCAAGGGAAACTTTAATGAAAAAATATTTTTCAAAAGTGCTTGCTTTCTGAAACACAATGGGCCATAATAGAGTCATGGGGAACACAAACCCCGCCAACCGAACCAAGGAGAACTGAAATGATCAACCTCGAAACCGCCTCCACCGCGACCCTGGTGACCTTCTACAACACGTATGCCGCCAAGCCGGTGACCCGCTTCAGCGACCGCAAGACCGCCGTGCGCCGCGTCTCCCAGCTGCTGGAAGCGTTGAAAGCTGCCGAGCTGGACAAGGAGACCGTTTCCTACTACGGCGTGACCGAGTGCCCGCACTGCGGCGTCCACCTCAGCAACGGCGTGCACACGCACAACCATGAGGTGAACGGCAAGCCGGTCCCCAACGACACGCACGAGTTCCACTGCCTTGCCTGCGGCGGCGAGTTTGGCCGGGAGATCCGCAAGGCCCGCAAGAACCCGAACCTCGGCAACTCGATCGCGGCCAGCTGGAACGATCCCGAAGTGCGCGCCGCTCGCTCCGCTCGCCACCACGTGGAAGTGACCGACCAGCAAGGCGGCGTCCACGTCTACCGCTCCGTCAAGCAGGCCTTTGACGCGCTGGGCCTGCCCCTCGGCCAGCACATCAAGTTCCGGGGCGAGCTGAAGGCCGCTGGCGAACTGGCCTTCAACGGCTTCAAGTTCAAGGCCATCGAAGTCTAACCCAACCGGGCCAGGGACGGCCCATTTTTTTTGCTGAATTTATTTCAAAAGTGCTTGCTTTCTGCAACGCATTGGGGCATAATAGAATCTAAGAAGAGCGCAAAACCCAAGGAGAACTGAAATGCCCGCACCGATCCGCCAGTCCGCCGACTCCCGCTTTGTTGAGATGCAGCAGATCTCCCGCTCCCTCGGCGAGAACAATGACTGCACCGTGAAGGCCATCGCCGCGACGACCGGCCTGCAGTACGGCGTCGTCCACGCCCAGCTCCAGCACCACGGCCGCAAGAGCGGGCGCGGCGCGCACCTCTACACCATGGACGCAGCGCTGCAGTCCCTCGGCTTCAAGAAAGAGCGCGTCGCCCCCAGCCACTTCATCAATCAGTACCCCAAGAGCCACCAGATCCTGAAGTCTGTCACCACGCACCACGCGGATCGGTTCAACAGCGTCTGGGCCGATGGCAGCAACTACATCCTCTTCACCAGCAGCTACCGCCACGCGGTCGGCATCGTGAATGGAACGAATGTTGACTGGACTCGGGGCCGCGCCCAGCGCATCGTCGAAATCTGGAAGATCACCCGCGCCTGATCCACCCGGCCAAGGACGGCCAAAAATATTTTTCATAAATGCTTGCTTTCTGCAACCAAATGGGCCATAATATACTTAAGGACAACGGAGAAACGAAATGACGACTTCTGTGAACACCTCTGAATACCGCGCCGCCCACGGCAAAGAGCCCCGCGGCAAAGGTCGGTGGATGTTTGATCTTGGCCGCGAAAACGGTGAATGGCATGAGTTCGCGATGAACGCGAACTACGGCACCGCGCTCGCCGCCGCGAAGGCCGAAGCCAAGCGCCTCGGCTGCTACAAGATCGTTGTTTGTTCCTGAACCCAACCCAAGGAGAACTGGAATGTACACGCACCTCATCAGTTACGAGAAGAAGATCCCCGGAACCAACATCTGGGTGGAGTGCACCTTCCGAACCGTGCGCCAGAGCGCGCTGAAGGATGTCAAGGCGCTCCGCGCTCGCGGGTTCCGCAACGTCCAGGCCACGCCGCTGTGAAAGTCCCCAACGCTCACGCCGTCGTCCGCGATGGCAAGATCGTGGTCCTCGCCGGGAAGAAGGTGCTGCGCACCTTCGCCCGCAACCAAGAAGACAAGGCGCGCAGCTACCTGCGCGGCTGGAACAGCCTAGGAGAACAGAGATGATCGACGTAACCGCAGCCACGACCAACGAACTGGTCGCATTCTGGAACGAGCACGCACCGCAGTTCGGCGTGAAGCCGGTCAATCGCTTCGCCACACGCAGCGACGCCGAGCGCCGGGTGCGCGAGCTGATCGACAACATCGAGGCGCACGTGGACGACGAAGCCACTGAAGTGACAGACGTCGTTCACACAGACGCTCGCAGCGCAGGTGTCGCGCGGTCCTGGCAGGACCCAGAGGTGCGCGCCAAGCGTGCCCAGCGCACCAACATCCGGGTGGACGGCGTTGACTACCGCTCCGTCAAGCAGGCCTTCGACGCGCTCGGATTGCCGCTGAAGGAGCACATCCCCTTCCGCCAGCTGCTGAAGCGTGAGCGCCGCCTGGAAGCGTACGACCGCGTGTGGGAGGTGATGCCGTGAACGCAACACTCGCCACGTACAACTACCGCGCTCTGCGTGAGGCAGGGATCTCACCGGAGCGCGCCTACCTGGAGGCGGACACATGGGCAGTCCACGACATCGAGGTGCACGGGCACCAGTTCCGAGACGGCAAGCTGATCATCCGACTCTGTTCCACGCGGGAAGGCGCGGAGCCGTACGAGAAAGAGTTTCACTTGTGATGCTGGCGGTCAACGTCGCCATCTATGGATGGCTGGCGGCGCGGCTCGCGGGTTGGTGAAATTTATTTTTCAAAAGTGCTTGCTTTCTGGTTTGCAATGGGCCATAATACTCTTAAGCAAACAGGAGAACTGAAATGACCCGCACCAAGACGATCTACGATCTCCACGACCGCCTGAACGCGCTCCGCAAGGCTGCTGGCCTGAATCCGGTGTGGCGCCACGGCACCTCCAAGCAAACGATCCAAATCGAGATCAACCGCGCCGAGCGCGGCGAATTCAAGGAGAACTGAGATGCTGACCCTCAACGCTGTGAAAGAACTCGCGCCGTCCGCCTTCGCCGAGACGCACCCCATGTCGCCGCGCTACGGCCAACTCCACACGCACCGCGCGCTGGAGATCATGGGCGACGCCGGGTACCTGCCGGTGGACGCCTCCCAGCAACGCTCACGCGGTCGTGACCCGCGCTACACCGAGCACATGATCGTGCTGCGGCACGAGAACGACATCGAGACGCACTCGCCGCAGGTGCCGCAGATCCTGCTGTACAACAGCCACAACGGTCGCAGCACGCTGAAGCTGTACGTCGGCATGTACCGCTTCGTCTGCTCCAACGGCATGGTGGTCGGCAACGACCTCTACGCCTTCGCGCTCCGCCACAACCTGGAAGCTGCCAAGCAGATTGGCGACTTCCTGAGCGGCATCACCGGCCACGCCGCCGAACTCAGCAACGTCGTGGACCTCTGGTCCGCCAAGCAGCTGACCGAAGCGCAGGCCACCCGATTCGCCCAGTCCGCAGCGGAACTCCGCTTTGGTGCCAGCGCGGCGGCGTACGAGCCCAAGCAGCTGTTGGAGGCGCGGCGCTCGGAGGACGATGGGCGCTCGCTGTGGCAGGTGTACAACATCGTGCAGGAGAACACGATGAAGGGTGGCGTCGAAGGCCGCAACGCCAACAACCGGCGCGTGAAGAGCAAGCCGCTCACCGCGATCCAGTCCAACATCGCCTACAACCGGCAGCTCTGGTCGCTCGCCGAGCAGATGGCAGCCTAACCCAACCGGGCCAGGGACGGCCCACATCAACCCAGGAGACAAACGCCATGCCCGCAGGACGACCGCCAACCTACACAGACGACACCCGCGTGTGTCTCGCTGCCAGCGGCAAGTACAAGTTGCAGCAGGCCAGCGATCGCCGCGCGGTTGTTCAGCTGCTCGTGGACAACGCCGGGTGCATGACGCTCGGCGAGATCAACAAGCACTTCGGCTTCGACATCCGCCACCGCGTTATGGCGCTGGTGCGGCTCGGCTGGCTGGAGGTGCAGCCGTGATCGTCGGCGCGGGCCTCGCGGGCCTGATCGCCGCCCACGCTTTCCCGCGCAGCGCGATCTTCGAGGTGCAGCCGCGCCCGAACTCAATCCACAAGGCGCTGCTGCGGTTCCGCTCGGACGCGGTCAGCCAGCTGGTCGGCATCCCGTTCCGCAAGGTGACGGTGCGCAAGGGCATCTTCATGGGCGGTTGGTGGGTGGAGCCGAACATCGCAGCAGGCAACCTCTACAGCCAGAAGGTACTGGGCAAGGTTCTGGACCGTAGCGTCTGGAGCACCGAACCGGTGACGCGCTACGTTGCGCCGGAGGACTTCTACGAGCAGCTGCTGTCAGCCGCCGAGCACCGCATCCATTGGGGCACCGCATTCGAGTTCGATCGGGTGCGCCCGGACCCGGTCATCAATACCGCACCACTGCCGATCGCGCTGAAGGAGCTGGGCATGAGCGCCGCGCACCTGACCTTCGATCGCGCGCCGATTCAGGTCATGCGGTTCCGCATTCCGAACTGCGACGTGTTCCAGACCGTTTACTACCCTGACCCGGCGCACTCGCTGTACCGCGCGAGCATCACCGGCGATCTGCTGATCTGTGAGTTCGCGGAAGGCGCGCACGGCGACTGGGAGCGCGAGGTGGCACACTCGTTCGGCATACACGAGTGGCATCCGCTGGAATCCACCAAGCAGGCCTACGGCAAGATCGCGCCCATCGACGACCGGGAGCGCAAGGCGCTGGTTGCGCGGTTGACCACCGAAGCCAACATCTTCAGCATCGGCAGGTTTGCCACGTGGCGCAACATCCTTCTTGACGACGTCATTCACGACATCGCTGTCGTGAAGCAGCTGATCACCGCCTCAGCTTACGAACGTCGGTTGGCGGCCATCTAAGGAGAACGCAATGGAACAACTGGACCTCTTTGAGCGCACCGCGCCGCCCGTGGTGCGGCTGGTGAACTACACCGGTATGGGCAGGCCCGACGAGCGTTGGCACGCTGCTGACGTCCTGATCTTCACCAAGGCCACGCGGCTGAACATGACGCCGGAGCTGTTCGAGACTATCACCGCGATGTCCGAGCAGGACAAGCGTGCCGAGCTGGATTACATGGCCACGACGATCCCGAGCAGCTGGGAGTTCGTCGATGTCACCTTCCTGATAAGTGGCGTGACGCGCGCCTGTGCGCAACAGATGACGCGGACGCGGCAGGCCAGCTACGCGATGCAGTCGCAACGGGTGACCGACCTCTCGGACGCCACCGTGACCAATCCGTTACTGGCACACTCGGCAGAAGGCGCTGCATTCGCGCGCGCAACCGACGACGCGCTGGACGCCTACCAGGAGCTGATCGCGCTGGGCGCAACGCCGCAGGACGCGCGCGGCATCCTGCCGATGAATGTTCAGTGCAACCTCGTCGCCAAGTACAACCTGCGCGCGTTCGTGGAGCTGGTCACCGCCCGGAAGTCGCTGCGGACGCAAGGTGAGTACGCCGACATCGTGACGCAGATGGAGCGGTTGGTGCTGGAGGCTTGGCCGTGGGCCGCGCCGTTCTTCCAACCCAAGCAGGAGCACATCCTAACCATCCTGCAGCGCGTAGCAGACGAGATCGGCGTGGAGACGGGCAAAGGCCCAGGTTGGCAGATTGCCAAGGCTATCGACCTTCTGAGGAAGCTGTGATGAGCGCGCATACGCCGGGACCGTGGTTAGTGATTTTAACCAGCACGGGAGAATGGCAGGTATTCGCAGACAAATATAACGTCATCATTTGCGACAATGTTTGGGATCACACAGCAAACAAAACCGGAAACAGCATCGAAGCCAACGCCCATATCATCGCCGCCGCACCTGAGTTGCTGGAGGCGCTGATTGATATGGTGGCAATCGCGCAGCTCGATAAATGGGACCAAGCGGTTAGCGGCAGGCAGTCGTTTCTTTGGAACGCGAAAGTCGCCATCGCCAAAGCAAGAGGAGAGCTGTGATGTGGACTGTGTTCGACCTCGATGGATGCCTTTCTGACGATCGGCATCGGCGACACCTGTTACGCGCCGGGAAGTACGCGGAGTACCACGCGCTGCTCGGAACCGACCATCCGATGAACCGCGACCTCTGGGCCCGCGCCCAGCGCCGCATGGTCATCACGACGAGGCCCGAGCGTTACCGCAGTGACACGTTGGGTTGGCTGCGCAGGCACTTCCGTGGTGACTTCGATCTGCTCATGCGGCCCGCAGGGGATGCGCGCGGCTCGCCGGAGCTGAAGGTTGATCTTCTGTGCCGGGTCGCTGATGTGGACCCGGAAGACGTTGATGTTTGCTACGATGACCGCGAGGACGTTGTTGTTGCCTACCGACAGGCCGGTTACAACGCCAGCCTGCTGCCGTCGTCGAGCAGCGGCGTGCCGGAGATCCTGGAGCAGATGGCCGCGACGTTCCGGGAGCGCAACGGGATCTACCGTGACAACTACAAGCGCATCCCGTCCGTGGTTGGCGCGCTGTTCCCGTCCGGCGTCTCGGGCGAGCTGGTGATGCGGCCCGAATGGCACCTGTTCGAGTTGATTCTGGTCAAGCTGGCGCGGTTCGCCAACGCAGAGCTGAGTCACGTCGATTCCATTCACGACGTCGCGGTGTACGCGGCGATGATTCAATCCATCTTGGAGGAACGCCAATGAAGCACGCACTAGTGACCGGAGCCGCCAGCGGCCTCGGCGCGGCCATCTCCCGTGAGCTCACCATGGCCGGGATCAAGGTGTACGGCTACGACATCGAATGGGGCCAGGACGTTTGCCGACCCGGCAACCTGCCGGAGAAGCTGGACATCCTCGTCAACTGCGCGGGCGTGAACCGCATCAACTGGCTGGCCGACGTTACCGAGGAAGAGTGGGACCGCGTCATGGACACCAACGTCAAGGGCATGTTCCTGATGACGCAGGCGTGCTTGCCGCAGCTGCAGGCCTCCAGCGGCACGGTGCTGAACATCGTCTCCAACGCCGCGCACATGCCGATGCGCTGCTCTGCCGCCTACAACGCCAGCAAAGGCGCGGCGCTGATCCTGACCAAGCAACTAGCGCGTGAGCTGGCTCCGCACATCACCGTGTTCTCAGTCAGCCCGAACAAACTGTCGGGCACCGGGATGAGCGACGACATCGACCAGCAGGTTGTGAAGACACGCGGTTGGTCCCTGGCCGAAGCGCAGAAGTACCAACTGGCAGGCCTGCTCACAGGCGAGGAAACGCCAACCGGCCAGTGCGCAGAGTTCATCGGACACCTTCTTTCCAACAAGCAGCGGCACAAGTACCTCACTGGCTGCGACATCCCCTACGGAGCGTGACATGAAATTCAGAATCGAGCAAGTTGCCCTGCATCCCAAGAACCCAGAAGCCGCGATGGAGCTGCTCACCGCCATGGGCGCGGGCGACTGGGCCAAGGACCACGTTGTGGCGGCAGGTTCCGTCTTCGGCAGCGCGGCAACCAACGAGGCCAACCTGGCCTTTGAGTACGAGATGCTCGGCGAGGCGCGCGAGCTGGAGGTGCTGCAGTACACAACCTCCGACAACTGGATGGAGCTGCAGCCGTGGCGCGTGAGTCACCTCGGCATGCACTGCTCGCCGGAGGAGCTGGCCGAGTGGCGCGCGTTCTTCGCGGCGCGTAACATCCGCGTGGCACAGGAGGTCAAGACGCAGAGCCACAGCAACCCGGTCATCGCCGGGAAGCGTTGGTATAATTATGTCATCTTCGACACCTACGAGATCCTGGGTGTGGACATCAAGATCATCGTGCGTCATGATCGCCCTGATTTTTGACACGGAGACGACCGGCATCCCGCGCCATCCGCGCGCCAAGGAACAGCCCCGCATCATCGAGTGGGGCGGCGCGCTGGTGGACTCGGACGGCACGGTGCTGCGCGAGCTGGACCTGTTGATTGACCCGGAGGAACCATTGGAAGCCATCATCACCAAGATCACAGGACTCACTGACGAGGCGCTCGCTGGCCAACCGAAGTTCGCCGAGGTGATTCCACAGCTGCGCGAGATGTTCGGCGCGGCGGACGCGGTGGTGGCGCACAACCTGCCGTTCGACAGCACCTTGATGGAGCTGGAGCTGGCGCGTGCCGGAGTCACGGAATGGCCGTGGCCCGCGCGGCAGATCTGCACGGTGCAGGAGCACGCGGAGGAGTGGGGCCGCAGACCGAAGCTGCTGGAGTTGTACGAGCACTACGTCGGCGAGAAGCTGGAGCAGAAGCACCGCGCGCTGGATGACGTCATGGCGCTGGCGGCGGTTGCGCGGGCGTCGGGAGTTCTCCTGTGATCCCCCAGCTCAGAGTCCGCGCAGAATACAGCTTCCGCACCTGCTACGGCCCGGTGGCCCGCGTGGCACAACGCCTCGCGGATCTCGGGTGCGGCGCGGCGGGCATCGTTGACACAAAAGGCACTTGGGGCCATGTGCCGTGGGAGCAGGCGCTGCTCAAGCACGACATCCAGCCGCTGTTCGGCGCGGAGTTCGTCGTGGAGCAGGAGGACGGTCGCAAACCGCGCTGGTGGGGCCTGGCAGAGGACCTTGCCGCCTTCTATCGCTTTACGTCGAACGCCAGCGAGACGCCACGAGGTGTGGTCAGGTTCGCAGGCGCGGCCCTGACGGACCCGGAGACGTTCGACTACATCGACATCAACCCGCGTTCGCGCCGCCGCACCCGTGCCGCGCTGGACTTGGCACGTCACACAGGCAAGCCGGTGGTGCTGACCAGCGATGCAGATTACCCAGCGCCCGAGGACCGCGAGCGGTTCCTGGCATGGGACGACTCCAAGAAGATGACGCCGCAGTGGCTGCTGACCGACGACGAGCTGCTGCGCGCATTCGACTGGTTGCCAGAAGACGTTGTGCGCGCCGCCGTACGCAACACGCACGAGGTCGGTGAGCGCCTGTCCGGCTTGCGGCTGCGTCGCGCGCCGATGATCTCTGTGCCCGGCGATCTCGCTGCGTTGGTTGAAGCGGGCCGTCAGCAGCGCCTCGCCAGAGGCCACATCAAGGAGTGGACGCCGGACTACGCCGCGCGGTTGGAACGTGAGCTGGGCCTGATCCGCGACAAGCGGTACGAGAGCTACTTCATCATCGTCGCCGACATGATCAACTGGGCCAAGCAGCGCATGCTGGTCGGTCCCGCGCGCGGCTCGTCCGCTGGCTCGCTGGTCTGCTTCCTGACGGGAATCACAGAGGTTGACCCATTGGTGCACGGGTTGATCTTCGAGCGGTTCATCGACATCAACCGTGCAGACCTGCCCGACATCGACATCGACTTCAACGACCAGAAGCGCGAACTGGTGTTTGAGTACCTGAACGAGAAGTATGGCCGCGAGAATGTCGCGCGCATCGGCTCGGTCAACCGGCTGAAGAGCCGCTCTGTGATCGCGCATGTCGGCAAGAAGTTGGGCATACCGCACGGCGCGGCATTCGGCGTCACCAATGTGCTGATCGAGTACAGCTCTGGCGATTCGCGGTACGGCAAAGGGCTGGAGGACACGCTCACCACCACGCAACCGGGCCGCGACTTCATGGCGCGCTACCCGGAGGCGTCGCTGATGGGCGAGCTGGAGATGCACGCCAGCCACACAGGCGTCCACGCGGCGGGCATCATCGTCAGCAACGAGCCGGTGATCGAGTACTGCACGGTGCAGGACGGCGTCGCCCAGATCGACAAGAAGGACGCGGAATACCTGAACCTGCTCAAGATCGATGCGCTGGGCCTGCGCACACTCGGCGTAATCGAGGACACCGGCTGCGTGACGCCGCAGCAACTGTACGACCTGACGCTGGACGACCCGGCTGTCTTCGCGGTGTTCAACCAGCGCAAGTACGTCGGGTTGTTCCAGTTTGAAGGCGCGGCGCAACGGCGCGTGGCGATGCAGATCCCCGTCACCGACTTCCGGCACATCGACCACGTGACCGCGCTGGCACGGCCCGGACCTCTCGGCGGCGGCGCGGCGAACACGTACATCAATCGCAATGCGGGCCGCGAGGCGCTGACCTACCGCCATCCATCCCTGGCAACCTATCTTGGTGACACGCAAGGCGTCGTGCTCTACCAGGAGCAGGTCATGCGCATCGTGAAGGAGCTGGGCAGCTTCAGCTGGGAGGACACGTCCACCGTGCGCAAGGCCATGAGCGGACGCAAAGGCGCGGAGTTCATGAACCGGCAGGGACAGAAGTTCGTGGAAGGCGCTATGGCCAACGGCCTGAGCGCAGAGGATGCAGACGCCATCTGGCACGAGATCTTCACCTTTGGCGCGTGGGGCATGAACAAGAGTCACACCGCGTCTTACGCCATCATCAGCTACTGGTGCGCGTACATGAAGGCGCACCACCCCATCGAGTACGCGGCGGCGTGCCTGCGCCACGCGAAGGATGATGAGCAGGTTGTCGAGATCCTCCGTGAGCTCAGGGGCGAAGGCATCAGCTACGTGCCGTTCGACTTCGATCTGTCCGAGCAGAACTGGTCCGCGAAGGACGGCAAGTTGATCGGTGGCTTCAGCAACCTCGTCGGCATCGGCCCGGTCAAGGCGCAATACTACGTGCAGAAGCGCGCGGAGTCCGGTCTGGACGAGGACGACATCCTGAAGCTGGGCAAGCACGCGGTGAAGCATCAGGACCTGCGACCCGCGCACTCCATGTGGGGCGACCTGTACGCACGGCCCGACGAGTTCGGCGTGCGCGGCCCCATCCGAGAGTTCGCGCGCCTCAACGACGGCGACAACGCGGTGGTGATCTGCAAGCTCGTGCGCCTAGAGCGCCGGGACGAAAACGAGACGGTGCGCCTCAACAAGCGCGGCTACGCCAAGCAGGGACAAACGCTGTTCCTGGATGCCTTCGTCGTGGACGACTCGGTGAGCAAGCCGATCGTGCTGCGGCTGCGCCCGCGCCTGTGGAACACGCACGGCGAGTTGATGGCTGACCGTGCGGTGGCCGGTGAGGATTGGTTCCTCGTGCGTGGCCGCTGGCTGGAGCAGTTCTCGATGATGATCGTGGAGAAGATCCGCTGCCTGACCAACCGGGAGATGTTTGAATGAGATTGAAGGAACAGCGCCTCTGGGACACGATGAAGCGCAACGCGCCGCCGGACGTCTGGATCCAGCGCGTGGAGAACCTCGTCGTGGCTGGCATGCCGGATCTGTTCGTCGCAGGTCCGAGCAGGAACAGCTGGGTGGAGCTAAAAGCGCCGACGCGGCCCAAGCGCGAGACGACGCCGCTGCTCGGGAACAAGGAAGGCCTGAACGCTGACCAGATCAACTGGCACTTGAAAGCCGCCACACGCGCGGTGCGCAGCTATGTGCTGATCCGCGACAGCGCCCAGCAGCTCTACCTCGTGCCCGGAGCGTACGCCCGCGAGATCAACCACTGGACGCGCCACACGGCTGGGCTGTTCTCGGCGGCGGATTACTGGCCCGACATCTTCTTGGAGATCTGCTGAAATTTATTTTCCAAAAGTGCTTGCTTTCTGCTTTGTAATGGGCCATAATATAATCAAGGACAAAGGAGAAACGAAATGAAAAACGACTTCCTCTACATCGCCGACCAAGCCTCCGCTCCCGAGAAGGGCTGGACGAATGCGCAACTCGCCAACTTCCATTACTTCAACCCCAACGGCTTGTACGCCGCCAAGAAGGCGCGCGATCAGCAAGTCTCGAAGTTGGTCGAGGAGCACGGTCTGCCGAGCGGCGCGATCCTGGCCTACGGCGGCCTCAACAACTACACCACCGACCGGCTGACGAAGCTGGCCAACCAGAAGCGCGTCAACGGAATCACGCTGCGCACGATTCTCCAGATGCTGCAGAAAGACATCGACGCCGCTGACCGCTGGATCGAAGAAAACAACGGCTAACCAATCACCCGCGCCAAGGACGGCGCTGAAGGAGACTGAATGAAAACACAACCGATGGCGCACCAAACAGAAGGTCTGCGCCGCCTGAGTGCCGCGCCGGAGTTCTACGCGCTCGGCTGCGAGCAGGGCACTGGCAAGACCTGGATGCTGCTGGCCGACGCAGAGCGCCGCTTCCTCGCGGGCGAGATTGACGCGCTGTTCGTCGTCGCGCCGAAAGGCGTGCACGTGAACTGGGTGCGGCGCGAGATCCCGGCGCACGTCAGCGTTCCTGTGCGCGCGGAGTTCTGGCTTTCCGGCGCGAGCAAGAAGCACATGACGCGGTTGGAGAAGCTGATGACGCCGCCCGAGGACCGCGCCTTGACGGTTCTCACGATGAACATCGACGCGGTCAATACCAAGACTGGCTTGGCCTTCGCGCGCCGGTTCCTGCAGCGCTACCCGGCGATGATGGTCGTGGACGAGAGTCAGCGCATCAAGAATCTGGACGCAATGCGCACCAAGCGCGTGTTGTCGCTCGGCGCGTTCGCCGCGACGCGGCGCATCGCTTCCGGCACGCTGGTTCCCAACAGCCCGCTGGACCTGTTCGGGCAGTTCGAGTTCCTGCGACCTGGTCTGCTCGGCACGCGGTCCTACCGCGCGTTCGTCTCGGAATACGCAGAGCTGCTGCCGCCCTCGCACCGGCTGGTGCAGGAGATCATGGGCCGCTCCCGACGCGGCGGCGTGCCGCAGTTGGTCAACCGCGACCGCTACGGACGCCCGATCTACCGCAATCTCGAGAAGCTGGCGCACTTGATGTCGCCGCATACGTATCGCGTGTTGAAGTCCGAGTGCCTTGACTTGCCGGATAAGATCTATCAGACCCACTATTTTGAGTTGGGCACGCGGCAACGCCACCTTTATGAACGCGTCAAGAGCGAACGACGCTGGGAGCGTGATGACGGTGAGCTGGACACGTTCACCGCGCTAACCGTCCTCAACAAGTTGCGGCAGGTGACGTCCGGCTTCCTGCTGCTCGACGGTGAAGCGCAGCACCTGACAGACCACAAGCCGCGTCTTGATGCACTCAAGGAGATTGTTGAGGACATCGATGGCCAGTTCATCGTGTGGGCGTCGTTCCGCGAGGAACTCGCGCACGTAGAACGCGCGCTACACGCCGCAGGGATCGAGACGGTCGCCTACCACGGCGGCGTCGCCGGGAAGGCGCGAGAGCGTGCCGTGGATGCCTTCCAGAGCGGAGAAGCGCGCGCCTTCGTCGGGCATCCGGCGGCAGGCGGAACC
>Ga0207421_10004610_pt1 | contig 15777 bp, 16 predicted proteins | sample SodLakKL_010_SED_4_FD_187542 | JGI IMG/M metagenome (GOLD analysis project Ga0207421, IMG submission 187542) | Alkaline sediment microbial communities from Lake Tanatar, Kulunda Steppe, Russia - 8KL_010_SED (SPAdes) (version 2) | ecosystem: Environmental > Aquatic > Non-marine Saline and...
GATTTAAAAATTGATCAGACATAGAAAAAGTAAGTGCGGGACCCAGTTTGCCGAACCCCCGGCCCCTGGCTTTTCGCCCACAGGTGCTGAATAGTTACCCTGTAATAAATATTTTTGATGACACGCAATAAGTAAGCTGCCAGGCTGAAATGCAGATGGCAGCACAGCGGGTCTAACTGCCCCGCAGAGGGGTTATGGTTCGCTGTAATAGGCCCTGGAACTGTCTTTTTCAGCCACCATGACCCAGTCCAGTGTTACGCCCCTGTTCATGAGACGGGCCTTTAGCCCCTGGAAAACGAAGCAGGCCAGATTTTCCGATGAAGGGTTGGACACTTTGAAGTGGGGCAGGTCGTTGAGATGTTTGTGGTCAAGTTCTTCCAGCACTGCCTGCAGGCTGTTTTTAAGTTCCTTGAAATCCATGAGCATACCTGTATCCGGGTCAATCTTTTTTCCGCACACCTGGACCTGCACCTGAAAATTGTGCCCGTGCAGGCTTTCGCACTTTCCCCCGTAATTTCTCAGCTGATGCGATGAACTGAAATCCGATCTCACCCGGAGGCAATACTTTGGTTCGGCCATGTCCGCTCCTTTATATCTTCAAAGAAAAGTTTACAGCACATTTCCCGGCTTGAGTATTGATTTTTGCTTTTGCTGTCAATTTTGGAGGATGTCCAGGGTTTGTGGGTGGATTGCTGGAAAGCCTTTTGGGTGGATTTCAGGTATGAATTACAATAAAAGTCGGCCATGACCATTCCCGAAGATTTTGATCTTAAAAATTATGACTATGATCTGGATCCGGCCAGGATAGCATCCAGGCCGGCTCCGGGCAGAGGTGAATCCAGGCTTCTGGTGCTGGACAGGCAGGGCGGTGATATTCAGGAGGCCAGGTTTGAGAACATTGACCAATACCTGGAGCCGGGGTCGCTTCTGGTGGTTAACAATTCAAAGGTGCTGCCGGCAAGGCTCATGGGCCGAAAGGAAAGTTCCGGGGCGGTGGAGTTTTTACTTCTGACACCCCTGCCTCTTATAAGCCCAGCCAGGGAGAACGGGGAAAAAAAGGCCCGGGTTGAGTGCCTTGTACGGGCTTCCAGACGCCCCAGGCCCGGCGACTGGATTTATTTCGCGGAAAATGTGCGCTTCAGGCTCACTAAGGAGCTGGCCCAGGGCAGGGCCATGGGTGATCTTTTCTGGACAGGAGACCTTGGGGATTATTTTGTGCGCTTCGGCCATGTTCCCCTTCCTCCCTACATCAAGAGGCAGGATGAGCCTCAGGACGTCCAGCGCTACCAGACGGTCTACGCCGACCCGGATAAGCAGGGATCGGTGGCGGCACCTACTGCAGGCATGCATTTTACGCCGCAGCTCCGCCAGAGGCTTGAGGACATGGGTTGCATGTGGGCGGAGGTCTGTCTTTACGTGGGATATGGTACTTTCAGCCCGGTGAAGTCAAAGGATATCAGGCAGCATGTGATGCATCCCGAGTACATCGAGGTGGGATTGCAGGCTGCCCGAAGCATCCGGTCGGCCCAGGTTGAGGGGCGCAAGGTGGTGGCGGTGGGAACCACCACGGTGCGCACCCTGGAAAGCGTCTGCAGGATGAGGGGCCGGGTAGAGCCCTTTACAGGCTGGACTGATCTTTATATCTATCCGGGGTTCAGGTTTGAAGCTGTGGATCAGCTCATCACCAACTTTCATTTGCCCAAATCATCCCTTTTGATTATGGTGTCCGCCTTTACAGGCAGGCAAAAAATTTTCTACAGCTACAAATACGCCAGGGATGAGGGTTTTCGTTTTTTTTCCTACGGCGATGCCATGTTTATTAAATAAGTTTGATTGATCCGGGGAGGATAGATGTCCAGGGTGATAATTCGCGAGGAAAGGTGCAAGGGGTGCCTTCTATGTACCCTTGTGTGTCCGGTGGACATGCTGGAGCAGGCGGACAGACCCAACAGGCAGGGCTACAAGGTGATCAGGGTGAAGAACCAGGATATGAGTGTGTGCAAGGGATGCGGCTTCTGCGCCGAGATCTGTCCCGACGAGGTATTTGTGGTGTACCGCAGTAAAAAGGACAGGAACGAGGCAAAAAACCTGGAGCAAGAGCATGTCTAGGATTTTTATCAAAGGAAACGAGGCTATCGCCAGAGGGGCTGTGGACGCCGGCTGCAGGTGCTACTTCGGTTATCCCATCACTCCGCAGAACGACATACCCGAGTATTTGTCCAGGGTTCTCCCCGCAACAGGAGGGGAGTTCATCCAGGCCGAAAGTGAGATCGCCGCAGCCAACATGCTTCTGGGGGCTGGTGCCTGCGGGGTGAGAGCCATGACTTCATCCTCAAGCCCAGGAATATCACTGAAGCAGGAGGCCATATCCTATATGGCCGGCAGCGACCTGCCGGGGGTCATCGTCAATATCAGCCGGGGCGGTCCGGGTCTTGGGGATATAGGCCCTTCCCAGGGAGATTATTTCCAGGCGGTCAAGGGCGGCGGCCACGGGGACTACCGCCAGATCGTGCTGGCCCCGGGCAGTGTGCAGGAGGCTTACGACCTGACTTTTCAGGCTTTTGACCTGGCTTTTGAGTACCGCAACCCGGTAATGATCCTGGGGGACGCCATCCTGGGGCAGATGATGGAGCCCATTGATACCAGGGCACCATCGGGTCCGGATCCGCTGGAGACGGCTTCCTGGAGGCTGGAAGGCTTCGGGGAGCGCAGCCCCCGTATCATCCGTTCCCTGCGCCTGGCCGAGGGTACTCTGGGCAGGCACAACCAGGACCTGCAGGAAAAGTATCTAAAGGCCCGCAAAGAATGTCGGCACGAAGAGTTTTTGACCTCTGACGCCCGGCTTGTGTTGGTGGCTTTCGGTTCCATAGGGCGCATCGTCAAGTCTACAGTGCGTAAGCTGCGCAAGGAGGGCCATATGGTGGGTCTCCTGCGCCCCATAACCCTGTTTCCTTTTCCTGCGCCTGCCCTGCAGGAACTGGCCCGCCAGGGCAAACGCTTTATGACCATCGAACACAACATGGGCCAGATGGTGGAGGATGTGCGCCTGTCCATCTGCGGACTGGCTGAAAGTGGTTTTTATGGACACCTGCCTGGCAATCTGCCTACCCCTGAGGATTTCGAGGAACCCATACTTAAGAAACTTACAGGGTAAAGGTGCGGGGTTGCCGGTTCATTAAAAACCGACAGCTGATATTTTTTTGCCCGCAAAGACGAACCTGGCTTAAGATATTCAAGGAGCAACAACATGCAGGAAGTACTGGCCTACAAATCGCCGGATATTCTGGCGGATGTGCCCACGCATTTCTGTCCAGGCTGCCACCACGGCATTGTACACAAGATGCTGGCCTCTGGACTGGAAGAGGCCGGGCTGGCTCAGAAAAGCATATGCGTGGCCGCAATTGGCTGCGGAGCCTTTATCTACAACTACGTACTGGTGGATACCCTGGAAGCTCCCCATGGAAGGGCTCCGGCAGTGGCCACCGGGGTCAAGAGAAGCTCCCCGGACAGTTTGGTGCTGGTTTACCAGGGTGACGGGGACCTGGCCTCCATCGGCCTGGCCGAGATCATGCACGCCGCCAACCGGGGGGAAAAGATCACCGTGGTTTACGTGAACAATACCGTCTACGGCATGACCGGGGGGCAGATGGCCCCCACAACCATGCTGGGCCAGAAAACCACCACCACTCCCCTGGGCAGACAGTCCAACACTGACGGTTATCCCATGCAGATGACCGAGATAATGTCCAGGCTGCAGGGGGTGAGTTTTGCAGCAAGGGTGGCGGTGAACAACATAAAGAACCTGAAAAAGGCCAAGAAAGCCCTGCGCAGGGCATTCGAGGTCCAGGAACAGAGACTCGGCTTCAGCTTCGTGGAGTTTCTGGCCGCCTGTCCCACCAACTGGCGAATGAATGCCCTGGATGCCAATGCCCGGGTGGACAATGAGATGATACCCTGCTTTCCCCTGGGGATACACAAGGACATGGCAGGAGACGCGGAATGAGCGTGTATCAGGACGTAATAATCGCAGGATTCGGGGGCCAGGGGGTGATGCTCATGGGCAACCTGCTGGCTGTCTCAGCCATGCAGTCCGGGCTGCATGTTACTTACATACCTGTATACGGTCCGGAAATGCGCGGCGGCACAGCCAACTGTACCGTGGTCATCTCGGATCAGGAGGTGGGTTCTCCCATAGTCAAAAGCCCCGTTACCCTCATTGCCATGAACCGGCCTTCCATGGAAAAGTTTCAGCCCCGGGTGAAACAGGGTGGTACTGTAGTATTCAACGCTTCCCAGGTGGAGCCCGGGCTTGCGGACTCAAGCCTTTATACCCGGGGAATAAAGGCCAATGACATCGCCAATGACCTGGGCAATCCCAGGCTGGCCAATATGGTGGCCCTGGGGGCATACATCGAGGCCACCGGCATAGTTCCCCTGCAGGCGGTCAAGGACAGTCTGCCCCGGGTTATTCCCGAGAGGTACCATAATCTCCTGCCGCAGAATGCACAGGCCCTGGAGGCCGGTGTGGCGGGAGTAAAGAAGGATTAGGGGTTATGGGCAAAGATGGAGTTTTTTTCTGGAGGCTGCCTGGTTTGTCTGACCAGTCCGACAGGTCCGACTTGTCTGACTCCCTCTCCAGGCATCTTATATTTCCCCGGTAATTTTTCTGCGCAAAAGATCCTCTGCCCACCCCGGATCAAAACCCTGGCCGGTCCAGGTCTCGAACTGCTGCAAAGCCTGATGCACGAACATGCTTAGCCCTGATAACGTATGGGCTCCGTGAGCTCTGGCCTGCTGCAGAAGTCTTGTCTGCAGGGGGTTGTATACCAGGTCATAGACTATCTCGAAGGGGAAGATGCTGCTGTCCCAGGGGGTGAGTTCCTGCAGGTCCCCGGCAGTACCCAGGGGGGTGCTGTGCACCAGCAGATCCGCTTTGATGCGGTGACGTTCATCCCAGGGAATGCTTTTTACGTTGAATTCCCCGGCCATTGCCAGGGCTTTTTTTTCGCTGCGGCTGGTCAGGTATATATGGGATATTCCCCTTCGCTTCAGGCCGTAGAGTACAGCCCGCGAGGCTCCTCCCGCTCCCAGGACAAGGGCTGAATCCAGGTACATGTCTTTTATGGGGCTCATAAAGCCACTGCAGTCGGTGTTGGCCCCGCACAGAATTTTTTTGTCCCAGTATATGGTATTGACAGCACCTATGTCGGCTGCCTCCGGGCTTACATAGTCCAGATACTTCATGACATCCTCCTTGTAGGGGATTGTGACGCTGGCCCCGGACAAGGGCAGAATGCGCACCGCCTTCATAAAGTCGCCCAGATCCCCGGGCTGGATTTCCCACTTGAGATACACCCGCTTCATGTCAGCGGCCTGAAAGGCACAGTTGTGCAGAAAGGGGCTCAGGGAATGCCCCAGTGTCAGTCCCAGTACGCCGTAAGCCTGATACATTAAGTCTCTCCTTTTTTTACTTCTTTATCCCGAAGACATCATTCTTCCCAGGATCAGGGCTCCGGCCTGGGCTACGTTCAGCGAATCCACACTGCCTGCCATGGGAATGTGGATCTTGTAGGGACACCTTTTGAGGACATTGGGCCGGATGCCCTTTTCCTCGCCGCCCAACACCATAACAGCGGGAAAGGCAAAAGTCTGTTTCAGGACGCTTTGCCCCTGGTTCATGGTGGCGGCGTAGATATTAAATCCTTTCCGGCCTATATGATCCAGGGTGCGGGCCAGGTTGGTAACCTGGGAAATCCCGATTCTGGTCAGGGCGCCGGCTGAGGCTTTCATGGCTCCGGGCCCCAGGGGAGCGGTTCTGTCCCGGGGAATAATAATGCCCGCCCCGCCTAGTGCGGCCAGGGTGCGGGCCAGAGTGCCCAGATTGCCTGAGTCCTGGACCTGGTCCAGGAGGAGCAGCACGGGTAATTCGGCTTCCGTGGTACTTTTCAGAAGCAGATCCAGGTCTATGAGGGTATGCGCGCGCAGTCTGGCGGCGATTCCCTGTCGCGCTGCCCCCATTTTCTGCAGTTCCTGGTCCGGGACCAGCTTGAAGCGTACATGCAGCTGTCTGCATCTGGATAGGACCGGGTCCAGTCCCGGAGGAACAGGTTTTTTTATAAGAACCAGGTCAACATGATCCGGCTTTTCTTCCAAGATCTCCATTACCGGCTTTTTGCCCAATACAAGGTTGTTGTGCATGAAGGCGGGATTAGCAGGCTTGACTAACTATGTAAATCTGCGAAATCATGAAGTTGTAACTGATTAACAATTTGAGTATGACCTGCTTCTGTAAAATATAGTCAGATGTCTGCAATTTTACTGGTTTTTCTTGGGAAATGGTTCTTTCTCCTTTTGGCTGAGCCTGCCAGCCGCCTCGCGTGGTCAATCTGCAAAATTATTCGTCAACGTATTAAGATACACCTCCTCATAATTGCTTGATTTTATTGCCAAAAGGAAAAAACTCCTCGTTTCCGGAAAGAAAACCATCAGTTTCAGCATCCGGAAATAAAGAATTTCCGGATGGAAACTAACTATTGCCAAACTACAAGGAATTTAATAAACAAACGAAGTTTGCTTGAAACATTCCTTCGGATCACCGCTAGAATATGAAATGTTTGACATTTTATGAATTATGAAAGCGTCAACTGAACAAATGTAATACCTCAAGGAGTTCCGAATATGCCTGCACGTCTTATGTTTATTTTTCCGGCTGTGTTTCTGCTTTTATCCTGCGTTACAGCACCCAGGGAAGATTCTGCAGTTCTGGAACCCAAAACAATTGAGCAGGTAAGGGATCTGTCACATCCGGAATTTGAGGTGCATCGGGACAGGATATCTCCCGAGGCCAAAGCCGCTGAAAAAATGTTTATGGACGAAATAGACGATCTTACACCGGAGGAAAAGGCTGAGCTGGAAAGAGAACCTCTGACAGAAGCGGAAAAAGAGGCCCTGGAAACCGAGATAGAGTTCGACTTCGTACTTGATGCCAGGGAAACTCAGGCCATGGAAAATTATTTCAAGCTCTACACCCAAAGGCACCGGAACAGTTTTCAGATCTGGCTCGAACGTTCGGAAATGTATCTTCCCTATATAAAGGAAGTTTTTAAAGAAAGAGGTCTGCCTGAGGATCTTATCTACCTTCCTTTTGCCGAAAGCGGTTTTAACCCCAGGGCCTACTCCAGGGCCGGGGCAGCAGGGTTATGGCAGTTCATGCCCGGCACCGGCAGGATGTATGACCTCAGGGTGGACTGGTGGCTGGACGAACGCAGGAATCCGTTTCTCTCCACCTATGCTGCGGCAGATTATCTGGCCAGGCTCTATGACGAATTCGAGTGCTGGTATTTAGCCCTGGCCGCCTACAACGCCGGGGAGGGCAGAGTAGGTCGGGCCATGCAGCGAAGCGGGCATGAAAATTATTTTGATCTCATCAATGGACCTTACCTGGCCATGGAAACCAGGAACTATGTGCCCAAGTTTCTGGCCATTCTAAAGATTCTGCGCAACCTGGAAGAGCTGGGCTTTGATCCAATAGACTGGGAAAGGGCTCCGGACTACAGGGAGCTGGAGATTCCCCCTGGAACAGACCTGGTGGCCCTCTCCAGAGCATCCGGCATGGAGCTGGATGAATTCAAGAAATATAATCCGGCCTTTCGCAGGGATGTAAGCCCTTCGGATTCCAGGACCAAGATTATGCTGCCGGACACAAGGGCCCAGGCAGCAGTGGAATTCCTGGACAGTCCCGATGCGGAGCAGCATGCCGGCTATCATAGATACCAGGTTAGTAGTGGAGATTCATGGTGGCGGATTTCCAACCGATTCGGTGTGCCTGTTTCAGTGCTGAAGCAGATGAACAACACCACATCGGACATGCTGCGTCCAGGTCAGTATGTATTCGTACCTGCCAGTGGCTCCACCCATGCCGAGACTTCCACACAGGATTATGCCCAGCGCAGGGGAAATTACGAAGTTCAAAGCGGAGATACCCTCTGGGACATTTCCCGCAAATTTAATGTGGAGATGCAGACACTTATCGCGGCCAATGGTCTCGGCGGCAACACCATCCGTCCCGGTCAGAAGCTATATATCCCGGGTCATACCCAGTCCGGAGGAGGTGATGGCTCCAGGGTACAGACCACATACAGCGTTAACAGCGGGGATACTCTCTGGAAAATTTCCCGGAAGTTCAACGTGGGCATGGATGACCTTAGAAGTGCCAATGACCTGAGGGGCAACACCATCCGTCCAGGACAGAAGCTCGAGATTCCCGGCAGCAGCAGCGTTACCACCTATGAAGTGCGCAGTGGAGATACCCTTTCGGGAATTGCCAGCAGGTTCGGGGTGAACACCAGGGACCTGCAGAACTGGAACAATATCTCCAGGGGTCAGGTCATCCGGCCTGGGGACAGGCTGGAAGTCAGGATTGACTAAGGATTCCCACAACGAAAAAAGGGCGAGATCTACTCGCCCTTTTTTACTTCTTGGGATCCTGTAAGAAAAATAAATTGTTTTCTGTTACTGGTTGTCTCAGAAATCTGGTCTGGTGTGTCCAGGCGGGATGTTAAAGTTTCAGATAACTGTCAACTCTATTGTTCTGGCATAGCCCGTGTTCATCTCATCCAGCCAGGAAATTTTTTGTAAAGAGATCCACCAATCCAAAATCCTAGAATCCATTTTACAGCCAGTCAAGCCAGTCCCGCCAGGAACCTTCTTCAGTGGCTCTCTTGTGTTTGGAAACGTGTTCCTGGTGCTTGTAGTAACTTTGTTTGGCCCTTTCACCTGCGTATTCAACGTATTCCGGCAGGTCTTGGAAATTTTCCATGACATATCTGTAGCGCTCATAGGCCGATCCATAGCGCTTGGTGCGCCAGTAAAAATCGGCTATGTACAGTTCATGTTCAGCCATCTTTTTACGGCATTGCACCTTGTAATACCTGGAGTATTCCGCATATTCGGTCTCGGGGTAAACCTGGGTCACACGCCTGAAATATTCCAGTGCTTCCTGCATATTGCGCTGCGGGCGGTCTATGGAGGTAAACTTGTTGTAGTGGGCCAGGCCTGTCCTGAAAAGTACATAGGGTATGTATTCGTGACGGGGATTCATCTCGGCGAATTCGGTGAACACGGTGATGGCTGCGTCATAGTTGCCGGACTTCATGTAAGCATCGCCAAGGGCTACTTCGGCCGTCGGGGTATGGGGGCTGAAGGGAAAGCGATCCCGCAGGTCGGAAAAATACTCAATGGCTTTTCTGTAGCGTTCCTGCTCCATGGCATCCACACCGGCCTGAGCCAGTTCCTGCGGGGTGTCCTCCAGGGGTTCGGGACCTCTTTGAAACCAGGCACAGCCGGGCAGAGCCGTTAGTGAGGCGGCAAGAATGATTGATAAAAGCAGGTTTTGGATTCTCATGTCTGTCTATTGATTAAAAAGGTAGACTGTCGGATTTTTTTGAGGCTAACCTGTTTTTTCCAGGTAGACCTGTACATTGTGGGCTGCTGTTGCTCCTTCACCCACCGCAGTGGTGATCTGGCGGCATAGTTTGGAGCGGATGTCCCCGGCTGCATACAGTCCCGGAATGCTGGTGCTCATCTCGGTATCAGTTATGATGAATCCCTGCTCATCGGTCTCCACCTCCTGGGGCAGAGTGGGTAATGCCGGGATCAGGCCTATAAACACGAATGCTCCCTGAACGTTGAGATCCGATTCTTCACCAGTCTGTACGTTCAGAAGCTTAACATTCTCCAGATCCTTGTCCCCTGTAAATTCACGAACCACTGTATTGTAAAGGATATTTATCTTGGGGTTGTTCAACACCTTGTCCTGGTATATCTTGGATCCTCTGAAAGCGTCTCTGCGGTGGATGAGGTGTACTTTTTTCACCAGTTTGGTCAGGTAGAGGGATTCTTCCAGGGCTGTATCTCCACCGCCTATACAGGCAACTTCCTGATCTTTGAAGAAATTGCCGTCACACAGGGCGCAGTAGGATATGCCTTTGCCGTTGAACTTGCCTTCTCCGGGTACCCCCAGTTTTTTCCAGTCGGCCCCGGTACTTATTATTACGCTTCTGGAGCTGATGCTTTCCTGGGAAAGTTCTATTTCGAATTTCCCGTCCGAGGCTTTAATCCCCAGGGCTTCATCCCTAAGTTTATCATATTCGAAGCCTTCGAGGTGTTCGGTAAAGAGATCCACGAGTTCAAATCCTTTCACCCCCTGCGGAAATCCGGGATAATTTTCTATATTTTCGGTGAGAAGGACCTGGCCTCCCGGTGAGAGCTTTTCCACCCAGGCCACCTGAATGCCCGCCCTCAACAGGTAGAGGGCTGCCGTAATACCCGCAGGCCCTCCACCTATGATCACGCTTTCGTATTCTTTCATGGAGCTACACGGCCTTGTCTATCATCTGCTTCAGGTTGGCTTTAGATACCGCACCGGTAACCTGTTCCATGACGTCTCCGCCCTTATACAGGATGAGAGTGGGGATGGCCCGGATGCCGTACTTGCCTGGAGTGCTGGGGTTTTCGTCCACGTTCATCTTGAGCACCTTGAGGCGGCCGGTATATTCCTGGGCCAGCTCTTCAACCACAGGGCCGATGGCTCTGCAGGGTCCGCACCATGGGGCCCAGAAGTCGACCAGAACCGGCAGTTCGCATTTCAGGACCTCTTCCTCAAAGTTGTTGTCTGTTACTGAGTTTGGCATCTTCGTCTCCTTGTTTATGCTGGAAGTTGTCGAGCTTTATTATATCTGGAGCGGATATTAAGAGAAGTATTAAAAGACTGTCAACCATAATTAGTTATCATCTCTGCTTTGATGCCTGCTATAAGCACGATCTTCAGAAAAGAGTCCTTTCCGGATTTGATCTGAGAAAGTAACTTACAGGGGGTTGACATCCCTGTATCTTCCGGTTGTCGGTTGAAGTACCCTCTTTTATACCTTGCATGCCTTTGAACTTTTACGCATTAGATGGGGTAGGGCCGTTAGAGCGGGGACAATGAAATGCTGATATTGCGTCTAAGGAGAAATCAGCCGAAAATCCAGGCCAGAAATTCCATGCGGGCAAAGATGCCGCCTATAATGAAAGCCGTAGCACTGGTGGCTATAAGCATAAAGAATGCGGTTTTAATGCTGAATTCTCTGGCCAGTATGGCCACGATTGCTATGCAGGGCACGTAGAAAAGCCCTACAGTGGCCCCGACGAAAAGCTGCAGGGTGGTCAGATCCATCTCGATGAGGGGAAGTACTGCCAGTTCCCGGCGCATTATGCCCAGAATCAAAGGCACGGATGCTTCCTGGGGCAAAAGAAGCCAGTGTTCCACCAGTGGGCTGAGAAAACGTCCTGCAGCAGCCATGATGCCGGTTTCGTAGAGTACTGCGGCAATGCCCACGGCCACCACCATGGGCAGGGCTCCATCTGTGACGTAGCGCTTGAATCTTATCCAGATTTTCTTGACCAGTACATCCCTGCGGGGGGGCAGAAGTTCTGGTATTTCCATGATGGTCAAGGGCCTGGGTCCTTTGAGGGCCTTGTCCATTATGAGTCCGGCCAGGATCAGGGCCAGAAAGGACAGCCCGAATACGGCCACTACAACGCTTACGGATCTTTCGGCCAGCATGGCGATGAAAGCCCCTGTCTGGGAGATGCAGGGAACGGCAGTACAGATCATGGTGGCGATGATAAGGCGTTCCTTGCCGGTGGCCAGGGCACGTGTAGCCAGGATGCCGGGAATGCCGCAACCGTATCCCAGCATCAGTGGGATGATGCTGGAGCCCTGCAGGCCGATTCTGTTGAGCAGCCCGTCCAGGAGAACCCCCAGGCGGGGCAGGTATCCGCTGTCCTCCAGGGCGGCCATGACCCCGTAAAAGGACAGAACATAAGGCATGACCAGGGCGAAGGGCCACTCGATACCCTTTACCAGGAAGCCGTATTCGCCGACCATGATGTTCTGAATGGTACCGGGGGGAACAAAGGCCTGGACAACGGCTACTATCTGCGGAATTACCAGGTCCCGGAAAAAAGGCAGGAGTATCAACTGTCGAAGCTGCATTCCGATGCCGATGATCAGGGCAAAAGAGACTGCCAGGATGATTATGGCCAGGGGAAGTCCCGGCCACGGATGCACCAGCATCTCCCCCCAGCGCCTTCTCCTGGAACTGTTCTGGGACGGCTTGCCGGTGGTGACTTCCCTGGAGAGCTTCTCGGCCATGCTCCAGTGTTTATCCTGGCTCCAGTCCAGCCTGGGCTCAAAGGGACGGTGGAGGACATTTTGAATTTCATTTTTTAATTCCTGAAATCCTTTTTTTTCCACAGCCACCATGGGCACTATGGGTACACCAAGGTGGCGGGAAAGCCCTTCCCAGTCGATGTGTATGTTTTTATCCCTGGCCAGGTCCACCCGGTTCAAGGCTACCACAGTAGGCAGGCCGAAGCTTAGTACCTGAAACAGAAGGTAAAGACTGCTTTCAAGGTTGTTGGCGTCCACCACGCAAATGACTGCTGCCGGAGAGGAGCCAAGGTCATCGGCGCACACGTTGCTTTCTTCGCGACAATGGGAGCAGGTACTCTGGGTGCCGGGCTTGTGCCGGCCGCGGAGCATGTCCACAGCCACCTGCTCGGCCTGATTGGTGGCATTGAGGGTATAGGTACCGGGCACATCCACCAGGACCACTTCCCTGTCGTTTATCCTGGCTTTGCCAGCAACAAACTCAACGGTTGTCCCTGCGTAATTGGCGCAACTTACGCTTAACCCGGTCAGATGATTGAATATTACGCTCTTGCCCACATTGGGCGGGCCCATGAGCAGTACATGGGTTTTACTCATTCTCTGGGCAGAGGAGCGGCTGTTTGCGCAGCTTTATCTGCCGGGCCAGGGAGCGTCCCAGGGCGGTATGCCTGCCCTCGATTTCAGCAACCAGAGGGCCTCCAAAACGGGCTCTGCAGCGCAGGCAGACTTTTTTCCCGGGTCTGAATCCCAGGGGTTCCAAAAGGGCCTGATCAGGTATGGAATCTATTTCGCCTTCTTCGTCAAGCTGCAGACAATCCAGGGTTCTCAAGTGTTCGCATTCAGGAGGGCTGTGCGGGCATTCATTTGCGTATTGTTTGCGGCTAAACCACATCTTAAACATCTCAGGCTCCTTTATGTTTGGGAAACGTATCTTCTGGAGTTTTATGTTGATTTTCAATATCATTAACAAGAGATTATAAAAAGTCAAGGAGATATCTTGACTTTGAATGTAGTTATCAAATTATATTTTTTAAAAAAAGTCAAGTCCCTCTTTGCGGTTTTGAAGGATTTTCTTTTTCCCAGGCAAGGCGTTGATCCAGTTTTTTAGTCATAACCACACTTTTTTTGCCCAGGATCTGGTTTTGACGAATACAGGAGAATCCGGCGGGATCAAGCCCGGGGTCCCCGGCCGCGTAGTATCTGCAAAGAGGGCCCCTGGGATCGCGAAAGATAATGCTTGCCCCGGCAGGTACTGTGTCCATGGCCCGCTGAAGCACATTTTCCAAGGGCCTTACATGCAGCGAAATCCATACGGCATTTGCATTGGAATAATCAAGTCCGGTTCCACAGGCGGACATAAGCTGGACCTGGCTGTCAAAGCCGGTGCGCTCGAGGACTTTCCTGGCCCTGTCCAGAACCCGGGGGTCCTGATCCAGCGCCGTTACCCTGACCCCGTGCCCGGCCAGAGCGATTGCCGTCATGGGCAGGGGGCCGCAGCCCACATGCACGGCATGCATTCCTGGGCTGATTTTGCTAAGGGCAATCTCTTGCCGGAGCATGCCGGAATAGAAAAGGCGCTGATAAAGACTGCCCCAGAAGGGCCAGGCGCTGCCAAGGCTTTCCAGATGCTGGATACCCTTAAGAACCAGCCTGTCAATCTGCAGCTTCCGTCTGCGATGTGTTCTGGCTGTGTGAACGACTGCAGTGTTTTCTTTCATGTATTCCTCTCTTATGGTTCTCGAAAAAGTTGCCCCTATCCCGGGGCTGGGGGTGCAGGACATTATAACGAAAAGTTGTTTTTTTGCAGTCCTGGAAAAATTTTTTGGGACTTTGCTGGCGACTGGTTTTGATTTTGTTATCTATAAAACTGATTTTAATTTGCAATATCAATTTTCAAAAAATACTGTTCAGGCAGTTGGCAACAGCTTGAACAAGGCTTCATGATTCAAAAATATGCCGGGAACATCATCAAGGAAAAAGCTCTGTTTAAAAAAAGAATTATTCCAGTGTCTCTTGCAGGAACCTTTGACTTTCCATGTCCTTGGCGTGGTTTGAGTGATAAAACCGCCTTTTTGCGGGTGCATCGATCTGCTTAACCACTGCTGCAATGAGAGCAATAGCCATATAGATACATGCTGTGTCCATCAAGGGTGAATCCGTGTTGTCTGGCCAGTTCTTCCTGCAGTTTTTCAATGCGGTGGTCTACCACCTCTACACTCTGGCCGCATTCTTTGCATATCAGGTGATCGTGATGGCTCTGGCCGTAATAAGGCTCATACCTGTTCACCCCGTCCCCGAAGTCGACTTCGCGGGCAATGCCTGCATCAGCCAGAAGCTTCAAAGTCCGGTATACAGTAGCCTGACCTATTGACCGGTCTTGCTCCCTGGTTTTGCGGTAAAGCTCTTCAGGGGAGATATGGCCTTTTGTATTCCAGAATACGTCGAATATAATAGCCCGCTGTGAGGTAAAGCGCAGCTTTTCCCTGGCCAGATACTGAAAAAACTGTTCCCGCGCGGATTGCATGGTTTTTCTCCTTGATAATGAATTTCTTTATCTGCATTTCTTTGCTGTTGTCAACAAAAAATATAAAAAATGACAGGTTATAGGTAATGAAGTCCTGCTGTTTTTTCTTGACATCCAGGCTTTACCATGGATAATTTATAGTCTATCACTTGGGTGCTCAAAATGAGCCTAACAGGGAACCCTGTGCAAATCAGGGATGGGCCCGCCGCTGTAACCGGGGACGGATGCCGCATGAAGCCACTGCCCCGCACTTACTTTTTTCCCACAAGGAAAAAAGTAAGTGCGGGGTGGGAAGGCGCGGCAGACAGGATGATCCGGAAGTCAGAAGACCTGCCCGAGTGAGCGCGTAAGACAGAATTCTTCGTGGCAGGAGAGTCTTGCGCAGTGAGTGGCAGGATAAAACCGGGAAATCCCGCACTTACATGGGCTGCATTCTTATGCTGCCCTGTGGCTGATGCAGATCAGTCCAAGTAAGTGCGGGATTTTTTTTGTTTAAACACCAAGAAAGGAGAGAAGTATGAAAAAGGTTTTACTGTGGATCAGTTTGCTTGTACTTCCCATGTTCATGATGATTCAGGGCGCTCATGCCCACAGTCACGGACATGACCATGGCCATGATCACGACCATGGCCATGATCACCATCATCATGACGAGGACATAGAAATGAAAAAAGGTATTCTGCTTGCTGCTTTCGGTTCCAGTTATCCCCAGGCTCAGCCTGCCCTGGACAATATTGAGAAAATGATCAGAGAGGCCTTCCCTGAGGTGCCTGTACGCTGGGCCTACACTTCCAGGATGGTCAGGCATTCTTTGGCCAAAAAGGACAGGCATTTCGATTCCCCGGCTATGGCCCTGGCCAGAATGGAGGATGAAGGCTTTACGCATGTAGCGGTTATGTCTCTTCATACAATCGCAGGTGTTGAATTTCACGAACTAAGGTCGGTTGTGGGTGCCTTTCAGGATATGCAGAGTAATCTGAAGCAGGTGAGCCTCAGTTCGCCTCTTTTGGGTTCACCGGATGTAATGGAAAGGGTCCGG
>Ga0207421_10004611_pt1 | contig 15775 bp, 13 predicted proteins | sample SodLakKL_010_SED_4_FD_187542 | JGI IMG/M metagenome (GOLD analysis project Ga0207421, IMG submission 187542) | Alkaline sediment microbial communities from Lake Tanatar, Kulunda Steppe, Russia - 8KL_010_SED (SPAdes) (version 2) | ecosystem: Environmental > Aquatic > Non-marine Saline and...
TAGTTGCCGCTGGTGTGCAGGGCGTGGAGTTCGCGGGCCTTCTGCACGTCGCAGGGATCGTATTCGTAGCTGATCGACACCGGCACCAGGCGCAGTTCGGCGATCGCCTCGCCGATACCCACGCCGCGCTGCTCGGCCCGCCGGGCCATGGTCATCATCTTGATGATCGCCGGGTCGGTGCGGTCGATGCCATCCTTGGCGCGTCCCTCGCGCTGGGCCATCCAGATCGAGTGGTTGTCCGCGTTGATGGAGTGGCGAATATAGCTCGAGAGCTGCTGATAGGCGGCCAGCATGGCGCGCTTGCCCCGGGCGCTGCGCGGCACGATGAAGCTCTTGTTGAGGCGCATCAGGTCGGTGACGTAGGGCTTCTTGAGCAGGTTGTCGCCGATGGCGATGCGCACCGTGTCGCGCCCGGCCAGATAGAGCGAATAGTTGACGAAGGCCGGGTCCAGGGAGATGTCGCGATGGTTGCCGATGAACAGGTAGGCGGTATCGGCATCCAGGGTGTCGAGCCCCTTGACCTGGAACTCGTCGGTGGAGGTGCGGATCATGCGCTCCATGTAGCCGGCGAGGCGCATCTGGAAGTCGTAGACGCTGGCGACCCCGCGAACCTCGCGACGAATGGCGAGACTTGCCAGGGTGCTGGAGAGGCGCGGCATGACGCGCGATAGCCGCGGCAGCCGAAAGCGGGTCAGGGCGCTGAGCAGTTCCGGATCCTGGGCCAGGCGTGCGAGCACCTCGGCCACCTCGTGATCGAGGTAGGGGCGGATCTCGGCCCAGGGATCGACGGGTGAGGCGTCGGAGTGTTGGTCGGTCATGAGTTCACACGTCACTCTTCGTAATGTCCGTCGTAATGTCCGTCGTAATGTCCGTCGTAGTGCCCGTCGCAGTGCCCGACTCGCCGCCCAGCCAGGCAATCAAGCGCTCGATGTTGGTGCCCATGGCCTCGGCCATCAGCACGAAGTCGGTCTCCAGACGGACCAGGGCATCGTCGCCGTCGTCGGAGGCATTGGCCTCGTCGATCAGCGCATCGCCGAAACGCAGCGACTTCAGCGCCAGGTCGTCATGTAACACGAAGCTTAGTCGTCCCTCGATCTCCAGTGCCAGCTTGCTGGCCTGGCGGCCGCCCTCCAGGAGCTGCTGGATCTCGTCGCTGTCGAGATCGACCTGGCGGGCGCGCAGCACGCCGTCATCGCCCTTGGCCTTGAGCTCCACCTGGTCGCCCAGCACCAGGTCGGCGGGTCGCGAGGCGGGATCGACAAGCCACTGGGTCATGGCGCGCATGGGCAGGGTCTGGCTGGACAGCGGAGTCACCTTGAGGCTGCCCAGGGTCTCGCGCAGCAGGTCGAGCAGCTCTTCGGCGCGGGTGCGGGAACTGGCGTTGACGCCGATCAGTCCACGACGGGTGTCCCACCAGAGGTCGATCTTCTGGCTGCGCACGAAGGCACGGGGCAGCAGCTCCTCGATCACCTGCTCCTTGATGGCGAGCTTTTCCTTGCGGCGAAGCTTGCGCCCCTCGAGCGCCTCGACGTCGGCGGCACGCTCCTCGGTCTCCTCACGCACCACCGAGGACGGCAGCAGCCGCTCCTGGCGCAGGGCGCTGAGCAGTCGCTGGCCCTGGAGTTCGTGCAGACGCGCGGTGCCGGCGCGACCGGCGGGCGCGGTCCAGCCCAGCCGGCGAGGATCCTGGCTGCCCAGCGGCCTTGCGGCGTGTTCGGCGAGGGCCTCCTCGAGGGTGGCGGCATCCAGCGTCGGCGCATCGTGCAGGCGATAAAGATGCAAGTGCTTGAACCACATGAAGCATTTCCCGAGGTCAAAAGGAGGAGCATTATCCCTGAAGGGGGGCGGGGGTACCAGCCGCAAGCCGGATTGCCTCGGGGTTGAAACGACTGTTTGAATTTATGCTGCGGCATCGCCAGAATCGCTGGGTCTTCATAAAAGCCTTTCATCAAGGATTTCATCAAGGAGCAACGCCATGGATTCACGCCTCTCGACCAGCCGCCTGAGGGTGCGCGGCTATCACCTGGACGGCTATGGACACGTCAACAACGCCCGCTACCTGGAATTCCTGGAGGAAGGGCGCTGGGGCTACTTCGACGACCGTCCCGGGCTTGCCCGGCGCCTGTCGCGGGGTGATGTCGCCTTCGTGGCCGTGAACCTGAACATCGATTATCGCGCCGCGGCGGTGGCGGGTGATGACCTGGAGATCCGCACGCGCCTCTCGTCACTGGGCGGGCGCAGCGCCAGGATGGGCCAGGAGATACGCCGGGTGCATGACGATGCTCTGGTCAGCGCGGCCACGGTGACCTTCGTGCTCCTGGACGTGGCGGCCAATCAGGCGGTGCCCATCGAGGACGAGATTCGTGAACTGCTGGAGCCCCTGGTGATGGAGCAGACGCTCGCATAGCCATCTGCCTTTGCTCTGCCCGCGGTGGTATGATGTAGCGCTATCATGGCGCCCACGGCAACGCCGGAGAGGGCGGCCAACCTCTTGCAGTGCAAAGGATTCGACGACACATGGGTGACATCGCCAGAGAGATTCTGCCAGTCAATATCGAGGACGAACTGAAACAGTCGTACCTCGATTACGCGATGAGCGTGATCATCGGCCGGGCGCTGCCGGATGTGCGCGATGGCCTGAAGCCGGTTCACCGGCGCGTGCTGTTCGCCATGCACGAGCTCGGCAACGACTGGAACAAGCCTTACAAGAAGTCGGCCCGCGTAGTGGGCGATGTCATCGGTAAGTATCACCCCCACGGTGATAGCGCCGTCTACGACACTATCGTGCGCATGGCCCAGCACTTCTCCATGCGGCACGTGCTGGTGGACGGCCAGGGCAACTTCGGTTCCATCGATGGCGACAGCGCCGCGGCCATGCGTTACACCGAGGTGCGCATGTCGCGCCTGGCCCACGAGCTGCTGGCCGACCTGGAGAAGGATACCGTCGACTGGGTCGACAACTACGACGGTACCGAGCGCATTCCCGAGGTGCTGCCCACCAAGGTCCCCAACCTGCTGATCAACGGCTCGTCGGGCATCGCCGTGGGCATGGCGACCAATATCCCGCCCCACAACATGGGTGAGATCATCAGCGCCTGTCTGGCGCTGATTGACGACTACACCCTGAGCGTCGACGACCTGATCGAGTTCATTCCGGGGCCGGACTTCCCCACCGGGGCCATCATCAACGGCCGTGCCGGCATCCTCGAGGCCTACCGCACCGGCCGAGGCCGCATCTATGTGCGCGGCTGCCACACCATCGAGCATGACGACAAGACCGGCCGCGATCACATCATCATCAACGAGCTGCCCTATCAGGTGAACAAGGCGCGGCTGATCGAGAAGATCGCCGAGCTGGTCAAGGACAAGAAGATCGAGGGTATCGCCGAGCTGCGCGACGAGTCCGACAAGGACGGCCTGCGGGTGGTGATCGAGACCAAACGCGGCGAGTCCGGCGAGGTGGTGGTCAACAACCTGTTCGCCCAGACCCAGCTGCAGACGGTCTTCGGCATCAATATGGTGGCCATCGAGGACGGCCAGCCGAAGATCATGAACATCAAGCAGATCCTCGAGGCCTTCATTCGTCACCGTCGCGAGGTGGTGACTCGGCGGACCCTGTTCGAGCTGAAGAAAGCCCGAGAGCGCGGCCATATACTCGAGGGTCTCACCGTCGCGATCTCCAACATCGACGAGGTGATCGAGCTGATCAAGGCCTCGCCGAACGCCGCCGAGGCCAAGGAGAAGCTGCTGGCTCGCAGCTGGCCGCCCGGTCAGGTCTCCGGCATGCTCGAGCGTGCGGGAGCGACATCCTGCAAGCCGGAGGAGCTGGAAGAGGGCTTCGGTCTCGACGACGCGAGGTCTTCCTATCGGCTTTCGCCGGCCCAGGCCCAGGCCATCCTCGAGCTGCGCCTGCACCGCCTGACCGGCCTGGAAACCGAGAAGTTGCTCGACGAGTATCTCTCGATCCTCGAGAAGATCGCCGAGCTGATGGCCATCCTGGCCTCCGCCGACCGCCTGCTCCAGGTGATCCGCGAGGAGCTGATCGCCATACGCGACCAGTTCGGCGACAAGCGCCGCACCGAGATCCAGGCCAGCCACCTCGATCTGTCCATGGAGGACCTGATCGCCGAGGAGGACATGGTGGTCACGGTGTCGCGCTCCGGCTATGCCAAGACCCAGCCGCTCACCGACTACCAGGCCCAGCGCCGCGGGGGGCGCGGCAAGTCGGCGACCGCCATGAAGGATGAGGACATCATCGAGCATCTGCTGGTGGCCTCGACCCACGACACCGTGCTGCTGTTCTCCAACCGCGGCAAGGTCTACTGGCTCAAGGTCTACGAGATGCCGGTGGCCAGCCGCGGCTCCCGGGGCAAGCCGCTGGTCAACATGCTGCCGCTGGATGAGGGCGAAGCGATCAACGCCATCCTGCCGGTGCGTCATTACGATCCGGAGAGCTACATCTTCTTCGCCACGGCCCGCGGCACCGTCAAGCGCACCAGTCTCGAGCAGTTCTCGCGGCCGCGCAGCGTGGGCCTGATTGCCATCGATCTCGAAGAGGGCGATCGGTTGATCGGCGCCGCCATCACCACGGGCTCCGACCACGCCATGCTGCTGTCGTCAAACGGCAAGGCGATCCGCTTCGAGGAGGGCAACGTGCGCGCCATGGGGCGCACCGCCCGCGGCGTGCGCGGCATGCGCCTGCTGGGCAATGCCGAGGTGATCAGCCTGATCATTCCCCAGAGCCAGCAGATCGACGCCGAAGTGGAGCTGGAGAGCGACAGCGAGGCCAGCGCCGAGGAGGGCGTCACCGTCGAGAACGGCAACGGCGGCCAGATCTATATCCTGACCGCCAGCGAGAACGGCTACGGCAAGCGCAGCCGGCTCGAGGAGTTCCCGCTGCGCGGCCGCGGCGGCCAGGGCGTGATCGCCATGCAGGCCAGCGAGCGCAACGGCTCGCTTGTCGCCGCCATGCAGGTCTACTCCACCGACGAGATGATGCTGATCACCGACCGTGGGACCCTGGTGCGCACTCGTGTCGATGAGGTCTCGATCACCTCCCGTAACACCCAGGGCGTGATGCTGATCCGCCTGGGCAACGACGAGAAGCTGGTCAAGACCGTGCGCATCGATGAACCGGACGACGCTTCGCCGGAGGAAGAAGTAGAAGAAGCGGGGACAGACCCCCATTTCGACACATCATCGCCCGACGATGAAGACAAGGGAGAGTAACGAGATGGGGAGTCACGAAAATGGGGGTCTGTCCCCCCATCATCGCCACTATAATTTCTGCGCCGGTCCGGCGGCACTGCCCACCCCGGTGCTGGAGCGGGCCCGCGACGAGATGCTGGATTACCAGGGTCGTGGCCTCTCGGTGATGGAGATGAGCCATCGTTCGGCGGCATACATGGCCATCGCCGAGAAGGCCGAGGCCGACCTGCGGGACCTGCTGGCCATTCCGGCCAATTATCGGGTGCTGTTCACCCAGGGCGGCGCCACTCAGCAGTTTGCCGCGGTGCCCTACAACCTGCTCGGCCCGGGCGGACGCGCCAACTTCATCAATACCGGCATCTGGAGCAAGAAGGCCATCGCCGAGGCGCGTCATCTCTTCGGCGACGTGCACGTGGCGGCGTCCAGCGAGCCCGGCGGGCATCTTGCGGTGCCGCGCCCGCAGGAGGTCGTGCTCTCCAACGACGCCGCCTACCTGCATTTCACCGCCAACGAGACCATCGGCGGTCTGGCTTTCGACTATATACCCGGCAGCGACGAGGGCGGACCGCATCGGCCCGATGGCTCCGAGGCCCCGCTGGTCTGCGACATGTCCTCCTCGATCCTCTCCGGTCCGCTGGATGTGTCGCGATTCGGGGTCATCTACGCCGGCGCCCAGAAGAACATCGGCCCGGCCGGCCTGGTGGTGGTGATCGTGCGCGACGACCTGCTCGATCGCGCTCGCACCGACATGCCCTCACTCTTTGGCTACCAGGCCCTGGCCGACGCCGGCTCCATGATCAATACGCCGGCGACCTACAGCTGGTACCTGGCGGGGCTGGTATTCGAGTGGCTCAAGGACGAGGTCGGCGGCCTGGCCGCCATGGAAGCGATCAACGCCAGCAAGGCAGAGAGGCTCTACGGGGCCATCGATGCCAGCGACTTCTACTCGAACCCCATCGCCATTCCCAACCGTTCGCGGATGAACGTCCCCTTCGTACTGAGTGACTCGCGTCTGGATACGCCGTTCCTGGCCGAGGCCGAGGCGGCGGGCCTGCTCAATCTTCAGGGCCACCGCAGCGTGGGTGGCATGCGCGCCAGCCTCTACAACGCCGTGCCCGAAGCCGCGGTGGAGGCGCTGGTGGATTTCATGGCCGATTTCGAGAAGAGAAGGGGCTGACAAGCATGAGTGATATCCCCATCGATCTGGATGCGCTGAGACATCGCATCGATGATCTGGACGCAGATATCCTGCGCATGATCAACGAGCGTGCCGAATGCGCTCAGCAGGTCGCCCAGGTGAAGAGCGCCGAGGACCCCGATGCGGTCTTCTATCGCCCCGAGCGAGAGGCCCAGGTGCTGCGGCGTATCATGGCCCTGAACAAGGGCCCGCTGGACAGCGAGGAGGTCGCCCGGCTGTTTCGCGAGATCATGTCTGCCTGTCTGGCCCTGGAGCAGCCGATCAAGGTCGCCTACCTGGGGCCCGAGGGCACCTTTACCCAGCAGGCGGCCCTCAAGCACTTCGGCGAGAGTGCCGTCAGCCTGCCCATGGCCGCCATCGACGAGGTGTTCCGCGAGGTGGAGGCGGGTGCGGTCAACTATGGGGTGGTGCCGGTGGAGAACTCTACCGAGGGCGTGATCAATCACACCCTGGACTCCTTCATGGATTCCAGCCTGCGCATCTGCGGCGAGGTGGTGCTGCGTATTCACCACCACCTGCTGGTGGGCGAGACCACCCGCCAGGACAAGGTCTCGCGGATCTACTCTCACCCGCAGTCCTTCGCCCAGTGCCGCAAGTGGCTCGACGCTCACTACCCCCATGCGGAGCGGGTGCCGGTCTCCTCCAACGCCGAGGCGTCGCGCCTGGTCAAGACCGAGTGGCACAGCGCGGCGATCGCCGGGGACATGGCGGCCAAGCTCTATGGCCTGACCAGCCTGGCCGAGAAGATCGAGGATCGCCCGGACAACTCCACGCGCTTTTTGATCATCGGCAATCAGGCCGTGCCCATCTCCGGCGAGGACAAGACCTCCATCGTGGTGGCCATGCGCAACCAGCCCGGCGCCCTTCACGACCTGCTGGAGCCCTTCCACCGCCACCAGATCGACATGACCCGACTGGAGACGCGTCCCTCGCGCAGCGGCGCGTGGAACTATGTCTTCTTCATCGACTTCAAGGGGCACTGTGATGAGCCCCGCGTTGCCGCAGTGCTCGAGGAGGTGCGTCTGCGCGCCGCCGAGGTCAAGGTGCTGGGCTCCTACCCGATCGGCGTGCTCTGAGGCATGGAGTCGCGCATCCTGATCGTCGGCCTGGGGCTGATCGGCGGCTCCCTGGCGGCCGCCCTGCGCGCCGCCGGGTTCCAGAACACCATTCTCTCCTGCGACCCCGATAGCGACGAGATCGCCCGGGGCGTCGAGATGGGCCTGATCGACGGCGGCGACACGCGGCTCGACGCGGTGGTCGAGGGGGCGACCCTGATCGTCCTGGCGGTGCCGGTGCTGGCCATGCGCGGCGTGATGAGCGAACTGGCCGGCTGTCTGGCACGAGCCGCACCCGATGTCGTCATCACCGACGTGGGCAGCACCAAGGCGACCATACGCGACTGCGCCCGCGAGGCCTTCGGCCAAGTGCCGCCCAACCTGGTGCTTGGCCATCCCATCGCCGGCTCGGAGAAGAGCGGCGTGGCGGCGGCCAATGCCGAGCTCTATGTGCGCCACAAGGTGATCCTGACCCCGGAGCCCGACACCGACGCGTCGGCACTGGCCCGGGTGCGTGCGCTGTGGGAGGCGTGCGGTGCCGAGGTGCTGGTGATGGACGTGGAGCGCCATGATCAGGTGCTGGCACGGACCAGCCATCTGCCGCACCTGCTGGCCTTCTCCCTGGTGGACACCCTGGCGCGCCAGGACGAGCGAATGGAGATCTTCCGCTACGCTGCCGGAGGCTTTCGCGACTTCACCCGAATCGCCGGCAGCGATCCGGTGATGTGGCGGGATATCTTCGTCGCCAACCGCCAGGCGGTGCTGGCCTCGCTGGATGACTTCGAGGCCGGTCTGGCGCGGCTGCGCCAGGCCATCGAAAGCAGTGACGGCGATGCCATGCTCGCTACCTTCGACCGCGCCCGCCATGCGCGCCACTACTTCGAATCCCTGCTCAACAAGACCAGTTATCAGGCGGAATATCAGATGCAACATCAAGGCAAGCTGCGCTACCGGGTATCTCCGGGCGGCGCCGTGACCGGTCGCATTCGTGTGCCCGGCGACAAGTCGATCTCCCACCGCTCCATCATGCTCGGCGCCCTGGCCGAGGGTGTCACCGAGGTGAAGGGTTTCCTTGAGGGGGAGGACAGCCTGGCTACCCTGCAGGCGTTCCGCGAGATGGGGGTGGCCATCGAAGGGCCACACCAGGGCCGCGTGACCGTTCACGGCGTGGGCCTGCACGGCCTCAAGGCGCCGAGTGGCCCGCTCTACGTGGGCAACGCCGGCACCGCCATGCGTCTGTTCGCCGGGCTGCTGGCCGGCCAGGGCTTCGACACCGAACTCACCGGCGATGCCTCCCTGACCAAGCGCCCCATGGGCCGGGTGGCCGATCCGCTGCGCCAGATGGGCGCCGAGATCGACACCGTGGAGGGAGGCCGACCCCCGCTGCGCATTCACGGCGGCAAGGCGTTGAAGGGCATCACCTATGACATGCCCATGGCCAGTGCCCAGGTGAAGTCCTGCCTGCTGTTCGCCGGACTCTACGCCGAGGGCGAGACCCGAGTGCGAGAGCCGGCGCCGACCCGCGATCACACCGAGCGCATGCTCCAGGGCTTCGGCTACGAGGTGCACCGCGAGGGTGACACCTGCTGGCTCTCCGGCGGTGGCAAGCTGACTGCCGCCCCCATCGACGTGCCCGCCGATATTTCGTCGGCCACCTTCTTCCTGGTGGCCGCGGCGATCACCCCGGGGGCCGACCTGGTGCTGGAGCACGTCGGCATCAATCCCACCCGCATCGGGGTGATCAACATTCTCCAGCTGATGGGGGCCGACCTGACCCTCTCCAATCAGCGCGAGGTGGGCGGCGAACCGGTGGCGGACCTGCATATTCGTCATGCCCCGCTGAAAGGCATCGATATTCCGGTGGAGCAGGTGCCGTTGGCCATCGACGAGTTCCCGGCGCTGTTTATCGCCGCGGCCAATGCCGAGGGCGTGACGCGCCTGCGCGGGGCCGAGGAGCTGCGCGTCAAGGAGTCCGACCGTCTGCAGGCCATGGCCAATGGCCTGGCCGTTATCGGCGTCGAGCACACTCTCCTCGAAGATGGCATCGATATCCTGGGGGGCGGCCGTGTCGACGGTCACAACTATGGTGGCGGGCGGATCGACAGCCTGGGCGATCACCGCATCGCCATGTCGTTTGCCATCGCCGCGCTGCGCGCCGGCGACGAGATCATCATCGATGACTGCGCCAACGTGGCCACCTCCTTCCCCGGCTTCATCGAGCTGGCACGCAAGGTGGGTCTCGTCCTCGAGGAGGAAGCGGCCGAGGAGGGCGTATGACCATCGCCAAGACTACCGTGCCGGTACTGGCCATCGACGGCCCCGGCGGCGCCGGCAAGGGCACCATCAGCCGCCTGGTGGCCGAGCGCTTGGGCTGGCACCTGCTGGACAGCGGCGCCCTCTATCGCCTGACCGCCTTGGCCGCCGGCAAGCACGGCGTGGCCCTGGACGACGAGACGGGGCTCGCCCGGGTGGCGGCGAGGCTCGACGTGGTTTTCGTGGCAGAGGCGCACGCTACCCGCATCCTGCTGGAGGGCGACGACGCCACCGCCACCATCCGCACCGAGCAGGTGGGTGATGCCGCCTCCCGGGTGGCGGCGCTGCCGGCGGTGCGCGATGCGCTGCTGGGCCGTCAGCGTGACTTTCGCAAGCCGCCGGGCCTGGTGGCCGATGGCCGCGACATGGGGACCGTGGTGTTCACCGACGCCCCGCTGAAGATCTTCCTCACCGCCAGCGCCGAGGAGCGGGCGCGGCGGCGTCAGCTGCAGTTGCGGGAAGCCGGGGTGGATGCTAGTCTATCGAGTCTTTTGAAGGAGATTCAGGCGCGCGATGCACGCGATATGCAGCGCAGCGTGGCCCCGCTCAAGCCGGCAGATGATGCCATCACGCTTGACACCACGCGCCTGACGATACCGGAAGTGGTGGATCGGCTGACGGAATTGCTGACCGAACGTGGTCTGGCGTCTGCCATCTGAAACCCCCTTGCGGCGCCCCCGGCAGCATGTGATGACGTGGTTTGGTAGCGATTTCCGATAGCCGAGCCAGGTCGAACCAGCGCTAACATCTCCGGGGGCTGTGTAAATAAGGCCCGCACTCGCTGGTGGTGCGGAGGAAGCGGCATAACCGCACTTAACGTTGATCACGTAGGAACACCATGAGCGAAAGCTTTGCTGATTTGTTTGAACAATCTCTCCAGGACATCAACATGGAGCCCGGCGCTATCGTCGTGGCTACCATCGTCGACATCGAGGGTGACTGGGTCACCGTCAATGCCGGCCTGAAGTCCGAAGGTCAGATCCCCGCGTCACAGTTCCGCGACGAAAATGGCGACCTGTCCATCGCCATCGGCGACGAAGTTCACGTTGCCCTGGAAGCCGTCGAGGACGGTTTCGGCGAGACACGCCTCTCCCGCGAAAAGGCCAAGCGCGCCGAAGCGTGGAAGATCCTGGAAGCGGCCTTCGAGAAAGATGAAATCGTCAAGGGCGTGATCAACGGCAAGGTCAAGGGCGGTTTCACCGTCGATGTCGACTCTATCCGTGCCTTCCTTCCGGGTTCCCTGGTCGATGTGCGTCCGGTGCGCGACACCACGCATCTCGAGAACAAGGAACTCGACTTCAAGGTCATCAAGCTTGACCCGAAGCGCAACAACGTCGTCGTCTCCCGCCGTGCCGTGCTCGAAGCCGAGAACAGCGCCGAGCGTGAGGCCCTGCTCGCCACCCTGCAGGAAGGCCAGCAGATCCTTGGTATCGTCAAGAACCTGACCGACTACGGCGCCTTCGTCGACCTCGGCGGCGTCGACGGCCTGCTGCACATCACCGACATGGCCTGGAAGCGCATCAAGCACCCGAGCGAGATCGTTGCCGTGGGTGACGAGATCAGCGTCAAGGTGCTCAAGTTCGATCGCGAGCGCAACCGTGTTTCCCTGGGCCTGAAGCAGCTGGGCGAAGATCCCTGGGTCAACATCAAGGATCGTTACCCGGAAGGCACCAAGGTTCACGCTACCGTCACCAACCTCACCGACTACGGCTGCTTCGCCGAGCTGGAAGAGGGTGTCGAGGGCCTGGTCCACGTCTCCGAGATGGACTGGACCAACAAGAACATCCATCCGTCCAAGGTTGTCCAGGTCGGTGACGATGTTGACGTCATGGTGCTGGATATCGACGAGGAGCGTCGTCGTATCTCCCTGGGTATCAAGCAGTGCACCACCAACCCGTGGGAAGACTTCAGCGGCCGCTACAACAAGGGCGACCGCGTTGCCGGTACCATCAAGTCGATCACCGACTTCGGTATCTTCATCGGTCTGGAAGGCGGCATCGACGGCCTGGTTCACCTGTCCGACATCTCCTGGACCGATACCGGTGAAGAAGCCGTACGCGGTTTCAAGAAGGGCGACGAGGCCGAGGCGGTGATCCTCTCCATCGATCCGGAGCGTGAGCGCATCTCCCTGGGTATCAAGCAGCTCGATTCCGATCCGGTGGCCGAGTACCTGGCCGTTCACGACAAGGGCTCCATCGTCACCGGCCGTGTGGTCGAGGTCGATGCCAAGCAGGCTCAGGTCGAGCTGGCGACCGATGTCGTCGCCGTGCTTAAGGCCTCCGAGCTCAGCGCCGATCGCGTCGAGGATGCCCGTAACGTCCTGAACGAAGGCGACAGCGTCGAGGCCCGTATCATCGGTGTCGATCGCAAGAACCGTCAGATCGCCCTGTCCGTCAAGGCCAAGGATCAGGACGATACTCGTCAGAACCTGAAGAAGCTGCGTGAAGAGTCTCCCGAGAGCGGTGGTCCGATGACCATCGGCGATCTCATCAAGCAGCAGATGGGTCAGGACTGATCGGGAAGCCTCTTCCCGACGGAACAAGAACCGCCGCCCCTCGGGGCGGCGGTTTTTTTGTACTTCATTTCCCGAGCTTCTGACTTCAAGCCCCCGATTGAGAACACTCGCAGTACGCTCTGGTTATTGACGATTTACCAGTGTGATAGGGGTCGCTCAAACTTGCCGGTGAGACTCGTTGTTTTTCCCTGTTCTGCTCACTCCGCGGTATCCGTTATTGATGCGTGATAGTTATGCTTGAGTTGCGTTGAGTCTCGGTATCGTCCAGACTATTGCAAACTATATGTCTATTGTCAGATAATGCCGCTCCCGTTGCATTAGCCACCCCCCAGGAAGGAAGTCAGATAATGTCTCTGATCAACGAATACATGCAGATGGAACAGCAGCTGAAAGAGCTCCAGTCCAACATGGAGAAGCTGCAGAACGACAAGCGCCTCCAGTCCGAACTCGAGTTCAAGGATCGCCTCGAGTCGCTGATGAAGGAGTTCGACAAGAGTGCCGCCGACGTGATCGCAATGCTTGATCCCAAGCCCGCCGGAAGCGCGCCCAAGGCGGCTTCCGCACCGGCAGGCGCGCGCCGCAAGCGCAAGCTCAAGATCTACAAGAACCCCAACACCGGTGAAGTCGTGGAGACTCGCGGTGGCAACCACAAGACGCTGAAGGCCTGGAAGGACGAGTACAGCAGCGACACCGTCGAGTCCTGGCTGGTACGCGTCGAAGAGTAATCGGGCACACCCTCCGCGGTTCATGCTCGTTTCGTCGGCGGCGCCTTCAGGGCGCCGTCGGTGTATCGATCACCCGCTTCGCCCACGTTTCTGACGGCGGTATAATGATGTTCCGCACCACTATGCGGGAAATGGCTAGTTACCGTTCTTTTCCGAATCCTCTTCCCTTTGAGCCGTCCCCACGAGCAGCCGGTTACAAATGAAACAACACACTCAGCAAAAACCGATGGACGAGCGTGAAAAGCTGCGCCAGTTCCGTGAACTCGATGACGCCTTTGCCGAGGCACTTCGTGAACTCGAAGGCTGCGATAACGCTCCTGATACCGCTATTGAACCCCCGTTACTTGCCGCGGCGCCCGTTCAGGAAGACGAGCGGCTCGACCGGAATCCCTTCGAGGATCGACTCCGTGCGCTGATGCAGGAGTATCAGCAGCCCGGCGAGCAGGTCGCCGACCTGCTGGTAACACTCAAGGCGCTGGGACGCATCGCCTGATGCTATTCGGTGGCGATTTCCAGAGCGGCGATGCGCTCAAGCGCCTGCTCGCGCCGCTCTCCGCACAAGGTCACATCGAAACTGAATCGCTCGCATACCGTCGGGCGGCGCGGGTCGCCGAACAACCGGCAGAGATTGTCGTCATCCAGCTGAACGCAGCGGACCCCGGCGGGCTTGCCCTCGGGCATGCCGGGTATTGGCGTGCTGATCGAGGGGGCGATGCAGCAGGCCCCGCACCCCGGACGGCAGGCGTCTTCGAGAGGGCTCTTTCCGTTGAGCGAGGTGGCTCCAGCCTTCATGGCACGGCCTGGGCGATGGCGCCCTTGTCGATGCCCTCGAAGGCCTGAACCCGGGTCTCGCAGCCCGTGTCGCTGGCGATCTGCTGGGCTAGCCAGTCGGCGATCCACTCCACCGTGGTGGGCGTCGGCAGCACATGGCAGCGCTCCTCGGGCAGGCGTAGGAAGAACTGTCCCTGGTCCGTTCGATAGCGGGTCGTCAGCAGCGCCTTCCAGGCCGGCTCGTCGCCGGTGACGATGTCGGCCTCGTCGACCAGGTAGCGATCCGCCAGCCAATCGGCCCACCGGTGCTCCAGCGCGGGGACGCGCTTGCCGAGCTGCCAGATATAGAGCCGTGAGCGGTGGCCGTGGGCGATGCGCTGACAGTTGCCGACGTGGCGTCGCAGTCCGTGGCTGTAGGTGTAGGCCGCCCCTTCGATCTCCTCTTCCCGCAGGCGCAGTCGAATGTCGCTGACCCGCGGCGGGGGGCGGCGCATCAGCTCCGCCGCCAGATGGTCGGCCAGGCGCTCCGCGCTGATCTCCCGCCAGGGCAGCAGGGTCAGCGCCTGGCGCGGTGCCCGCAACTCCATGGCCCAGGGCAGGGTGGTGCTGATGCAGAGCCCCTCGCGGCAATCCTGGACCTCAAGCCCCGGAGCGCGACTGGGTACCAGCAGGGTGTGATCGACACCGGCATCCAGGCGCTGCTTGATCCAGGGCTTTACCTCGCCGAAGTCGAACAGCATGCCGTCATCACCTAGCTCACCGTCGAGCTCGACGTCAACGTGCCAGCTGGCCCCGACCAGGCCCCGGGTGGGACACCACCAGGAGACGTCGAGCTGGGTCAGGCGGTTGACGAATAGCGTCATCAGTCGATCCCCGTGATCTTGTGGGTCTGTAGCGACAGTCGCCACTGTGGGTGGGCGAGGCAATACGCCACGCTGGCGGCCGTCGTGTTGACCGCAGTGTCGACAGGGAGCCCGGCGGCACCGGGTCCGGTGTCCATGGGCTGCAGGAAGTAGTGGTCGAACGCCAGTCCGGCGAAGTGCTCGGGTGGCGCATCGGTCTGAGGGTAGACCAGTTTCAGCTCGTTCCCGGCGGTAATGGCCAGGGCGTTCCGACCCTTGGGGCTGACGCACAGCCAGTCGATGCCGGCAGGAGCGGGCAGGGTGCCATTGGTCTCCACGGCGACCTCGAAGCCCCGGCCATGCATGGCCTGGATCAGCGGCTCATCGAGCTGCAACAGCGGTTCTCCACCGGTGAACACCACATAGGGGGTGCCGGCTCTCGCCCCCGGGCCGTCTCGATCGGGCCATAGCGCTGTCAGATGGTCGGCCAGGAGCGCGGCATCGGCGAAGCGACCGCCATTCTGGCCATCGGTGCCGATGAAGTCGGTATCGCAGAAGCGGCAGGCCGCGGCGGTCCGGTCCGCCTCCCGGCCGGACCAGAGGTTGCAGCCCGAGAACCGGCAGAACACGCTGGCGCGACCCGCCTGACCGCCCTCGCCCTGCAGGGTGTAGAAGGCTTCCTTGACGTGGTACATCAGGCGACCCCTTCGGCGTAGTCAATGGGATCATCGACCCCGTTGGCGGCGAAGGCCGCCAGACGCTCGCGGCAGCTGCCGCAGCGTCCGCAGGCAAGCGCCTCGCCCCGGTAGCAGGTCCAGGTGTCGGCGTAGTCGAGCCCCATGGCCAGGCCCTCGGCGAGGATCTGTGTCTTGGTGGCGCGCAGGAAGGGGGCGTGGATCTCGACGGCATCGAAGTTGGCGATGCCGGCTACGGCGTTCATGGCCTCGACGAATTCGGGGCGGCAGTCGGGGTAGAGCACGTGGTCGCCGCCGTGGGCGCCATAGTCGACTCGGCCGGCGCCGATATTCACCGCCTTGGCGATGGCCAGCGCGAGCAGGATCATGTTGCGATTGGGGACGACCGTGGCGCTGAGGTTCTCCTCGCCGTAATCGCCCTCGGGCAGCGCACGGCTGGCATCGGTCAGCGCG
>Ga0207421_10004612_pt1 | contig 15773 bp, 12 predicted proteins | sample SodLakKL_010_SED_4_FD_187542 | JGI IMG/M metagenome (GOLD analysis project Ga0207421, IMG submission 187542) | Alkaline sediment microbial communities from Lake Tanatar, Kulunda Steppe, Russia - 8KL_010_SED (SPAdes) (version 2) | ecosystem: Environmental > Aquatic > Non-marine Saline and...
ACACCTCAGAAGGAAGTGGAATCCCAATATGGCGCCCTATATTTTTATGGAGCGCAATGGCATCCATATCATTGACCTCAATAAAACCATTGCCAAAGTAGATGAGGCAGCCAACGCGCTGAAGCAGATCGCCAGGTCGGGAAAAAAGGTTTTGTTTGTTGCAACAAAAAAGCAGGCCCAGGATACTGTGAAAGAGCTGGTACAGGAGGTGAATATGCCTTTTGTTACAGAAAGATGGCCCGGCGGTATGCTAACCAACTTTGCCACCATCCGCAAAGCGGTAAAAAAAATGGGTGCCATTGATAAGATGGCCACCGACGGTACTTTTGATAATATGGCAAAGCGTGAGCGTCTGCAGGTAATGCGCGAAAGGGCCAAACTTGAGAAACAGTTTGGCAGTATCGCTGACCTGAACCGTTTGCCTGCCGCCATTTTTGTAGTGGATATCTGCAAGGAGCATATCGCGGTGAAGGAAGCCAAGAAACTCAACATTCCCACCTTTGCCATCGTGGATACCAACGCCAATCCGCTTGACGTAGATTTCCCGATACCTGCCAATGACGACGCCTCCAAGTCCATCCACATTATTGTGAAGCTGATGGTGGAAGCCATCCAGGAAGGACTTGCCGAGCGCAAGCTCGACAGAGACAAGGCAGCTGAAGAAGAGGAGGAAAGAGAGCAGGAGGAAGCCCGTGAAGAAAAGCGGCTGAAAGCTCTGGAGGAAGCTGAAGATGAAGATCTCTCTGAAGATGAGCTGGAGGAAAAGAAGGCTCGTTTGGCCAAGAAAGCAAAGATGAAGGAAGGGGAAGGCAAGGATGAACGGGGTGGTAAGCCCGGAGCAAGACGTCCGGCCGGTAAGCGTCCCAGGAAACAGTAAGCCGCCGCCTGTCAATGAATCCCATTGTATAACCGAATAATACCAGATAAAATATGACGAAGATAACCGCCGCTGACGTGAACAGCCTGCGCAAGCAAACAGGTGCCGGCATGATGGATTGCAAAAAAGCACTTGTGGAAGCTGAAGGTGATTTTGAAAAAGCAACAGACCTGCTTCGCAAAAAAGGTCAGAAACTTGCCAGCCGTCGTGCTGAAAGAGAAGCCAATGAAGGTGTGGTAATCAGTAAGACCAATGAAGACAAAACCAAGGCGTTTGCGCTGATGCTGAACTGTGAAACCGACTTTGTGGCTCAAAACCAGGAGGTGATTAACTTTGCCCAGACGCTGCTGGATCTTGGTGCTGAGAATGATTGTGACAGTGCTGAAGCACTGATCGCCGCCCAGATGGATGGTCGTACCGTTGAGGAAAACATCACCGACATGATCGGAAAGACCGGCGAAAAGATGACCATTGGCGGTTTTGAGAAGGTGGCTGGCGAAAAAGCCTTTGCCTATACCCATCCCGGCAACAAGATTGCTTCCATTGCTGCGCTTAATAAAGCTGATGTTTCGGATATTGATACCATCGGTAAGGACGTGGTGATGCAGATTGCCGCCATGGCCCCTGTAGCACTTGACAAGGATGGTATTCCGCAGGAGCTGATCGACAGGGAACTTGAGGTCGGTAAGGATCAGGCACGCCAGGAAGGCAAACCGGAAGATCTGGTTGAGAAAATTGCCATGGGCAAACTCAATAAGTACTACAAGGAAAGCACCCTGATCAATCAGGAGTTCATTAAGGACAGCAAAAAGACTGTGGGGCAAATGCTCCAGGCTGCCGACAAGGAACTCAAGGTGGTTGAATTTAAGCGTTTGTCGCTGGTGTAACCAGTGTTCCGCGCAACTGTCCCTTTACGACAATATCATACAGTGCACCCTTCTCATTGACGTTGAAAACGATAATGGGGAGGGTGTTTTCTTTGCATAATGCGAAGGCCGTGGAGTCCATTACCTTCAGGTTTTTTTCCAGGGCTTCGTTGTAGGTGAGTGTTTCGTACCGGACGGCGTTTTTGTCCTGTTCCGGATCAGCCGAATATATTCCGTCTACCCTGGTGCCCTTGAGGAAAACATCTGCCTGAACTTCGAGTGCACGCAGGGCTGCCGCCGAATCGGTGGTAAAGAAGGGGTTGCCTGTTCCTCCTGCAATGATTACCACAAACCCATCCGACAAAAGGCTCAGGGCTTTGTTGCGGCTCATTTTTTCACACATGGTTTCGACCGGCACCCCTGATAATACTTTGGCTTTGACACCCATGCCTTCAAGGGCTGATTGCAGCGCCATGCAGTTGATGATGGTGGCCAGCATGCCCATCTGATCGCCGTGTACACGATCTACTCCGCTGGCAACGCCCTGTAGCCCGCGGAAGATATTTCCCCCCCCGAGCACAACGGTTGTTTCTATCCCCTGGTCAGTCAGTTCCCTGATATCTTTGGCGTAACTGTTCAGGGCTTCAGCATCAATACCCAGTTTTTTCGGGCCTGCCAGAGATTCACCGCTGAGCTTCAACATGATTCTTTTGTATGGTGCCATGATAGTATGCTTTTGCAGGGGATGTGTCCCTGGTTTCTGGTTTAACTGTCGCTGGTTTGGCCTGTGACGATACCTCAATGGTGTTGACACTGATCCCGTCCAGACCGGCATCGAAATCGAACAGCTTGCTTCGACACCCGGGTACCGGAAGTCAGCCACTGTTCCCTGCAAATTTATAACTATTCGTGGAATTACCTCCACCTTCCACCTTCTACCTTCCACCATCTACCTTCCATCATCTATCTTCCACCATCTACCTTCCATCATCTACCTTCCACCTTCTATCTTCCACATTATTTATTAAATTTGTCTGTACGAACCAAAAATGTTGCAACATGAATGAAGATCTTGATTTTTTATTAGCCGAGGCGGAGGAAAAGATGGGCAGAACCATATCTCACCTTGAAAAGGAACTGGTAAAGATCCGCGCAGGGAAGGCAAACCCGCAAATGCTGGATAGTGTGGTTGTTGATTATTACGGCGTACCCACTAAGTTGGCCCAAATGTCAAACGTCAATACCCCGGACCCGCGGAATATTCTGGTACAGCCATGGGAAAAAAATATGCTGGAGCCCATTGAAAAAGCCATTCAGGCCGCAAACCTGGGCTTCAATCCGCAGAACGACGGTACACTTATCCGCATTACCGTTCCTCCCTTGACCGAAGAAAGGCGCAAGGAGCTGGTGAAAAAGGTTAAAAGTGAAGCGGAAAATTCAAAAGTGAGCATCCGCAACATTCGGCGGGAAGTGCTTGATGCCGCCAAAAAGCTTGAAAAAGAGGGTGTTCCGGAGGATGAAATAAAGGTTTTTGAAAACAACATACAGGACCTGACCAATAAATTTACAGAACAGGTGGATAAAATGGTGGAAGGCAAAGAGGCCGATATCATGACCATTTGATCCTGTCCTGCATGAAAATAAATGATCTTTCTTTGCTCCCGCGTGCGAAGTACTGTAAAATATTGGCTGACTGATGACGGTCTTTATCCAGTTGATGTTTCAGGTCTGCCAGTGAGCTGAAACGCATTTCGTCCCGGATTCTTCCAAGGAATGTAAAGGTGGCGTATTCTCCGTAAATGTCATCGTTGAAGTTAAACAAATGAGCTTCAATGGTCACATTTTCGGCATCAATGGTTGGCCTGATCCCGATGTTGATCATGCTGTAATGCCAGTCGCCGGCAACATTGACCATTCCGGCGTAAGCGCCCTGCCCCGGCAGTACTTTTGAGTGATCGGTAAGCCGAAGGTTGGCGGTAGGGTAACCCAATGTTCTGCCGATTTTGTTTCCTTCTACCACATAACCGCTTAGGGGATAGGCAAAGCCCATTTCCCGGGCTGCTTCCGTCAATGCCCCGGACTCTACCAGGCCGGTCAATTGCTGTAGTTTTTTATTTCCCGGATCCGTTTCTGCAAAGGACTGATCTGTTTGTTGCAGGAAATGGCTGTCGGCCTTGGCAGTTTCTTTAAACAATTTTTTGAACGCGGTCTGTGACCACAAATCGGCTCCGGGCAGGAGACAACCTCCTTTTTTCTTTAGCAATTCCGGATTTACGGGCCATTCAAGGGTCTTGTGCCTGGCATCCCGGGGCAACCTCCAGGGCAGGATGTGATGATAGCCCATGTCTGTAAGCAACAGGGCACGTTCTTCGGGAGAAAGCAGCACCCGCTGACCGGCTTCAACCTTACCGCCTGAAAAATCATTGTAGCACATTACCACCAGAACCTGGGAGGGATCCTGTCCGGCTTTTTCCCTTGCGTGCGAAAGCAGCATGCGATGCTGGCTGAGCATTCCTTCAAAGCTTGAAAGGACAGTTACCCTGAAACCCTTGCTTTCGGTAAGTTGTTCTCCCTTATAGGGTATGGTAAATTGTTTCGGATCCATGGTTTAATCAATTGCCATGTGATGGCCTGATATACAATGAAACAGGATAATGAACGTTAACAGAACGGGTAAAGTTAAAAAAATATATGGGCATCTGGTTACTTTTTTCAAAGATTTGCATCTCAGATACAGATCATGCGATCGCTTTCTGTTTTCTGGATTTTAGCAATACCATATGAAAAACAAATCGTTCAATCCGGGACGGGTTTCCCAGGTAATCGGGCCGGTGGTGGATGTGACCTTTGAGGAAGCAAAGAGCCTTCCGGGCATTTATGAGGCATTGGAGGTCGTAGCCGAAAATGGCCGCACCGTTGTGCTGGAATGTCAGCAACACCTTGGGGAAGATACTGTCCGGACCATTGCCATGCACCCTACAGAAGGTCTTCCGCGTGGGGTTGAAGTGAAACGAACAGGGGGCCCGATTACGATGCCTGCCGGTGAACAGGTAATGGGTCGTTTGTTCAATGTAACCGGCGAAGCCATTGACGGACTTGGCCCGGTGGAGACTGAAAAACGCTACGATATCCACAGCGATCCCCCTGAATACAAAGAACTGCAAACCGGTGAAGAGCTTATGTTCACCGGAATTAAAGTGATTGACTTGCTGATGCCTTATCCAAAGGGAGGGAAAATTGGACTGTTTGGTGGTGCAGGTGTGGGAAAAACCATCCTGATCATGGAATTGATCCACAACATTGCCCGAAAATACAAAGGGAAAAGTGTTTTTGCGGGGGTGGGCGAACGAACCCGTGAAGGAAATGATTTGCTCCGTGAAATGATTGAGTCGGGTGTGATCGATTACGGAGATGCTTTCCGGAAATCGCTGAAGCAGGGCAAGTGGGATTTGTCGCTTGTGGATCGTGATGCTTTGGCAAATTCGCAGGCGACACTGGTGTTCGGCCAGATGAATGAACCCCCCGGTGCCCGGGCCAGGGTTGCTTTGTCAGGCCTGGCCATGGCTGAATATTTTCGTGATGGTGCAGGGGAGGAAGAAGGCAACGATACACTGTTTTTTATTGACAATATTTTCCGCTTTACCCAGGCTGGATCTGAGGTGTCGGCCTTGCTGGGACGTATGCCATCTGCGGTGGGCTACCAGCCTACCCTGGCTACAGAAATGGGATTGCTCCAGGAACGGATCACCTCCACCAAAAGGGGTTCAATTACTTCAGTGCAGGCCATTTATGTGCCTGCCGATGATTTGACTGATCCTGCACCCGCCACAACTTTTGCCCACCTGGATGCCACCACCGTGCTAAGCCGGAAAATTTTTGAGCTGGGGATCTATCCTTCGGTGGACCCCCTTGAATCTGCGTCTCGCTTGCTTTCTCCTCATATTGTGGGCGAGGAGCACTATCGTGTGGCCAGTGATGTGAAAAGTATTTTACAGCGTTATAGAGACCTTCAGGATATCATTGCCATTCTTGGTATTGATGAACTTTCAGAAGAAGATCAAGTGGTGGTAAAGCGTGCGCGCAGGGTGCAGCGGTTTCTCAGTCAGCCGTTTTTCGTTGCCGGGCAATATACGGGTATCCCGGGCCGGTTTGTGCCTCTTGAAGAAACGCTGGAAGGGTTTTCAGTAATTCTGAATGGCGACATGGACGACTACCCTGAGCATGCATTTAACCTTGTGGGAAATATTCAGGAAGTCAGGGAAAAAGCCCAACAAACGAATCATAATCAGGCAGGTGATGCTTCTTGAAGTGATCAGTCCGGAAGAGATCCTCTACAGGGGTGAGGTTAGCCTGGTACAGATGCCTGGCTCTATGGGGTCTTTTGAGGTATTGGAAAACCATGCCCATATGGTGGCGCTGCTGGATGCCGGCCGCACAAAAATTATTGACGACATGAGGAATAAGATTTACCTGACTCTGGCTGCAGGTGTTGTACATGTTAAGGATAATTGCATCACCATATTAACGGAGCAATAGATCATGCAACCACTTGTCTGGCTATTGAAAACTTGTCTGGCTATTGAAAAGTAAACCCCGAAAACAAGCCTGATTTTTATTATCTTTACGGAAAAAACATAAATGTTGCAAAAACGGTGGGTGCAAAAGAATGACGAGAATGAAGAACTCGTTCAGGATCTTGCCACCACACTGAATATAGATTCTGCGCTTGCCCGGCTACTGGTTCAGCGAGGCATATCCACTTTTGGAGAGGCGCGTGACTTTTTTCGGCCCTCGTTTGATAAACTGCATGACCCATTCCTTTTGAAGGATATGGATGTGGCCATTGAACGCATTGAAAAGGCTTTGGAAAAAGGTGAGCGTATATTGGTTTATGGGGATTATGATGTGGATGGAACCACTGCTGTTGCCCTGGTATACAGTTTTCTCAGGGAGTTTTATTCAAATCTGGATTACTATATTCCTGACCGCTATAAAGAGGGGTATGGGATATCCAGGCAAAGCATTGAGTATGCCAGAGAAACAGGAGTCGGACTGATCATTTCGCTTGATTGCGGGATTAAGGCGCATAACCAGGTTGGTTATGCCGCGGAAAATGGGATTGATTTCATTGTGGTGGACCACCACAGACCGGGTGATGAACCTCTTCGGGCTACTGCGGTAGTGGACCCCAAACAGCCCGAATGCGGGTATCCTTATAAAGATCTTTCAGGATGCGGGCTGGGGTTTAAGCTGGCACAGGCCTACTATCAGAAAAAGGGGCTTCCCTTTGAACGTTTGGAGAAATACCTGGATTTGGTGGTGGTTAGTATTGCTGCTGATGTGGTGCCCATTACGGGTGAGAACCGTGTACTTGCTTATTATGGTTTGAAGCAGCTGAACTTTCAACCCAGGGCCGGGCTGGAATCTATTTTGTTTTATAGCAACGTGTTCCGCAAATCCGAACCAGACCACCTGACCGCATTTACCCGCGAGATTGGTGTGGGTGACCTGATGTTTCTGATTGGTCCTAAGATCAATGCAGCAGGACGGATCAAAACCGGGAAAAAAGCAGTTGATCTTCTCATTTGCAAAAAGATGGGGGAAACCCATGAGTTGAGTGAAGATATCAATGACCAGAACACGGAGCGGCGCAGCCTTGATACGGAGATCACCCGTCAGGCCCTGCAGCGAATTTCCCGTGACCCTGAACTTCGTAACAGTAAGGCTACTGTTTTGTATGATCCTGACTGGCATAAAGGCGTGATCGGGATTGTGGCTTCAAGGCTTATTGAGACCTATTACCGCCCTACCATCGTCTTGACAGCTTCCAATGGTATGATCACTGGTTCGGCCCGTTCTGTTAAGGATTTTGATGTATATGATGCCATTGATGCCTGCAGTGACATCCTGGAGCATTTTGGCGGCCATAAATATGCTGCCGGCCTTAGTTTGCGCCCGGAAAACCTGAACAAGTTTAAAGAACGCTTCCTGGAGGTTGTGGAAAGTACCATTACGGATGACCTGTTGATTCCGCAGATTGAGGTACATGCTGACATTCGTCTGGATGCCATTGCGGGAAAGTTTTTCCGGGTTTTGAAACAATTTGCCCCTTTTGGTCCCGGAAACCCCAATCCGGTTTTTGTATCGCGCCGTTGCAGCACGCATGGAGCTGTGAAGGTAGTGGGAAACAAACACCTGAAGTTTAAGGTTGCACAAGGCAACAGCAATTGCGGGCTCCCTGCAATTGCCTTTCAGCAGGGGCGTCATTTTGGGAAAATGCAGTCCGGTAAACTCTTTGACCTGGTTTACCAGGTGGAGGAAAATGAATGGAACGGTCAGGTTAATATGCAGCTGAACGTCAAGGACATCAAGTTTTATGATGATTAGAACGCGTAAGACACCTCCCGGTGCACGTTGAAGGGGTCACACATTACTGACGCAGGAGACGTACACCGTTTCTTATGACCCCGAAGGGGTCACATGTTACTATGGGAAAGAAGTATTATACTGTATGGCGCGGCAACCAAACCGGAGTCTTCGACAGCTGGGACAAATGCCGCAAGGCGGTAGAAGGCTACCAGGGGGCCATCTACAGATCCTTCCCCGATAAGGAGCAGGCCTGGAAGGCATTTGACGGCAATTATGCCGATTATATCGGGAACAACAGAAAACATGTGAGCAAGCTTTCACCCGAAGAGTTGAAAGCCATTGGCGATCCTGATCCCAATAGTATTTCCGTTGATGCGGCATGCAATAGTGTGACCGGTCAGATGGAATACCAGGGGGTGGAAACCCAGAGCGGGGCACGGTTGTTTAAAATGGGACCGTTCCCGAAAGGATCCAATAATATCGGGGAATTCCTCGCCATTGTTCATGCCCTTGCCTGGTGCAAGCAGCATGACATTCACCTGCCCATATACACTGACTCCATGACTGCCATGGCCTGGGTCCGGAATAAGAAAGCACGCACCAAAGTAAGCCAGAATGCTGAAAACCGGGAATTGTTTGAGCTGATACGCCGTGCAGAAAACTGGCTAAAAAACAACACATGGGACAACGAGATCCGGAAATGGGAAACTGAAGCCTGGGGAGAAATTCCTGCTGACTTCGGCCGCAAATAACCGGTTTTCACACAGATACCTGTCGTCACACAAATACCGATCTTCACACAAATACCGATCTTCACGCAAGCAACTGGCTTTCATGCCAAAAACAGGCCTTTGCACAAGCCGATCCCGGTGGAGGGTCACAGCTCACACCACTCGTCCCATCCCACGGGGACATTATGTATTAATGGAAAGAGCCGCGTTTAAACACCAGCTAAAAGTCACCAGATCAATTATTCCTGTTCCCTTATGGAGTCCCACCCCTGGGCGGTAATTTTTACCAGCTGGCCGGAGCTTGTGAACAGGTTTGCTCCCTGTTCGGCCTCGGTGATGTGGCCAATGGGCTGAATTTCCTCCATATCTTTGACCTTGTCATAATCGTTCTGGCTGATTGTGAACAGCAGTTCATAATCTTCACCTCCGCTAAGGGCGCAGGTGGTGGGGTCAATGTTGAATTCATGGGCGGTTTGCGCCATTCGCTGATCCAGTGGCAACTTTTCCTCGTAAATGCTGACACCGGTCCGGGAATGTTTGCAAATGTGCAATATGTCGGAGGCAAGTCCGTCTGACACGTCGATCATTGATGTGGGCTGCACCCCGGCCTGCTGCAATAATTCGATGATGTCTTTCCTTGGCTCAGGTTTCAGTTGCCGTTCAAGAACGTAAGAGTAGTCTTTGATTTTGGGCTGCATTTGTGGATTGGCCTTGAATTCCTGTTTTTCCCGCTGAAGCACAAGCAGGCCGCAATAGGCTCCGCCCAGGTTTCCACTGACAAAAACCAGATCGTTGGGTCTGGCTCCGCTTCGGTAAACCAGCTGCTCCTTTTCTGCCTGTCCGACAGCAGTGATGCTGAGCATCAGGCCTGCCGGGCTGGTGGTTGTATCTCCACCGGCCATATCCACATTGTAGCGTTCGCAGGCCAGTTTCATCCCGGCATACAGCTCCTCCAGCGCCTCCAGTGAATACCGGCTCGAAACCGCCATGCCCACAAATACCTGTTTAGGATGGGCATTCATGGCATAAATATCTGAGAGGTTCACCGCAATGGCCTTGTAACCCAAATGTTTCAGCGGGGTGTACACCATATCAAAATGAACACCCTCTACCAGGAGATCTTTGGTGACGATGGTAGCCATGGGGCCGTTGTCAATAACGGCTGCATCATCTCCGACACCGGTAAGGGTTTCCGGGTTACGTAGTTGAATATCTTTGGTAAGGTGCTCGATAAGGCCAAATTCGCCCAGGCTGGAAATATCTGTCAGTTCCTGTGGTCTTTCCTGATCTTTTGTCATAGCTTTTGTTCTGCTTGTTTTCTTGTCTATAAATCTTTATTCCCTGGTTTGTGATGATCCGGTTCGCCGGGTCGCTTGTCTGACTGAATCCTTACAGATTCATCGTGAAGGAGCTGCAAAAAATTCTCCAAAAAATCCGGATTCAGCCCCAGGCTTGCTCCTTTTTGCCGGCGGTCGGAAAAAAGGTCTTTCAGCCTGCCGGGCTGAACAATATCTTCATTCTTTCGTTTTTTCAGCTCTCCGATTTGTCGTGATAGTTGCATGCGGTGTGCAAGCATGGCCAGAAGTTCATGGTCATTTTCGTCAATATGCCGCCTTAAATCGTCCAGGGTTTCCGCCATTTGTTGCCGGGGCGGAATGGCCGCAAGACGTGAGAGCATATCATCCATAACCTTTGGCGTGATCTGCTGTTCCGGGTCTGTAAGGGCCTTTTCGGGATGATGGTGTACTTCGATCATCAACCCGTTCATTGAGAGGGTCAGTGCCTGCTTTGCTATTTCTTCCAGCAATGCTGCGTTACCTGAGATATGACTGGGGTCACAAATCAGTGGCAGGTCAGGGACTTCCCGGCGAAGCTCCATGGGGATTTCCCATAATGGAATGTTGCGGTACACACTTGGCTGATGTGTCTTGAACCCCCGGTGAATGGCAATGAGCTTGGTTGAGCCTGCCATGTGGATTCGTTCAATGGCTCCGATCCAAAGCCGGAGATCCGGGCTCACCGGGTTCTTGATCATCACAGGAATTCCTGTTCCGCTGATTGCATCAGCAATTTCCTGTACCATAAATGGGTTTACGGTGGTGCGGGCACCGAGCCATATAATGTCCGCTTCATGTTCGAGGCACTGGATGGCATGGTCGGGCCTGGCCACTTCTACCGCAATTCGAAGACCTGTATCCCTGCGAATTTTTTTCAGCCATCCGAAGGCTTCAATGCCTATCCCTTCAAACTGTCCGGGTCGGGAACGGGGTTTCCAAACGCCTGCCCGTAATACAGGTACGTGGCCGGTTTTAACAATGCCCCATGCGGTTTTTTCCAGCTGACTCTGGCTTTCAATACTGCAGGGGCCGGCAATATATAAGTGGTTGCCGCGCAGCGGGAGCCATTCAGAAAATGGTGATATGTCAGTAGAAAAAGCGACCGGCATTGGCTTTTTGTGCAAAGGTAGCAAAAAAGATCTGTCAGCTTGTGGTTGTAACTTGCTGTTTTAACTAATTATGCAGTATATACAGGCGGATATTTTGTATTTTTGCAGAAGAAAAAACAACCCGCATGGACATTCAGGGGATACATCATAAAATATGTCAGTATCAGCGTGATGGGAAGCGGCTGTTTGCGACTTCCAGTTTTCAAACCAACAGCATAACCCTGTTGCATGTACTGAGCCGTATTGACAAACGTATTCCGGTTTATTTTATTAATACCGGGTTTCATTTTCCTGAAACGATTTCCTATAAAGAGGAAATAACGCGTTTGTTGGGTATCAACGTGATTGATCTTTTTTCTCATGTGCCCAAAGTGATGCAGACCAATGCCTCCGGTGACTTGTTGTTTACTTTTGACCCGGACTATTGCTGTTACCTGAATAAGGTGCAACCTGTTGAGAAACTGATACCACAATTTGATGTGTGGATCAATGGTGTGCGGGCAGCTCAGAATCATATTCGTAAAGGGTTCAGGGAGGAACAAAAAACCCGGGACAATATTTTGCGTTACCATCCTTTGCTCGACTGGAGCGATGAGGATGTTATGGCTTATATGAAGCATTATGACTTGCCTGTTCATCCCCTGGAGGCCAGGGGGTATAAGAGTATTGGCTGTGAGCCATGCACCCGTCCTGCGAATGGAAACAACTCACGTGACGGCCGTTGGGCCGGGATGAAAAAAACTGAGTGCGGGTTGCATTTGGAGGGGAGAAGGTAGAAGTTAGAGGGTGGAATCTCGAAGAAAGCGGTTGGAAGCTGGAAGAAAAAAGTTTGAAGGTAGAAAGTAGAGGTCAGATGGTAGATATGGATTCCGAAGGCACCAAATATTACTGACACATGAATGTACTGATTACGGGAGGTGCCGGATACATCGGCAATGAACTGGTCTTCGAGCTGGTAAAGGATCCGGCTGTGGAGCAAGTGATTGTATATGACAACCTGAGCAGAAAAAATTACAATCTTTTTTTGGATACCCGTTACGAACCGCGTAAGGTGAGTTTTGTGTCGGGGGAACTGCTTGATACCCGGCGGCTGCGTCAGGTACTACGGAATATTGATGTGGTTTATCATTTGGCAGCAAAGGTGTCAACGCCACTGGCCACTGAAAACTCTCACCTGTTTGAGCAGATCAACCATTGGGGAACGGCGGAGCTGGTTTATGCCGTGGAGGAGAGTCCGGTGAAAAAATTTGTTTACCTGAGTACCACTTCTGTTTATGGGGCTTCCGAACATGTGTCGGACATCAATACTCCTCCGGATCCCAAAACCTTTTATGGCAGCAGTAAGCTTCGGGGCGAATCACATGTGGAGCGATTGTTTGATAAGATGGAAGCCTGGATTATCCGCTGCGGAAATGTATACGGGTATAGCCCGAGTGTTCGTTTTGACGCCGTCATTAATCGATTCATGTTTGAAGCCAACTTTAACAGACGCTTCCAGATCACAGGTAATGGAAAGCAGAAGCGGGCTTTTATTCATGTGGATAAAGTGGTGAATATGCTGTCTAACCTGCTGCATGAGGATTTGCCATCAGGCAGGTACAATTTCAGTGAGCACAATATTTCCATTGAGCATATTGCCAATATCATTAAAGAGATTTATCCTGACACTGATATGATCTTTGTGAATCAGCATCTTGTGATGCGTGAGATCAAGGTAAAGGCTGATGATCGTATCATGTCGCTGGTGAAGTTGCCGGAGATCTCCTTCAAAGAAGAGCTGCAGCGTTTTAAAGAGAAGTTTTCCTTTAATTAACATGCGACCCCGCCGGGGTCGAAAGGGTATTTAGCGCCTCCTGTGTCAGTAACGTGTGATCCCTTCGGGATCGGTGCATAGGTTGTTGCCTCCGGGTCAGTAACGTGTGATCCCTTCGGGATCGGTGCATAGGTTGTTGCCTCCGGGTCAGTGACGTGTGATCTCTTCGGGATCGCGGCCGTTGGTGTTCGTGCCCGGGGTTAGTGACGTGAGATCCCTTCGGGATCAGGACGCTACATTAGGGTGAACCGGAGGCTGAAACCGCCATGGGTATTGGTGTTGGGGAACTGGTCTGATACCTTGGGCGTGTTGATGGTCCGGTCGAAGAACAGCCGGAAATTAACCCGGCTGCTTAGCTGGTATTCTGCAGAGGTGTTGATGGCAACAGTGCGGCTTCCGGAAGAGATCACGTCGGTTTCTTCCAGTAGTTTTCTCAGAATGGTTCTGCTATCTCGCATGGAAAGGTCAAGACGCAGTACCAGGTCGCTTTGCATACGTTGGGTGGTGCCGCCGGTGGAAATGTTGAATGCCAGATCCTGGAAGCGATAACCTGCCCCTACAATGAACTCGCTGCGATAGTTATCGGTTACCTGGTTATTGGCAAAACTCAGGCTGATATCTCTGGAGCGGCGGTATTCAAAACGTGTCATCAGGTTATTTACAAACGTTACGTCAATGTTGATCAATGGGTTGAATTGTTCACTGATCGATACCTGGGAAACTTCGTGTTCCGGTATGAAGTTTCCGGTAGATGCTTCCCTCGCAGACTGGTAGCCGTCAAATTCCCTGTAACGCAGGTCAGACTGGAAGTTGGCCATGGTGAAGCTGCTCTGGTATCCGTGGCCGATGGTGAATGACTGAAATATCTGTTGCAGGGCTGGTATTCTGGAAAGGCCATCATAGGTGAGTCTCCAGTTGGGCATGGGGATTTTCAGAAATGGATTCAGGCTGACATCTGTGGGGTCAATTCCTGCATATGCTGCCATAAAAGCCGGAATCAATACATCCTGTGAAGTGGGTCCGTACCCTTCAGGAAATCCTGTGGTGTCATTCACGGCTCCGTCCCAGTTGGGGTTTCTGCCCGCTAACCGCATGGCTACGTCCAGGCGATGTTGCTTGAAATTTTCAAAGTTGTCGGAGGTGTATAATTGGCTGTCAACTGATTCAAAAGTGGTTCGGAGTGCCAGGAAAGAAATGCTGAAATTGCCTCTTTCCATGGGGTTGAATGAGCCAAAATTGCCCAGGCTGTCGGCTTTGAAATAGGCGGTATTCGTTCGTGACTCCCTTCGCTCTGCAGAAAATTCAATCTGCAGATGCCTGATGGGCTCCACCTGCGACCGGGCCGTAATCTGTTGGTTGTAACTTTCGCTGTAAGGGGTGTTCAGGTTGGGGTCATCTGTAATCCAGCCTTCTCCGGCCGCTTCTGCCCTGATATCGCGCTGACTCCCGAAAATGAAGCCTGTGCCGGGTGCCATTAAATCCCAGTCCTGACCCAGAATTGAAGGGCTCGGGGTAAACCCGGGCAGGTGAGTACCCCGGCTTTCAGAGTAGGTCAGTGAGATGTTGCGGACTCCCATAAGGGTTCGCAGTGCCGTTTGGAGCATCACCCGGCCCATACCTGGTTCATCATCGCTGTCATCAGTTTCGCCCGGCGGGCGTGGCCCTCCCCGTTGTGTGCCTCCTCCGCTATTCTGGTTGATTTGCCGTAAGAAGTCAATTTTATTGTACAGATTGACCAGATTTCCCCTGGCGTTGAGGCGAATATTCTGCGTGTTTTCAATTGTATTACCCAGTTCCTTGGCAGAAAGGGGCGCGCCAATCCAGTCAAAATCAGCAGCATAACTGGCATTTGCATTGATCCAGTCGAGCAATGGTAGTTTGTCGGTCGGAATATTGTATGAAAGGTTTGTTCGGTGGGTATAAAAAGTAGGTCTCCCAAGGTTCTTGATGTTGCGCCAGATAGAGTCTCTCTTTTGCTGATAGTCGTCACGGTCGGGGTCTATGGCACCGGTCGGTTCGTCAATGCGAGCCTGCATGGTGGCCGAGAATTCCAGCCGCAGGGCACGTGTCAGATCCCATCGCATATCATAAATGCGATCCCAGTCGAACGATTTAACATAGTTGGGTTCCATCACCACCACTCCGGCACTCTTGCCCCGCATTAGTGATTCGGCATATCCCCGGTCCATGGTTGTCCTGAAAGACACTGACCGGGGTTTGTAATGGAAATTGAAATCACGGATCAGCGAAAGAAAGTCGTGTTGAAAAACAGACACATTCGAAAACGGGGTCACATTGGTCGGGCTGCTGCTGTAGTTATACCCCATTGCCCCGCGCCAGTGGCGCTGTCTGTCAAATTCAATGTCGATGTTTCGTGCATAAACTTCTGTGTAGGCGTATGAAAAGTCAAAGTTTTGCGGGTTATAGAAACTTGGTTCACTGCCCAGGCCAGTGATGGAAACATTGGTGAAATTGATGCTTTTTCGTCTTACCAGATCCTGTGACAGCCTCCTGACTGAATCACGCTCGGCCTCGGTTTCGTAAGAGGCAAGGTCATCTTCAAAAAGGAGGTCGGGGTTCATCGGGTTGTACAGGGGGTTGCTGACCGATTCGGAATAGCTGAAGTGCATGGGAATTCGCAGACCCAGATCGTCCGGGAATAAGCGGCCAA
>Ga0207421_10004613_pt1 | contig 15770 bp, 8 predicted proteins | sample SodLakKL_010_SED_4_FD_187542 | JGI IMG/M metagenome (GOLD analysis project Ga0207421, IMG submission 187542) | Alkaline sediment microbial communities from Lake Tanatar, Kulunda Steppe, Russia - 8KL_010_SED (SPAdes) (version 2) | ecosystem: Environmental > Aquatic > Non-marine Saline and...
TCTCAGGCCGCTGTTTAAAGTAATGACAGAAAAAGAGCCCAGATTTTTAAAAAAATAGCAAATAAGTTTAAATTATTTTCAAATAGATTTTTCCTAAAATACCGGCCGGCTTATTTTTGTGTTCAATAAAATTAAGCAGGGTATTGGTAATCCGAATTGATATTTTATTAGGCCCTGCTACCACAAGTGGTGTAATATTTAAGACCAGAGGTTCCCAGATCAGCTGTCCGGCCGGTTTGTTATTTATCTCTATATTTGCATATTCAGCTATTTTTTCAAATTCAAGTACTATAAATTTGGGTTTTTTCTCAAGGGTAAAACTGGTGCTGTATACTGCTGTTCCGGAAAAGAAAGGATAGCCCTGATCAGTCCAGGAGCCAAGATCCAGAGTATTGTCCGGTTGATCAAGAGCAGTGTAAGTTCCATATTTTACAATCTTAAATTGGCCCAGTATTTTGGGCATTGTGGTCAGCAGGTGCGGCTGTCCGGACCAGGAATAATGAGTTATTGTTATTTCAAGCCTGTTTTTACCTTTAATAACAGCTTTTGTCAGATCCCAGGTTTTAAATTTTCTATCAATATAGAACCCATCGGGACCTGAAATTAATTTATCATTTATTTTTACAGCAAGGTCCATGGTCCCCATAAAAGCTGTCCTGTACTCAATATCATCAAGGAGCAGTTTTAAAGGAAGGCCTTTTTTTTTCAACCTGAAATGGGCCCTATAGTAGTAGGTAGTACCCCATTTTTCGGTGTCCTGGGCTAAAGTTAGATTGGACAGGGGATAGATGTTGGGTGAAATCAGCCGAAAGCTCCATTTTTCAGAGGGTAAAACAACTTTTTTTTCATACTGGTCAAACTGAGTATTTTCTATCCTGTTTTGCTTTGATTTCATGGTATTTGGTATGGTGTTATACAGGTGTTTCTGTAAATTCTTGCTTTGGTCAAAGCTCTGAATTCCCACCAGTAGAGATGAAGCCGGGACAAAAGAATAATTAAATATTATTCTGTTGTCTGCAATCTGGTAATTTTTCAGGGGGCTGATAGCTCCCCACTCACTGTCGTATATAAAAGGTTGTCCGCTTTGGTTTATGATAATATCGGCATTTATAGTATGAGAGGCATTATTTACAAAAAAATAAATATTTTCATAAGAGAGCTTTCTTTTTTGATAGTAAATAAAACTGTTATCCTGGCCCTTAATCCAGACATCCGGTGGGGCAGCTTCCGGGAGTGCTTTTTTTAGTAGAGAATTGACATTTTTTCTGTTTATAGAATTATGGGCAGCTGATTGATTAGAGCCGGAGGTGGTTTTTTTAGTATTATTTGAGAGAAGTTCAGAAAAGATGATTACCTGCCCCCCACAGTTTTTAAACAGCTTTATAACATTCTTAATTTTTGGTGATAGAGCTTTATGAACGGGAACAAGCAAAATTCTGAATTGTTCATCACCAACCATCAGCCGCTTATTATGGATTTTTGCGGTAAGCAATTTTTCTTCAGCCAGAATATCATAATCATAATGTAGGCCCAAAAGTTCAGTACATAGCAGATCAAAAATATCACTTATAGTCTGACTTTGTTCAACATGCTTACCGGGAATAAAAGAAGCTTGAAAACTGTTTAAAGGATACAGTACTGCTATGGGAGCGGAATGTAGGCCCTGAGATAAAACATAGGATAAGCGGGCGGTATAATCAGCAAAATAACGATAAAACTTCCAGTGTAAGTTATGGCGGTGACAGGGAGGGGCATCTGTTTTCCTGAAACCCTCTATACTGTAAAACAGGGCATGAGGACAGAGTCTGTTAATACCCAGCACAAACTGCCAGTTGACGATTTTTTTCATATCCTGCAGAGTCATATCCCAGCCTCCAAGACCAAAGCTTTCGGTAAGAATTTCATTTTTGCCCTGATTGTGGGCGGCTCCAGCCACCGTTTTTTGGCCCTGGACATTTGTTTTGTTCCGGGGCAGATGTTCAGCCTCTCCCACCATAAAACAAAGATCATTTTCTTCTGTGGTATTGGTGAGATGGTCAATTCCCGGTATATCGAAATGAAACAGGTTCTGCATAATATTTCCCTGAAATTGTGTATTAAAGTGCAGTCCTTCTTCCAGAAGAACATGACCGGTTAATTTCAGATTGTGTTTTTGGCACCACTGCTGATACTGAGTAAAAAAGTTTTTTTCATACAGCTCTGCAGTCACCTGCCAGAATTTTTTTCTCAGTTCTTGATCTTTACACTCCGAATTGCCGTTATTATATTCATAAAAAACAGCCCTTAAAATATGATCCAGACTGCAGCCTGTCTGTTTTTTCAGTATCTGATAGATTTTTTCATCCCAGGCGACAACTCTACCATCCTGGTGGGCCAGAAACCAGTTAATATCCTGATGCCAGGGCAGCAGTGAGGGTTCATCGGTGAAAACACCCTTAATTGTTTTTCCAAAAAATTGCCCCAGATGGCGGGCATATTGTTCATGGGTTAGTTCAATAAATTCGGCCACGGCTCTGGGATTCATATAATTTATACCAAAAATCTTATTATCGGGACTATCAGGAGATTTTTTCCAGAAGAGGGCAAACCGATATTTTCTAGAGGAGTTGTTTTCCGGACAGTGGATAATTGTTTTTTTACCTTCTGGACGCCATCTGCTGTAAGGAACCGGGCCCTCTTTTTTTATCAGCTGTACACTTTTCAAAACACCATCAGTACTGTTTATTAAATTGGCCCCCGGGGCCAGTTCTAGTTCTTCCACCTCAATATACTGATTTCTGTATTCGGGTTTGCTGCTGACTTTAAGCCCTCCGATACCGCTGGGGAAGGGGTTTTCATCATAAAGCCATACTTCCATAGATAAGGCCCGGGCTTTTTGGACACACTCCTTTATAAGTTCAAACCATTTACGGGAAAGGTATTCTGTTTCCAGGCCAAAACGAGCATGAATAAAAAATCCACCCAGTCCTTTTTTCTTCATATCAACTATCTGCCGCAGTAGTTCAGCTTCTTCCAGGTTGGAATTCCAGAACCAGAATGGTTTTATTCTATATTCAGGGTCAGGATTTAAAAATTGGTTTTTATCAATCATTTTTATCTTTAATCTCCTTTACACACTGCTGAAAGGTAAAAAAAGCCGGTCTTTTTTTTAATGAATAGTCCACCAGCCCCATCTTAGCGACTGAATCCGGATTAGTCTCCTCAATACGCCAGTCATTAAGAGTATGGATGTGGGCAATGGTGATAAAAGGGGTTTTTTGGAGATAGGTCAAACATTCTTGAACAAATTCACCGTGCTGTTTTTCTGTTAGCTGATCAATATTCCAGCCGTATTCTGTCAGCCAGAGAGGTTTGTGTTCATCACCATGCTGGACCATGGTATTTCTTATCTCATCAATCCATTTATAATTCAAAGCACTGCCATTACCATAGGGATGTATGGAAAGTGCATCAAAGTAAGCAGCACCATTAAATTTATACATGTCCTCTAAAAAACTGGTGTGTGATTCGAGAGAACCTCCGGCTAATTGAAAATCGGGATTTTTATTTTTGATAACTTCATAGGTTGCCTTAAGGTAGGCAGTGTATAGTTCAGGATTACCCCCATAGATTATATCTATCGGAGTACCCTGTTCATTTCTTTTAATAATCGGCCAGCCCATACCATCCGGTTCATTCCAGAATTCATAGTATTTGATGTACTTTCCATAATGGTCAAGAGCCTGGGTTAGATAGTGGCTGTATTCTGGAAGGGCTGTTTTTTTAGGCTGAACAACATTCATCAGGTTAGCCACTCCTTTTTTTCGAAATAAATCGCAATCTTTTTTCTCCAGTTCACTGGCCCACCGGGGTACTGAAGAGAGATTACCTACAATTTCAATGTTTTTTTGGTGCAGTAAAGAAATAATTTTGTCAGCTGTTGGTTCCCAGGAAATTTTGTTCGGACCGGGCTGGTTGCAGGCCCAGTTTAGGGGCACCCGGACGGTTGTAACTTTCAGTTCGGCAATTAATTCCAGCAGATGGGGAACTTTTTTTTCAAAATCAGCCCCCAGATTGCTGCCATTTTTACCAAAGACAACCCGGGCTCCCAGCACAAGATGGGGATTATATTTATTTTTCATTTTACAGCTTCCTTTCCGGATTATGAACCCTGAATTTGTAATTACCTGAACCTGTATGATAGATATATTTATCTTTTTTTTGTTCACTTAAGTTAATATTTTTGATTTTCTCAAGAAGCTTTTTCCCTTCGTATATTCTGGAATGGGCTTTTATTGGAAGATATACCCGGGCCCTTGTATTAACGGGAATTAGAGCCGATAAAAGGAAATCATTTTTTTGTTTCTCCCAATTTATTTTGATTGTACCATAACTTGATTTAAATACACCTTCGGCCTTTGTTATACCTGCTGATGGATGAGGATCGATGATAATATTTTTGAAGCCCCCACTGTGATCGGCATTACGGAGCCCGCATAAATATTCATAAAACCAGCTGCCTACAGCTCCCAGGGCACAGTGATTAAAAGAGTTCATATCCGGGTTTTGAAAACCCCATTGTTCGGTAAAACCATCCCATCGTTCCCAGATTGTGGTAGCATTTTGTTCAATCATATAACCCCAGGAGGGATAGGATTTTTGTTTGAGAATCCTGCCGGCAAGATCACTGTATCCATTTTCCGATAAAACAGAAAGTAAAAAACCTGTTCCTACAATCCCGGTAGTTATATGCAATTTTTTTTGTTTTAATTTTTTTATGAGCTGGCCGAGGGCTAATTTTCTTTGTTTATTAGTTAGTAGATCAAATTTCAAGGCCAGTATATAGGCTGTTTGGGTATCATCCGTTATCCTGCCGTTATCAGCTACAAATGATTTATTAAAAGCGTTTTTAACTTTTAGATGAATATCCTGATAATAACTAACTTTTTTAGGTTCATTTAAAAATTTCGACATTCTGAACATCAGATGGGCGGTATAGGCCAAATAAGCAGTGTTAATAAGTGTTTTGGATGTTGAACCAGAGTAATTATCATTTTCAGGATTCGAAGTTCGGTTTTCATCATTTAAACTCAGCCAGTCCCCAAAACCATAATCCGGCCCTATATAATTTTTTGAATTTTCTACTTTGTATTCCATCCATCTGTTCATACCAGAATAGTTTTTTTGGATAATGCTTTTGTCTCCATATATTTTATAAATTATCCAGGGAATAATTACAGCTGCATCTCCCCAGACCGGAACTCCAAAAGGAATCCCGGTAACCGGGGGCGCTGTGCTGCATAAAGCACCTTCCGGCTGCTGAGTGAGGGCAATATCAGCCAGCCATTTTTCGTATAAACAAACTGTATTCATATTAAAGGAAGCAGTTTTAGAAAAAATTTGACCATCACCAAGCCAGCCCAGTCTTTCATCCCGCTGGGGACAATCGGTGGGAACACTTAAGGAATTTCCTTTCTGGGTCCATAAAATATTTTCCTGTATTTTGTTTATTAGAGAAGAGGAAGTCTTTATATGGCCTGTTTTTTCCATCATAGAGTAAATCACACAGCCAGTTATCTTATTCACAGTTAAGGAACCGGGATATCCTGTAATTTCAATATAGCGAAAACCGTGATAGGTGAAAAAGGGTGCAAAAAGCTCTTCACCATTACCGGCGATAATATAAAGGTCCTGCTGCTTAATAGATCGTAAGTTAGCGGTATACAGCTGTCCATTTTCATCCAGCCGTTCAGCATAATTAAGGGCAACCATCCGGCCCCGTTTCCCCCTGATTTTCAGTTTGATATTGCCAACCATATTTTGGCCCATGTCCACCAGGTAGGACCGGGAACTGATTTTTTTAATTGTTTTTGGTTTTAATAATTCTGCAGTACGAATAGGTGGTTCCTGTTGGGCAGTGAGTTGACCTGTAAACAGACCTGATTTTATGACAGCTTTGGGCCAGTAATTATCTTCAAAATTGGTTTCCAGCCAGTTTTTTATTTCCCGGCACGCATCATATGCCATACCCAGCAGTAAATCAGAATAAATTATCGGACCCGTAGTGACCCGCCAGGTATTATCGGATACAATAAATTCAGTTTGTTCATTCCTGTACTGTATAGATAATTGAACCAGCAGAGCGGGAGCTGTCCCATACTGGAAAGGTCCTACATGGGCAATATTCCCTGCATACCAACCATCACCGGCAATAATTCCCACTACATTTTTCCCGGGCTGTAAATAATTTGTCACATCATAGGTCTGATACTGTAATTTGAAATTATAATCTGTCCACCCCGGGGTCAGCAGATTCCGGCTTATTTTTTGCCCATTGACATAAACCCGGTACAGCCCCAGAGCGGTTGAATAAATTCGGGCCCGGGTCAGACCTTCTTTTAGGGAAAAGGTTTTTCTAAAATAAAGGGCCGGTGTTTTTTGACTGATTTTCTTATTTAATGATTCGGAATTGGCAAAATTGTCCCTCAGAAAGTTAACAATACTTGCATTCGGCCCCTTTTCAGTTGTCCGCGCTCCGATCCAGGCAGCCTGCCAGTCATTTTTCTTAAGCAGTCCCATCTCCCACCAGCCCGTGCTGCTAAATTGTGAGGGAGAATTGTTTTTATCCCATACTTTAACTTTCCAGTAATATCTTTTTTGGGAAGATAGGCTTTTACCCTGATAGGCAAAATTCACTGATTTATCCGTATTGATTTTTCCACTATCCCAGAAATCACCTTGATCGCAATTTATAATTTTTTTTTCTGAAGCCACCAGGATTCTGCAGGCCGTCTGATGCTGATTTCGGTCATCAGACTGGATCTGCCAGCTAAGACGGGGCCGTAAGTTATCAATTCCCAGAGGATTTTTTCTGTATTCCACTTTTAGATTATTGATCTGCATGTTTTCTCAGTCCTTTTTATTATAAACCGGGGTTATGTAGCAGCCCCTGTGAGTACTGACAGGGACCGCTTGAGTGTAACTTCTTTATAACGTTAAATTCGAATAGTGTTTAATTCAGAAAGAGGTCATCCAGCTTGGACTGGACAAGGGGCTTAATTTCATTCATGGCTGCAGCCGCGCTTTTTTCACCGGCAAATACTTCTTCCAGAGCAGTCCACAGGTCAACCCCAATTACCCCTTCCATCAGGAAATTGGTAACTCCGGCAAAGTTGTCATTAACATCTCTGAGAACTTCAGCTGTTTCCCTGTTGGTAACCCTTTCAGCCAGGTACTCTTCAAAAGGCAGGTCTTCCTGTCCCCGGAAGAGGTATTTATCCAGGGCCAGCAGAGCTTCCGGATTACTGATATTGGAAGGGAAGACACGGGATTCGATAGCCTGGGCAGAAAACACATAATTATCTGCCTGGGGACCCCGGGGAATAGGGACAACAACGAATTTATCAGCCGCTTCTTCCAGACTTGTTTTAAAATCACCTTCTGCCAGACCATAGGGCATAATAACCTGCATGGCTAAATATCCATTTATCAGGGGATTATCGGGCAGATCTACACCCATGATTTCGTCTTCATTTACCCACTGATTTACCTGGTTTATAGCCTGTAAGGCTGCTTCCTGATCAAAGGTGAACATCCTTCTTCCGTTCTCCTCAACTGTTACTGATGCATTGTTACTGGCGGCCAGAATTGTGGTCAGCAGACCATTGTGATGGATGTTAAAACCAAATCTGTCGATCTGGCCATCACCATCAGTATCTGCGGTAGCTGCTCTGGCAATTTCAGTAAAGGCCTCCCAGGTCCATTCTCCCTGCTGGTAAAGTTCAAAAGGATCAGCAGTACCTATTCTTTCCAGCATACTCTGGTTATATATGACCAACCAGACGTGGTTTGCATAGGGAGCAGTATGCCCGAAGGCATAGCGGTTGCCCCGGTGATCAAAGGCTTCAATTCTCTGGATCTCTACAGTGGTAAAATCATCATAGTAATCATCGGGCAGTATATGGCCCAGTGGATATAAAGCACCCTGGGGCATTACATCAAAGAAACCCACCATATTCTGAACGGTCCAGATATCATAAGCTGATTCCCCGGTCAGCAGACGGGACATAATCCCTTCCCCATAGGGTTCGATCCAGGGATAGATATGATGCTGGGTGATTTCACAGTTAAATTCTTCTTCGGCGGAACTGATTCTTTCCTCACTTATACCGGCAAACATGTTATACCACCCAACATACCTGACAGTTCTGCCTCCTAAATCAAAATGTTCCCGGGCGGAGATTGAAATAGAGACTGACATTAATAACCCCACAATTACCAGCATAATTATAAAACTTCTTCTAAGGGTCATTTTGGTTCCTCCTTTTAATTTGTTGATCTGTGTTACTTTGAAAACCTTCATCCCTGTCCAGCAAGCCAAATATGATTTAATATTCTGAATAATAATTATTGAGGCATTCCCCCTTTCTTATAATAACAAATTTACTGTTCCGGGAAGACTATTTATACAGTAAGCAAATACCGTTATTTTCATATAATATTTAATTGAACTATTTGGAGCCAGAATCAACAAACTCACGAATCACAATTCCCAATATAGAGGAGAATTTTAGCTGAAGAGTTATGGTGATTTTTTCTTCAGAACAATCATTTTAATTATATTAATATTATTTACCAGAAAAATCAGGTTAACCAACCAGACCGGTTCTATTAATACTTTCTACAAAATATCTCTGTAATAAGGCATACAGCAAAAGCAGAGGGGCCACAAACATCAGACTGCCCGCATTTATAACAGCCGTGGTTTGAGGTCCTTCTATAATTCTGCGCAGACTGGCAAGGGTCATTGGTAGGACTGTATTACCGGACATAAATATATTAGTATAGAAATAATCATTCCACTGCCAGACAAAAGAGAACAGAAAAACAATTACCAGGGCCGGGATGGCTCCGGGCAGCATTACCCGTAAAAAGGCAGTAATTGGAGAAGCACCATCTATATAGGCTGCTTCTTCCAGCTGCCGGGGCATATTTCGGAAAAACTGCCTCATAATATAGATAAAAAGACCATTTTTCATACCCACTGCCGTAAGAGATGTGAACACAAAAGGCCAGAAACTGTTGAGCAGATTAATGCCTTCTCCCGGCAGCAGGCCAAAAAAGGTAAAATATCTAAAATTTAAATACAGGGGAATCATGATCATCTGGGGTGGAATTACTAGGGTTAAAATAACAGCCGCAAAAATAATGCTCTGGCCCCGAAATTTAAATCTGGCCAGTCCATAACCTACAACAGTACAGGATATCATCTGCAGAAAACCTACCAGTGAAGCCAAAAGTAAAGAATTCACAAAAGCCACCGGATATTCCATATCACGGAAAGCCCGGGTGAAATTGTTTAAATTTGGGTTGCGTGGTATCCACATCACGGTTTGATCATAGAAATCAGTTAGTGACATAAGTGCAGAAGATAATTTAACCAGGAGGGGAAAGATAATAATATAGCAAATTCCGATTATTAATACCGCCCTGATAATGACATAAAGATAATTTTTCAGCCTATCAGGTCTGATGCTCAAAGGATAAAATTTGTGAATATTTTTGAACTCTTTATTTACTGAATTAATCGATTTTTTATTCATTTCAATTCACCCTTTTTCCCCTTCACTTAATCCTGATAAAAGACTGTTCTTGAAATCAGAGAGATCACAATAATTAGGATTAAAGATACAGTAATAAAATATATAAAAGACATAGCTGTGCTGACCCCATAGCCAGCTCCTCCAAAGGCCTCACGTCTTATTAACTGGACCAGCTGATTTTCCGGTGAGGTAAAAAAATCGACTACAGTATAAACAACATTGGTCAAAATCAGGGGGCTTAACAGAGGGAAGGTAATCTTCCAGAAAGACTCCCAGCCTGTGGCTCCCTCGACCCGGGCTGCTTCATATAGAGATGGGGGGATGGACTGCAAACCGGCAAGAAAGATCAATATTTGAATAGCAGAACGGTTTATTATTCTGGTTATATTAAACAGAATATCAATAACATAAACCAGCATTCCCTGGGGCAGTCTGATCTGCATCAGCAGACCGGCCAGAATATCTCTACTAAAAATTCCGGAAGCTGCCTGACTTTCACGAAGAAGCTGCATACTGTAATTACCCTGCTCCATCATCAGCACCACACCTGACCCCATAATCACCGGTAGAAAAAAAATAGCCCGGGCCAGCATGCGTCCCCGAAATTGCTGATTAAGAAGTACTGCTGCAAATAAGCTGAAGATAGTAATAGCCACCACATTATTAATCATTCCCCCTACGGTTTCCCCCAGAGTGCGTATATATTCAGGATTTATAAAGAGAGCAAAATTATAATTCTGCCAGGCTATAAACTCCAGTCTATATCCTTCCCGGGTAATAATTAACCTGCTGAAACTAAACACAATGGACTGAATAACCGGATATAAAAAGAAAAAAATAAAACCGATAATAAAGGGCAGGGTAAACAGATAGCCATATATATTGATTTTTTGCTTTAAAGTAAATTTGAATATCCCGGGTCTTTTCATATTAATCATTCTCCCCTCTGATAAAATCTCTTCCGGGGATGATTATATTTTCATACTCAAAAGGTTCCTGATTGTAATTCACGAGGATATAAGCACCTTTTTCATATATTGTCTTATAAACTCCGGGGACCAGTTCCTCGTGTCCAATTATTATCTGGGATTCCAGGCCAGACTTCACTTTTTGATATCTGTTATAAAACTCAACTGCTTCCTCAAGCCAGATCTCATAGTTAGCTGAATAAAGGTCATTATGACGGGTGTTTTTGACAATTGAACTGGGGCTGTACATCCATTTGTAATAGGGAGCGGCCCCGGTTTCAACCAGCTTTAAAAGATAATTTTTATAATCCTGGGCAAAATTTATTGGAGTTCCGGAATAATTAATATATCCGTGTATCACAATCTGGTAAAAAGGTATTTGCCGGTCAATAATATTAAAATGAGTGGCATAGAGTGGTAAATTCAAAATATTATCCACATAAGAAAGCATAAAAGCATTACCATATTCAATAGTAATCTCTGCTGTATTTTGAGCAATTTCTACTGTTAGTTCTTCTATAAATTTTTGGGCCTGAGTTCTGTCGATCAATCTGTCTGGATTTTCCCTAAAGTCTGAATTGATTTGTGAACCACTGTGGGTTAGTGATAGGCCCTGAATATTGTAATTTGCCAGCTGACCGGCAAAAGTTCGTCCCACCTCCAGAGCATATTTTGGTGAGACTATATACCGGTAATGATTTTCCCGGAATTTGAAAGTAACCGGGTCATATTCGTGAATCTTTGCGATTTTTCTGTTTAAGAGCCGGGCAGCATGATTTTTACTGTTAAAACCATCAAAAAAAGTATCCCGGTAGACATTTAGAAAACTGACATCAGGAAAAAAACTAATATCTTTTTCCTGTAAAAAATCAATAAATTCAATAAGCTCCTTTCCAGAACCTATTTTTTCTTCCGGTTTTATTTCCAGAGGCAGGCTGTAATTTAAACCACCCTTCAGCCAGCCCAGATATCTGACCACAATATTTTCAATTTGACCCAGCTCTAAGGTTGACAGGATTTCCCGGGCCTGGGTATAGGTGGTAAGGGGTTCTACTATCCGCCGCGGGGCACCCATTACCGGTTTTTCAATATCAACAGCCCCAATAAAATCAATAAAAAAGGGCAGTGACTGTTCAGGGGAAAGTCTTTCTAAGTTATATTTATTAACTAAATACTTTTGATAGGAGAGAGCCATATCCACATAATCAGGAGTCTCCTGTTCTACAAAGATATATCTGAGCTGTATATCTTCAGCCATTAATCGAGATTGATAGATATTAATAGAGCCCATAGCAATTTCATCGGTTGTTGTCTGCAGACTGGTTGCTGCCATTGGGATTAGAGTAAATTCAGCAAAAACTTTGTTATAATTATTTATTCTGCCGGCAATATCAGCTCTGATATGGGCTAATGCTGTCCCTCCTTCTATAACAGCTATAAAAGCACTGTTTTCAGTTTTAAGCCCATAAACCGGGAGAGGGGCCGGATAATCGGAAAATAATTTTTGTTCTGCAATTCTCAATGATCTATCAGTACCATAAACCTGCTGTGAATAAGAAGAATACTGAAGTTTTTGATTGTTTAACTTAATTAAGGCACCTGAACCATTGGGAACCAGCATATATCCCTCTGCATCACTACCGGCGGCACCAAAAAGAGGAAGGAGTTCTATTGAATGAAGAGGTAAAGTTGTTGTCTGGCCCCGTTCATTTTTAATAGGTACTCCCCGCTCATCGGTTATATAACCCGATCTGTCCTGCATAAAAGTTATGGGAATATCTTTGGGATAAACAATGTCATCCCGCGGGATACGAACCACGAGATTATTGTCCTCCAGAATATACTCCACTGCTACCTGAAAAACCTCATTTGTGGATCTGGGGGGAGGAATATTATTTTTAATATTGTCAATTTGTTTTTCTACAGGAGAATAGGATGTGTTTTTGATGATTTCAATCATAGCATCCCGGTCCCAGGTAAAAATATGCTCTTTGAGAATATATGTTGTGATCTCCTGCAGCTGACTGACATCATCAGAAGTAATGTCCTGATAATCAATTATATCATCACGGTATCTTTTGAGGGTATTGCCCAGCAGTTCAATTAAATTTCTTCTTTGTTCTTTACCCACCATTTCTCCGGGAACCGTAAGGGCATAAGCGCCAAAGACCTTCTCAATATCAATGCTGAGCATCTGGAGTCTATCGAAATCAGCATCAATTCTTTGCAGGGTTACCGGCTGGTATTTATCTTTTAAAAATCTAATATCAGTTTCATTGGTAAGTTCATTCAGAATCAGGTTTTCAAATCGACTTTCTGATATAATAATGGGCAGATAATCCACATTCCGCCATTCCTGTCCCAGAGTATAAGAGATTCTAACTCCCTTATCCAGATACTCTAACGTGAATTGTTCATGCAGGATACTATCACTGTAATTATTTTTATATCTTTTTATACCTTCAGGTGTATAATAGCTGAGAGCAAATTGTTCATTTAATTTTTCTTTATTGGTACCCCGGGCAATGGGGTCCTGAGCTCTATAGTAAGGATTGGAAAACCAGATTATTGAAGTCTGTAGATCTTCAACCGCAAATTCAGTTGTATTTTCATTAAAATAAAGATTTGCTCGATTATTAGATGCAATAACTGCAAATTCATCCAGGTTATAATTGTTACTGGCTGCAGCAGCTGGAACTAAAAACAATAATCCGGTTAAAAAACCTATAATCAGGATGTTATTTGCTATTTTTTGCAGCAAAATAAAAAATATATTTTTAGCTGAAACAAAATTATTGGAGTAGTTCATGATGGCCGGGCCCCCTTGTTAAAGTCGGAAAGTAATCTCATAGTATATACTGCTGATAAAAGCACTGACCTGACCGATAACGACAAAAAATAACAAAATGATAACCATGGTGGCGCCCATACCGATGACAGTTAGAGAAGAGGTGAGCAGATTTTTATTAAGATCAAATTCGTGTATTGTCATCATGCCCGAAAATAATAATAACAGGGACCAGACCAGGGCTAATCCGATAAAGAAATAATAAAATGATCCTTCTTCCAGGAGCATATAATTGCTAATTATTGCAAGTGGAAAGTTAATTAACGGCAGTGGAACCAGGGCATAGGAGGTGGTGATCACAATTTCTCTAAAGGAGCCCTTACCGTCCATCAGGGTGGTCAGAGCCCAGTTGGAGGTACACCACAGTAAAAAAGGTATTAGAACTACCGCAAACTCTTTATAAATATTTAACTTTTGTGCTTCCCAGGGATTGAAAATAAAACCGGTATACTGCCTCATGAAAACATAGGATAGACATAATCCCACAATAATTATCACTGCTGAAAAAAGAGTTCCGATCCGGTCATGTTTCAGATCCCAGAAACCGGAAAAAGGGTGAAATATCACCTTCAGGGCATAAATGGTACTTAGTGCTGTTTGTTTAATTTTATTTAAAGAACCGGATTGCTGACGATATCTGTCCATAGTAGTGGAAAAAAATATTTCCGGATCATCAATCTGAGTTTTAAAAATTCTTTTTCGGATAATTTCTGCTGTATTTATTTTAAATAAAATAAGGAATAACAAAATTAAACCTCCTAAATACATGATAAATTTTCCGAAATTATCTTTAATAATCAGCTCCCGGTAGAATCTAAAAGCCCGGGAATAATCTTTTCTATTATTTCCCAGCCGGAAATGAAACATTGCTTTTTCAAATTCATTCTGACTCAGATAAATTCTACCTATTCCACTGTAGGCCAGATCATAGTTTGTATTAAGTTTTAAAACTTCCTCCCACATTGTTTCGGTTTTATCAGACCGGCCCTGTTCGTAATACCACAGGGCAGCATGAATATATCCGGTATAAGTGGTGGGAGCAAAAAAAGTAAGACGGCCATTTTCTTTATCCAGTATCACCAGCTGTCCGGCATTCGGACCTTTTTCTTCCAGAACATCAAGAGCCACCGGATTTCGGAAAAGCCCCCTGAGATGTCCGGGGCCACCAAATATATACAGAAGATTACCACTGCGGTCATAGGTGAATATTCGCCCCCGGCGGCGGTCAAGAACACTGTATATACCATTGGTTCGAGAAATTATATCCACAAAAAAGGAAGGTCTGGTTTGCGGATCATCGAGAGTATAGCCGGCCCGATCTATAATATCTCCCTGCGGAGGATGAAAACCGGTGGTTCGCAATTTATCACTTCCCCCATCCGGGGTCAGCATTTTTATATCATCATTTTCGGTTACCAAAATAAAACCCTCAGGTGTGATATCAACAGCACGATATTCGGTGGGTAAAAATAATGCCATTCGGGCCCTCTGCTCCCGGGTACCAAATCTTTTCCAGAAAATATCTTCCACCCCCGGTGTCACCCGGGGTGCTCCTATAAAACCCCTGAAATCGCCCATTTGATCAAATAACATTATCCCATCATATATATTACGCCCCAGCACCAGGATCTCTCCTTTGGGATTGACTGCTATTTTAAGAGGATTGAAAATAAAATTTTCCGGTAAAATATCACTGTACTCCGGACCGGGGGCCTTTATTTGCCTCAGGAAATCACCGTTTACATCCAAGATTACAATTCTCCTGTTTTCTGTATCAGCAATATAAATTTTGTTATTTCTTATATAAATCCCCTGTGGTCTGTTAAACTGCTCTCTGATGTCCATAATATAAAAGTGATCAAAAACCAGGTGTTCAAAACCCGGCAAAGAAAACTTAACAATGCGGTTATTTCCGGTATCAACCACATAGATCTGGCCATTATCTGTAATAAAAAGGTCTTCCGGATTATTGAAATTCTGCAGGCCCAGATCAAGACCTTCAATAATCTTAACCGGAAGATAAGCCTGGGGTGCGGGTACCGGGTTCCCCCAGAAATCAAAAGTATAGTTATGATAGGGAGCGGGCAGAGCAGCCGACACAGCCAGCTGATATGCAAAAATTATGAAAAAAATAAAAATTATTAAAATAAAGGAGTTCATTTTATATTTCATGTTTCATACGCCCCCGATAATATGATATTATAAAATGCATAACTATTATTAAAACATTTATAAATAGAATAAAATATATAAAAAGTCCATTAAAACTTTGATAAAATATAATAAAAATAAATAAAAAGGACATTGGCAGTATATCTGCAATTAATAAATTAAGAGCATTTATTTATCACAAACATGGAGTAAAAGGCCAAT
>Ga0207421_10004616_pt1 | contig 15766 bp, 9 predicted proteins | sample SodLakKL_010_SED_4_FD_187542 | JGI IMG/M metagenome (GOLD analysis project Ga0207421, IMG submission 187542) | Alkaline sediment microbial communities from Lake Tanatar, Kulunda Steppe, Russia - 8KL_010_SED (SPAdes) (version 2) | ecosystem: Environmental > Aquatic > Non-marine Saline and...
CTCGCCACGTTGCGCCGTGACGGTCGCGCTCACACCGACGAATTCTGCCATGTTCAAAGCGAATACGAGCGGGTGAACAACAAGATTCGCCACAAGCGCGAGCAACTGACACACGACGTAGCCAACCAAGTCCTCGCACTGGCACTCGCCTACGACGTGGACGCCATTGTTCACGAGGATTTGCGGTCGCTCTCCCCGCCGAGTGACGAAGGGACGTTGTCGTGGGAGTTGTCGTCGTGGGCACGACGAGAAATTATTGAGAACATCGAGTACCGGGCAGACTGTGCTGGAGTTGCTGTTGAGCGTGTCTACCCGCAAGGAACGAGTCGGTCGTGTCCTCGTTGTGGTTCGACCGGTCACACCTGCAAGTCACCTGACCACCAGCAAGAACACTGGTGGGGTGGGCACTTCCGGTGTGACAATACTCGGTGTGGCTTCGAGGGCGACCGGGACTACATCGGCGCGCTGAACGTGGCTCGCGTGTTCTTCAGTGAGACGGACGAGCTAGACCACGGTTTCACGTCTTCCTATACGGGGGATTCTGAAATCGTGCTAGCTGGCCGTTCCGCTGGCACGCGGCTCACGTTCGGGTCTGGAATCGTCACCTACGAACCCGATCAGGCAACGGCGGCCACTGGTGGTGGGTCGGCTGTCATAGCGCCTGCTATCGCCGTGCCCGAGTCGAATGCGGATAGCAGCGATGGACGTGGCCCAGTCGTCCAAAAGTGTACCCGTTTTGTACGGTGTACTACTGAAAGCTACTGAAAATTGGAACGGTGTGAGGTATCAGTTGGTTCGCCGCTACACATTTATCAAGAACCAACCAGTTGTATTATATCCGCTGGGTATGGCGGATAGAAGCGACACGAATCGTCTCATATCTGATCAGTTACGTATGGCAAATATATGAAACTGTCTGTCCATGCGACGGCATCACAGGAGGTTGAGGAGAAAGCCCACGAGGATAGTGGTGGGAAAAATCACACAGACCACAAAAACAAGAAGACATACCACATCAAAACAGCACGAGCAACAGAGTGAACGCAAGTCAGGCAAAAAGCGAGAGACTTGCGCTGAGAACGTATCAGGAATCCTGCTCGATCAACGAATCGAAGTCACGATCAGGATCACGGTAGGCCTCACGGTGGGTGAGCGCAGCGCGACCTTTGTCAGTGATAATATACAGTCCGCTATTTGGAGCCGGGCCGATGCGGTCTACAAGCCCGTAATCAAGCAGGACAGGAAGTCGAGTGTTGATGTATGCTCGATCTTTGTCAATTTCTACGGCAATATTGATCGCATTGTTTCGCTTCCCGTCAGCCAAGGCAGACAAAATCTCAAAATCAGTCGGCGTGACAAGCCTCATTTCTGTTACAGATACACCCGATATATATATAGTTTTTCTGGTTAGAAGTGGTTGACTCCGTTGCTGCAAGGGTATTCCTGCAAGGCAGGACTATCGCGTTTATATTTATGGTGGAAAAAAACCTCAAGAGTCGGGTGCTGACTCTGCAAGGTCTTCAACAAGGGTCTCCCGTGCGGCACGCAGTGCCTCAATGGCCCGCTTTTCAGCACGAATGGCCTGTTTGACGGCAAGTTCACTCTCCTCATCAGTCGGTAACGAGAAGGCGTCTTCATCGGGAAGGGCTGTGGTAGTGTCGTCGTCTATGTCGCCGTAGAGGTAAGCAATGTCGAGGAAGTGACAGAGTTCAGCGACCTCGCGAGTGGCTTGCTTCGCTTGCATGAGCTGGCTAACGGCCTCCCATGTCGCAATAACGTGAGTATCTGAGTCTGGGGATGGTGACCTAGTGCTTCCAGAGGGCGAGGACATATCCGTTGTTGAGGTATGTGGCCCCATATATTTAATAGTATGTACTGATAGTATTTTTTGTCAGTATCTCAGCTCTGTTACTGGGGGTGAAAGCCACGGTCTGCACAAGCGATCACCCGTCGGTATACTCTTCCAACTGTGCGAGAACTTGTTGGTGCTGGTCAAGCGCCCGCTCGACAGCATCCACCGCCTGTACCGGGGACTGTCTTTCGGTATCTGACATATACATTTGCGTGATGAGCGTTCGTTCTACGGCATCTGTTGTCTCGGCTTGGGCGTCAGAAAGAAGCTGGCGCATATGCCACCCAAGTGGAGGGGTGAGGGTACTATTGTTCACGTAACAGACATTGTGGACTGATGAATAATAAGCTTCTGCCTGAATAACGTGTGTAGCAATTCGATGCCTTATATATTAGGTGGTGCTGGTATTGCCAGCCTCGGACGCACTCAACTCAACTGAGCCCCGCAATGTGAGCAGTCTATGGTTGGCACCTCGCTGGGGGAGATCTCGGCGTGAGGGCGGAGTTCTGCATCACAACTTGGACAGTGAGAAAGACAGACTCGAAGGTGGGCGAGCAGCTCTCGTTGTTCGGTGCTTCGAAGGTTGTCCCAGCCCGGGACGTGTCGCTGGAGGGCAATAAAAAGCCCCACATCGGCATCGACTGCGGCGACTGACGGCCATTCGCCAGCGATCCAGGTACCGTCCATGACGATGACTGGCTCGCCGGTCTCGATAGTGATGTTTGTTTTCTGCGTCTCAAGCATTCTGGCAAGGTATGCAACCCGAGAGGGACCACGGACCTGAGCGATCAGCCGTTGCCACTCAGCATAAAACGGTGGTGTCAGTCGGTGTTCGGCATCAACAACGTCGGCAGCGCGCAGCGACTCCCAAAGCTGGCGACCGCCGAGGCCAGCACCATCGCCGTTGCGGCTCGTGTCCATGCTTAGCCAAGGAGGACCGTACTGAAGACTGCGACACCGATGATGGTGATGAGTGATAAAAAGACATATCGCAGCATGCCGGGTACACCCGCGATGGTGTCCGCATAAAATCTTTGGGAGGAGCCCTCTCGTCTCAATAACGGTGCAAGAAGGCGTCCACGAGGTAATCGGGCCACCAGCGTACGCGCTTGGCCGGTATCCGATCGAATATGCGGTCGGTCCATACCTAAGGTAGGTACCATCAGTATATATTGTTTTCCCAACAACACGGGTGGACGGTCTCGAAGGCAAGCCTCGTGCAGCACTATCTTGATACAGCAAGAGGATCCCGCCGTTCACGCCGGGGAGGATATTATATCCAAAAAAAACTGGCTACTAGCGGCGCAGGCGAATCGCCGCTAGGAGAGCGAGCAGCATCGCAACGAATACGACACTCACCCCGAAGCCGACCGCATCATCGTCGGACGGCTGGGCGGCGGTCTCGTCACCGCCGTCACCGATAGCAAAGACGGAGAAACCAGGTGTCTCGGCCTGATACTGCCCATCACCGAGGACAGTGGTCTCAAGTGCAACCCACTCACCGTCGGTGTAGCGGAACGCCGTGACGTCTTCAGGGTCGATACCCATGCGGTCTGCATCAGCGGTGAACTCAAACGTCGCACCCGTGAACGTGGCCGAATCAGTCCCACTCGTGTCGAACTCGATGTAGCTGCTCGGTGCGTCGTCTGAAAGCGGCGGTATGCCTTCGGGAAGGTCGTCTACGCCAGTCGTGCGGACGTCGACGGAGATCTCGCCCGTGTCGCCGGCAGTCTCGATAGAGACTGTGTTCAGTGAGACCTGATCGTCGGCGACGGCATTATCCATCGTGGCGCTGACAACGCGGTCATCATCGCTGACGCTGGCGGTGAGCGTCGCCCCGTCATCGCGTGGGGTAACGTCGGCTGCGACCGCGTCCTGCCCATCGGCCGGCTCGGTATCGGCGTCGTCATCGTCGGTCACCACAGTGTCGTCTGCGTCGTCGTCGGGATCGTCTGCAGCGTCTGCATCTGACTCATCGGCATCATCGCCAGGCGTATCATCAGCGCCGTCATCGTCCGACTCGTCGGTATCATCACCGGGGTCGTCATCGGGCGTGTCGTCGGCACCGTCATCACCCGAATCATCACCAGGGTCGTCACCGGGGTCATCGCCCGGATCGTCAGCAGGCGGGTCACTCGGGCCGCCGCCAGGGTCGTCGTCGGCACCGTCATCATCATCGCCGTCATCGGACTCATCCGTCCCCTCAAGCGTGATCGTCTCGTAGTCGAGGTCCGTGACGTCCTCGCCAGGGGGCACGGTCACCAGTGATTCGTCCTCGTTAAATTCGATGTCGGTCGACTCGGGAGGCGTCTCGAAGGTGATCGTCGCCATCGTCGGGGCGTCAACGCCGTCGATGCCATCGTTTCCATCGTCGGAGTCTGTCGACACGGTCTGGATGAACCGCACGACACCGACATCGTTGCTGATATTCGCTTGAGGCTCGCCATCGAAGGCACCTTCACCGCCTTCGACGCTCTCGACCTCCGTGAGGCCCGGATCGAACTCCAGCCATGCCTGGTAGCCGGCGACGTTCTCGACATCAGTTGAGAGCGTCACAGTTGTCGTGTCATTAGTGGTGTCGACCTCCTCAAGCGTCAGATTGCCGTCGATGTTGGTCGGCGATACGTCCTGTGCCGCAGCTGATGGCCCCGCTAAAACCGCGGCAGCACCGACGCTCAAGATGGCAAGCACTGCCAGCAGGGTGGCAAGCGCGGCGACCGAGCGATCGGGTGTGTGTCGTTCGTGCATACGTAATCAGGTGGGTTGCTGAGTGTTCAGTGAAACGCGAAAGAGAGACGAGACGACCTGAAAGGTCGTCACGCGCTCCCGGACAGGGAGTTAGGGCGCGACAGCAAGCGGTGCAACCGAGCTCGCGTTTTCGCTCTCGGTCATCACGTCTGCTTCGGTTTCGAGCCCTTCTTCAGCGGCGGCATCGTCGCCATCCTCGCTGACGACAACCGTAACCGTCTCGGTGTCATCAACGTCTGGTTCCGGGTCCTCGATCGGGTTCACGTCTTGGCCGACAACGTGTGTGATATCGACTTCGTCACCGGGTTCAAGATCGATGCCGGTCAACTCGGCGATATCCTCAAGCGTACCGAGATCCAACAGAAGCAGTTCGCTCTCATCAGGGGCAAGCGGCTCAGTAGTGAATTCGTCCGAATCCGGTGGACTGAGCACGATCGAACTGGGTGCCCCTGGAAGGTCGATCTCAACGATGGAGTCAGCGGTGCCTTCAGCATCGCCGACGTTGAGCACCGACGCGTCAAGCAGGAGTGGGGTTTCAACATCTGGCTCCTCAGGGGTGACCACTAAGCTATCGACGGCGAACTCTTCTTCGCCTGCACCCTCAACGGTGAGGACGTAGGCTTGGCTTTCATCATCGTCAGTCTCAACGAACCATTCGAACTCACCTTCGTCCTCGGGGGCAGTCACCTCGAAGGTAACCGTCTCCGTCTCTGCAGGGTCAAGCTCGACTTCCTCGCTAAGCAGCACCTCGCCGTCAAAGACGAACGCGACATCCTGAGCGAGCATGTCATCAGCGGTGTTCTCAACGGTCGCATTGATTTCAAGTTCGGCGCCAGGCTCAACGGCCAGATCTGCAGCCGGGTCAAGGTCGACGATCTCAACGCCACCGTCGTCGACATCATCCGCGGAATCGACATACTCGATCGCGTTGAACAGGATCTGGTTGGATTCCTCAGTGAACGCGTCATCGGGTGCACCGTTCTCACGGGCGTGAGAGGAGAGCAGCACCTCGTTATCCTCATCACTCACCCCGATAGCGGGGCCCCCGAGGTCCTCTTCACCTTCTGCGCTGACTTCAGCGAGAACATCCCCGCTGTAGTCGTTGAACCATCGGCGGTCAGCATCGTCCGCGCTCATGTGCGTGATGACCTCGCCGGCGTCACCGACCCCATCAAACAGTGGATGATCTTCGGTCAACTCCAACAGCACATCTCCACCGAGGAATGCATTGTCGGTCTCGGCGGGATCACCAGTCTCTTCGACCAACGAAACAACCCCGTTTGCACCAACGAAACTGTTCCAGTTATCCAGATACAGAACGCCAGTATCGTCATCGATCGCGTCCTGGAACTCAACGACATCGGACTCCTCGGCGAAGTCACTGATCACGTAGACATCGTGGTCGGTGTTCTCCAAGAGGTCGTCAGCGGAGAGATCAACTACGTCGTATGCGTCGTCATCGAGCCCATCGTCGATCGTCTCACTGAGATCACCGACGTCATCGCTCTCGATGTTCTCAAGCCGGGCGTTGATTTCCTCTTCGCTCAGGTCGCTTTCCCGGAGTTCTTCGATGAGCGCATCGATGTCCTCCGTTTCGAGGTCTGCACCGACGACGGCCACGCTCGTCGCCTCAGCGGGTTCTTCCTCGACCGTCAGCGTCCACGTGGCGCTTTCATCGTCCTCGGTGGCGACGAACCAGTCGAACTCACCTTCGTCATCGGGTGCAGTCACCTCGAAGGTGACCGTCTCCGAGTCGTCGGGGTCGACTTCGACTTCTTCGCTGGCGGCCGTCTCGCCGGCGAAGACGAACTCGACATCTTGAGTGAGCGTGTCGTTCGCGGTATTCACTACAGTTGCGTCAATCTCGAGTTCCGCACCGGGTTCGACGTCGAAGTCACCTGCTGGGTCGACGTCATCAACGAGGAGACCCTCGTCGACATCGTCCTCACCATTAAGCACATAATCAACGGCGTTACCGAGTAAGGCGTCCGCTTCGTCGCTGAAGTCGTTGATGTCGACGAACGTGCTGCTACCGAACGATGAGAGCAACACGTAGTTGTCCTCGTCGTTCACGGCGACGCCGTCACCGTCGGTGACGCCACCAGCCTGAATCTGTCCGACAACGTCGCCGCCCTCGTAGCCGTCGAACCACGTGTGGTCCGCGAAGTCGGCGTCATGGATGAGGAAGCTGTCGCCCTCCTCACCGATGTCCTCGAACAGTGGGTGGTCCTCGGTGATCTCGAGGTCCGGGTTCGGATCGGTGAAGCTCTCACTGGTCGAGTCGGGGTTGTCGAGCACGTCAGACTTGTCAGCTATCGCGTTGGACGAACCGCCCCAGTGATCGAGCCAGACAACGCCCTCTTCAACGGAGTCATCGAAGGCCTCGATCTCGTCCGGATCCATCTCGTTGAGGACGAAGGCGTCGTAGACGCCATCACCGGCGGCGTCAACGGCCTCCTCGCTGGTGACCGAAACCACTTCGGCCGTGGTCTGTGATTCCAGCCGCTCGATCAGGTCGTCTCCAACCTCGGTCACGGGCGCGTCTGTGCGTTCAAGCCGCTCCTGTTCCTCATCGCTCAGCGGCCGGTCCTCCTCGCCGAACGTCGTCTCATCAACGACGGCAATCAGGTCGACATCGCCGACCGTGATCGTCGCCGTCTGGTCATCATCCTCAGTGAAGACACCGTGTTCGAACGCCCCATCCTCTTCGGGGAGTTCGATGTCGGTGAACTCGACGTCGGCAGACTCGTCCGAGTCGAGGGAAACCTCAGTCGACTCGACGACGTCGCCATCGAATACGAACTCGATGTCTTGCGTGTCGGCGTCCGTACCGAGGTTGGTCACCGTCGCGTTGACATCGATAGAGTCACCGGGGTCCGCCTCACCTGGCGCTTCGAGGTCGCTCACAGCGAAGTCGGAGCCGGCGATGCTGATGTTTTCAGCAAGTTCCTGTTCGATGACCGGGTCCGGGAACTCGTTGGGGTTGAGATCGTCGCCGATCTGGAAGCCGGTGAGAATGTCGTCACCGGGCTCGAAGCCGCTGTCGAGCGCATCGTTGATGTCCTCGAAGGAACCGAGGTTCCGCTCAACCGTCTCGGTCTCGCCCGGAGCGAGTTCGATCTCCTCAATATCGGCCGGAATGAACACCAGCGAGTCGTCGAGGTCCGTACCGTAGAGGATCTCGATCGAGCCAGTCTCGTCGCCCTCGTTGGTGAGGTCGACCGTACCGATGATATCTTCGTCGATCTCAAGCGTGTCGGCCTGTTCGAGGTTCGACAGCTCGAAGTCGGGTCCTTCGATCTCGTCTAAGACTTCCGTCGGTCCAGTCGTGACGACGACCTCTTCACCATCGTCGCCCGGCTGGGCGTCGGCGGATCCAAGAGAGTCACCTGCGTTGGTGCTGAGGACCAACTCTTCGATGGCGAGTGCGTCACTGACAGTGACATCACCGCTCTGTGTCACGTCCGCCAGTTCCTCGATGAACGTGTCAGCGGGCTCCTCACCGATGATGAACTGCTGTGTCAGCACCGCATCGGCAGGCGTGATCTGACCGTTGGCGTTCACGTCACCGAGCTGGCCGCTAGCCCACGTGACGTCCTGCCCGACGGTGTCGAGGTCTTCGGCATCGGCAGTGGTGACGGTCGTGCCGTCATCCGCGATCGTCAGGTCCGTTTCCTCGCCACCCTCACCGACGAATTCGAACGTGACGTTTGCGAGGTCAGGCTGGTCGACGCCGTCAGCACTGGAGTCGACGATCCCGACCGTTCCTTCGTCGTTGTCAATATCCGTGGTTGGTCCGTTACCGACATCGCCGGTCGTGACGGAGTCGACCTGAATCATGTCCGGGTCGAACTCGATCGTCACCTGGTAGCCGGCAATGTTGTCTGCATCAGTCTGGACGGGGATAGACTGTGGTGAGTCAGGTGCAAAGACGACATCCTCCTCAGCGAAGGTGACGCTAGCCTCAGCGTCGACATCTTCGATGGTAATCATTGCCGTCTGGCTGTCATCATCCGTGAAGACGCCGTGTTCAAAGTCACCTTCAGCGTCGGGAAGCGGAATATCGTCGAACGTGATGGTAGCAGACTCATCGGCGTCGAGTGACAGCTCTTTGTCAGCAACCGTCTCGTTATCAAAGACGAATTCAACGACTTGGCTGTCCGCATCATCGCCCGTGTTCAGTATCGTCGCCGAGACATCGATCTCGTCACCGGGCGCAGCAGTCGCCGGTGCATCGAGATCGGTCACTTCGAAGACGCCCTCACCGGGGTCTTCACCGAACCGTTCGAAGGTGTGTTCGATGGAGAATTCGGTGTCCACGGCGTCCTCGGCGACTTCGACGGTGATCGCCACCTCACCGCTTAGACCATCGGTTTCGACGGGCTCACCGAAGGCGAGCTCATCGTCGCCGATGGAGACGGTCAGGTCGTCGGGATCGGTCGTCGAGTCGTCGGTTAACTCAAGCGTCACTTGGTCGAGGTTCTGCACCTCGGCGACGATATCGAACTCGTCACCGGCTTCGAGCGTCGCCGGCTGGTCCTCGATGAGTGTTACATCGAGTTCCTCTTCGAGTGCAAAGTCGACGTCCTCGCCATCTTCGACGGTGACGGTTTCAGCGCCGACACCGACCGCATCGGCGGTGACGGTCGCCGGGTCGTTCGTCGTCTGGAGGATGAACTCGCCATCCTCGTCGGCGGCTGTCAGCGCGCCTTCGTCGGTCTCAACGGTCGCACCGACGAGCGGCTCACCGGCCGCGTTCGTGACCGTGCCTTCGATCGTCTGGGTCTCCTGTGCCGCCTCTGCGGCAGCGTGGACGTCGATGATACCCGTACCGAATCGGATGTCACGGTTGTTGAGTTCCGTAAAGTCGTTGTCGTCCTTCTCGGCGGTCTCCGCGAGTGCGGCTTCGATGACCGAGTTGTCGAGGTCCTCGTCGGTCGCCGACTGGACGAGGGCGACGGCACCGGCGTAGTGCGGCGCGGCCATCGAGGTTCCGCTCGCGAAGGAGTACGTCGCTTCGTCATCGTCGATCGGCGGGCCGAGCGGCCCCGACGAGAGTACGTCCTCGCCGGGCGCGCTCACGTCAGGCTGGACGAACTCATCGGGGAACCGCTCCGGCAGTTCGTCGCCATCGATGAACTCAACGCTGTCATCATCGACGACGGCACCGCTGGAGAACGTCGCGATGTCGCCCGCCTCATTGGAGGCACCGATGGCGACTGAATCGAAGTTGGTCGCGGGCGAAGTCACCGGCCCGCCGGCGTCGCCGCTGCCGGAGTTCCCGGCGGAGACGACCGCGGAGGTCCCGGCGGCGTTCACGTCCTCGATCACGGGGACGTACAGGTCGGAGAACGTCGAGTCATCGGCGCTGGGTGGGAACCCGAGGCTGAAGCTCGCGACGTCGGCGTCGTTCTCGGCGGCCCACTCCATCGAGGCGATGATGTCTTCGGTAAAGGCACCGCCGGCGAAGACGTCAGCTTTCAGCAGGTCGGCGTTCGGCGCGACGCCGTATCGGGGAACGTCACCGGCGGGTTCCTCCGCGCCCGTGGCGGTTCCGGAGACGTGCTCGCCGTGTGAGCCTTCCTCACCGCCGACGAGGGTTCCTTCGTCGACCTCGCCGTTCTCCACGATGGCTTCAAGTGCGAACTCAAGATCGGGGTGGCCCTCCGCAGGGTTGCTGATTCCGTCGTCACCGACCATGATAGTCGCACCATCACCCATGCCGTCGAACTCTTCATCGAACTCAGGAACGTTGATCTGTTCGAGGCCGAACGTGAAATCACCGTCGAGCTCCGAGGGGCTCGCCTCGGCCGTCGTCGGCGGATCCGGACGCTCGTATTCAGTGTTGTCCGAAACTGCTTCTACACCGTCGATCCGCAGCAGTGACTCGGCGTCATACTCGTCAAGATCAACGGTCGCAGTGATGATGTTACCGGCCCAGTAGGTGTTGTGCACCTCTGCGCCGAACTCCGTCTCAAGGGCGTTTTCAACTGGAGCCTGGGTTTCTGCGGCGTCATCTCGGAGTTCCTCGATGGCACGCTCAGCGTCCATCGCCGCGACGGAATCGATTTGACGCTCAACTGAAACAAGCACCACTGTCTCTCCAGTCGCACCCGCAAGCGAGTCATCAACCGGATCACCAGCATCAGCAGCGTCGTACCCAGCTGTATCAGGACTGGAGTCATCTGTTTCAGCTACGACACTCGTTTCATTTACATCGATATCGACGTCAGCGGCGATGTCAGGGACCTCACCATCGACCGCATCACTCGATGCTGAGCCGGCGGCCGCCGCCGCACCAACTGGTGGTGCGAACATCGATACGAGCATAATAACCGCAAAAAGCGTGGCTCCCGATTTGAGTAGGCTTTTATTCATTCGTCATGTCCTCCATAGACTCTGTGCTGTTGGTTGTACTGGCCGATACGACTGCTGTCGTGGATGAGTGTATCGTGACATTAGTACTCGAATAGCCGTCTGCCGGGGATGCCTACAGACATCAAATCGCAGATGGCTCGATCTGCGGGGTGGGTAGGGTTAGTGTATACCATACCTATACGCAACGAGTTGGCCCGTTGTAATAAAAATACCGCTAGTGAATAATTAAGTTAAATCTCAGCTTTGAACGTTAGCGTCGGCTGTTGAGTGAACGAAAAGGTGGTCGATCTCTTGCATAAGGTCATCGACGCCACGATCATCGTTGTCTCGAACCCACGAGAGCAGGTTGTAAACGGCTTCCTTCAGGGAATGTTCGAGGTTCGCTCGAAGCGATGACGCTTTCGAGCGAACCGTCCCCAAGGCGCTCGATTCGGGATCAAGACGAACGAGACTGTAGGCAGCCATGAGAAGGTGCCAGTGCCGACTGGCACCTTCGTCAGTCTGCATCTCGCAGTCTCCCAAGCCGAGATCCTGCTTCGAGTCCTCGAAGAACGTCTCGATGCGCCACCGCATCCCGTAGGAGCGGATCACGTGTTCGGTCGGTGCGTCGATCTTGTTCGTGGCGAGGTATTTGACCGGGTTCTCTTCGTCTTCGTCAGTTTCTTTCTCGGCGATGACCAGCTTCACGTCTCCCAGTTGGGAGACGGGAAGCTTCTTCGTCCAGATGTGGTAGGTTTCGTCCTCAACATCACGCTCGACGGTGTCGATGCGCTCTGCCAGCGCATCGACGCTGATCTCTTCGCCGGCGTAGGTTACCTGTCGGTTGCTCCGGAGCGGGCCGATCCAGTCGTTGCCGTAGGATTCGATGTGTTCGACGAGGGCAGAATCGTGAGCGAACCACGAGTCGAAGAGGTAGGTGTCCGCCGGGACACCTACCTCGTCTTCGAGTTCGGTGACGATCTCACGGGCGAGATCGTACTTGGTGTCGTGGTTTTGATCATCTTCGTCCTGTTTTTCGTAGAGGCGGAAAGTGAGTGGGTACGCAGTTTTGTCGTCGGCGTAGAAGGCGTAGATGAGGTCTTGGCCCCAGACAGTGTCACCTTCGGCGTGATCATAGAAGTGTCCGACGCCGGGGACTTCGTCCCCGGCTTTCTCGGTGATCGTGTCGTCGAGGATGATGTACCCATCCTTCGACCAACGTGTTTCGCCGTGTTTTTGGAGTTTTTCGAGGCGTTCGTGGTTAAATTGCTGTTCGTCCCAGTCGTACTCGGTGAGGAACTTGTTGAGAGCGCGTTTGTCTCCAGCTGGAAGGACTTCGCGTGCGATGCCTGCCACGGTCTTGTTGCTGGCCGCAACAAGACCTGTGGCGTAGGTTTTCGCGTGCTGACGTTGTGCGGGTGACAGCGACTCGAACTCGTCGAATACACGCGTGCACGACAAGAAGTCCGTAATCGGCATCATCCGTGTTCGCTACCGCCTACGTCACGATCCTACTTCAACGTTCAAAGCTGAGTTAAATCTGGGAAGAACTAGCTTCCAAGAGGTCAGCATGAGGGGCAGTAGCCAGAAATATCGCGGTCACAGCGAGCAGCATCGCAAACGACGGGGGTGTCTCCTTGAACAAAAAGAAGCTAAGAGCCTCAGTTCTCACCTTGAGAGTGAGAAGAATTATCGCAGTCACAGCCGCCTTCACGAAGGAGAGTCCCGACAGTAGAATCAGAGCCACATGCAGGACAGATGACGCGGACATCAATGAGGACATCATAATCGCTATGATCAAGACTACCGGTGGAAGCTGACGAAGAGATAGCAGAGTCGATCACAACAGCAAGACGGCCTTGGAGTTTTTTGATAGCCTCCACCTTTTTTTCGACCGTGTCCGTCGTATGTTCCGGGAGACTTGCCTCACGGTATTCCGTGAGATAGGTGTATATCGCCTGGTGTGTCACAAAATCTCGCAGGAGGTCATCGACACACACGCCTTCACGTTCCAGTCGACGTTTTGCACGCGTCTGTTCGGCTCCGGAGTCGGCGAGAGCAGTATAGATCCCACTGAGTTCGAACTGGGCCGGCGAAACGTTGGCAGCTCTGAGAGCGGCTTCAAGAATGGCATAATTGAACTCATCAGCAAGATCCCGGAGGCTGGTCCGCTCACCAGAAACTCCCGTCCAATCGGCTTCAAGTTGCGCGCCCATCCCGTCAAGATCGTATTTGTCAATAAGACGGGTTACTTTTGTACGTTTGTTATTTTTATTGCCTTTCATACGAACTACAACTAGAGGATCGTTACAAAATTAACGGTGTAAGCACACCCATGTCAATTCTGTTTTGTAGGACTGCTACTCGAGGCCCTCGATCAGCGTGTGATCTGCAGAGAGAGGGTCAGCGTCAGCAGGCAGTAACGCTGCGATCAAGTAGTCGGTATACTCCTCAAAGTATTCAATCACGCGGGCAATACGATCAGAATCAATCGCTTCGAGTGAATCGAGAAGGATGAATGGAACCTCCTTGTGGACTTCATGGGCAAGGTAGCCAGCAAGTGCAAAAACGAGTCCTGTCACTTCCCGTTCGCTCTCAGACAGGTGATCGCTGGTATCCTGATAGGCCGTTCCGTCTGCTGTCTGGCGAACAATATGAAGTTCGAATACCGTTTGAGCGACTTTCCGCCGTCCATCACGGACTTGTTTGTCACGACGTTCAATCCAAATTCGTTCAAGATTCTCATATTCAAGCAGAGCAAGTACAGTCTCCATGTGGTCATTAAACGATTCAACCGCAGTCGCCTCAATTTGATCGACACGCGTTCGAAGTTCGACCAAGCGGTCAGAAAGCTCATCACGCTTTGCCATGAGTGATTCTCGCTCGGTGAGTGCCGTTTCACGCTCGGTGATTTCTGTGTCAAGTGACGAAAGAGTCTCTGTAATTCTGTCAATCCGGAGCTCAAGGGTATTAGCCTCCCGGTGGAGCTCAAGTGCCTCATCGTGATCCGCCGTATCAATCGATTCGGCTGTTTGCTCAAGCGCAGCGACCTCGGATTCTTTCTCAGTGATTTGTGAAGCGAGGTTATCAATTCGGTCTTGAGTACTCTCTATGTCGGATTTAACCGTGGAGAGTCGGCGCTGCATCTGTTCGCGTTCGCGAAGGGTAGCCTGAATTTGCGACTGTCGACTGGTGAGATCGTCGATCTCTGCCTGAATGTCGTTTCTGTCAGCAAGTTTGTCCGCCCGGAGATCACGGAGTTGCTCAAGCGTGGATTCAATTTGTGTCGACTGGACGTCGGAACCACAAGTCCAACAAGTAATTGCATCCTCGGCAACGAGCGCCGCTGTTGGATCATCTGTATCTGTAGCATCACTTCCGACGCTATCAATCGTGACGCCAGCTCCCTCGGTCATTTCTTTGTTGAACTCAATGATGCTTCCGAGTTGACTGATCGTCTCATCTAACGACTCCTTGCGTTGACGGAGATGATCAATCTGCTGGGCAAGTTCGTCCGGGCTCCCATCTGGTGTGTCGGTATCTGCAAGCGCTTCTGAAAGCTCATCACGCTCATTTTTCAATTGTGCAAGTGTCGATTGTTCAGTTTCAAGATCGAATTCAAACTGCTCTAGTTCTGCGCGAGCGTCCCGTACATCCTGGAATGCTTCTTCTAATTCCTGCTTGCGCGTTCGGCTTTCTTCAGCACCAGTATCAAGCTCCGCAAGTTGGGCTCGAACCGCTTTCAACTGCTCTTTTGCCGAAGCGAGCTCATCACGCTTATTTTTTCGTTTCGCTTCCAAGTCTGGAAGTTCCTGCTCAATCGTCTCCAGCCGCTCAATTTTGGATTCGAGATCATCACGCTCCCGGCGGCACGCTGCAATGTCGGCTTCTATGCGATCTGTATCGATAGGGCGCATGATGACATCACGGAGGTTCTCACCGCGAGCCACGGCGCGCCGTGCCTCATTGTTTTCGAGGAGGAAAGCAAAGAGATCAGCAACCGCTGGGTCCTCAAGATAAGGATCGCCACTAAATGTAACACGTCCATTTTCTCGGGAGAGTGTTCGCGTGTACGTGTCCCCGTTGAACTCAATGGTTACTGATCCCTCATCTGCATCCGCTTTGAGAGAACTCCGAGTGCTTCCAAGACCAGTCATCAATGCCTGAAGGAAAGATGTCCGGTTTGTCGCGTTTCGGCCTGTCAAAATCGAAATACCGGGTGACAACGTAACGTCTGTTTCATCGATTCCACCAATATTTCGGACATGTACATGAGCTCGTGGTTTGGATACTTGTGTATTTGTCATAGCCGCATTTAGTTAGTAGTGCGGTTAAAGATACCCCTCGGTGATGGCTTCTATGTGGCTTCAATATGCTAGAGGCGGCGTTTTGCAAATATTAGCCAGGAGAGCAAGTATCGCTGATACACACATACATCACAGCAAAAGTATATGTTATAAGCATATATTGATAGAATATAAAATAATAAACATTATTCGATTTCCCCCGTCCGAGGGGCCGGGTTAACATCCTCCACGCGCTGGAGCGCAAGGCTTTCTACTCGATCCTCGGTAAAATCGTGGGCTTCCGGCCTTCCAATCAATGTGAAGACACAGAGGTGGGAAACGACCCTCTGTGATTGGTGCGCCGGCGACACGATGAATCTGGCAGATCAGTACGCCGGCAAGCAGATGTTTGTTTGCTGAACATAAAATAAGTGCCGATTTAGCTGAAATAGGTGCTACGCTCTTGTGTAGGAGATTGTTGATTTTAGAGAGTTGCTTTGACGGCGTGTTTGAGAGCTTCTCG
>Ga0207421_10004617_pt1 | contig 15765 bp, 13 predicted proteins | sample SodLakKL_010_SED_4_FD_187542 | JGI IMG/M metagenome (GOLD analysis project Ga0207421, IMG submission 187542) | Alkaline sediment microbial communities from Lake Tanatar, Kulunda Steppe, Russia - 8KL_010_SED (SPAdes) (version 2) | ecosystem: Environmental > Aquatic > Non-marine Saline and...
TATCATGGCGTACCTTCGGGTATCATGGCGTACCTTCGGGTATCATGGCGCATCTCCGGCCGAGACGCTTTCCTCTACGGGGAGGTATTCGCGCGGATCGGTGATATTGCCGGTGATGGCCGATGCGGCCACGGTGTAGGGGGATGCCAGGTAGACTTGTGCTTTTTTGGAACCCATACGTCCCGGGAAATTCCGGTTGGTAGTGGAGATGCAGATTTCCTCGCTTTGCAGGCGGCCGAACGTATCGGAAGGTCCGCCAAGGCAGGCCGCGCAGGACGCCTCGCCCATGTGGGCGCCGGCCTCCACGAAGATGTTCCAGAGTGTCTCACCGTCGAAGTACGTGGTCTTGAGCTGCTCGCGGACCAGCGTGGTGGCGGGGACGACATAGGTCTCCACGCCGACCTGGTGGCCTTTGATGATCTTCGCGGCCGCTTCAAAATCCGATATCTTGCCGCCGGTGCATGAACCGATATAGGCGCGTGTGAGCCGGGTGCCCCGGACTTCCGTGACCGTCGCCTTGTTGTCCGGCGAGTGCGGTTTGGCCACCATGGGCTGCAGATCGGCGCTCTTGTAGCGCCGGACGCTGTGGTATTTCGGGTTCGGATCGTTGTAGAGCGGTGTGAAATCGTAGTCGGTCCGCTGACGCACATAGTCAAAGGTCACCTGATCTGGTTCGATGACGCCGTTTTTTCCGCCGCCCTCGATCACCATGTTGGTCAGTGTCATTCGGCCTTCCATGTCCATGCGCATCACGCCGTCCCCGGCGAACTCCATCGCACGGTACGTGGCCCCATCCACCCCGATGTCACCAATGATCTGGAGGATAAGGTCCTTGGCCATGATATACGGCGGGATTTCCCCCTCAAAGATGAACTTCATGGTTTCGGGGACTTTCACCCAGAGTTTGCCGGTGCCCAGGATGAATCCGGCGTCGGTATTGCCGATGCCGGTGGCGAACTGCCCGAATGCGCCGGCGGTGCAGGTGTGCGAGTCGGTGCCGAACAGCACGTCGCCCGGACGTGTAAAGCCTTCTTCGGGCATGGCCACGTGACAGACGCCCTTGTAGCGGTCGGAACCCACGTCGTAGTAGTGGGGGAGGTCCTGGTCGGCCGCGAAAGCACGCAAGATGTCAATGTTCCGGTTGGCGTATTTGTCGTTGGTGAAGATGTAGTGGTCCGGGATGATCACTACCTTGTTCTTGTCCCAGACGCGGGCATCATCGCCGAATTCCCGCTTGAAGATACCGATGGTGGGCGGACCGCAGACATCGTGTGTCATCAGGATGTCCACGTTCACCCAAACGGTTTCTCCGGCGTCGACATGGGTTCGGCCTGCTGCTTTGGACAGGATTTTCTCGGTTAAGGTCATTGACATGGGTACAATCGTTTTGTGCTTTCTAAGTTTCGGTTTTCAGGGTCTGTTGAAGTGTTCGTATAAAGATTCCTGTGGAAAGGAGCTTCCGATCTGCGACGTCCCGTTCCGTGGCGGAGCGGGATGACCGTTTTTTGCGTGATCACCGGTGACATGGGAGTCGTTTTTCCGCATACCGGCGGCTGCGATACCGACAAGGTCCTCATCCACCACCACCTTCTTGCGGTCGGCGATCACGATGAATGCCTCGTAGGCATCGTTCATCTCCTCTTTGGAAAGCTCGTAGCCCAGCCTCTGCAGGCGTGCGCCGAGGGCGCGTCGTCCGGAGTGCTTGCCGAGGACGATGTTGTTGGATGCGAGACCGACCGACGCGGGGGTCATGATTTCATAGGTCTGCGGGTTTTTGAGGACACCGTCCTGGTGGATGCCCGCCTCGTGTGAAAAGGCGTTCTGGCCTACGATGGCCTTGTTGACCTGGACTTCCATACTGGTGATCTCGCTCAGCATGCGGCTGGTGGGATAGATCTGCGTGGTGTCGATCCCGGTCTCCACGGCGAATTCGGGATTGCGTGTCTGGAGCGCCATGATCACTTCCTCAAGTGCGGCGTTGCCGGCCCGTTCGCCGATGCCGTTCATGGTGCACTCGATCTGCTGGGCGCCGTTGCGGATGGCCATCAGCGAGTTGGCCGTGCCGACACCGAGGTCGTTGTGGCAGTGCACGCTCAGGATGGCCTTGTGCATGTTCGGCACGCGTTCGCGAAGGGTGCGGATCAGCTCGCCGAACTCCCATGGCATGCTGTAACCCACCGTATCAGGAATGTTGATGATGCTGGCGCCGGCGTCAATGGCCGTCTCCACGACCTGGCAGAGGAAATCCACGTCGCTGCGCGTGGCGTCCTCGGCTGAGAACTCCACCTCCGGACACAGGCTGCGTGCGTATTCCACGGCCATTTTCGTGTCGGCCAGCACTTCACTGCGTGACTTTTTGAGCTTGTGCTCCATATGGATGTCGGAAGTGGCGATAAAGGTGTGCAACCGCGGATGCCGGGCATGCTGCAAGGCTTCCCAGGCGCGGTCGATGTCGCCTTTTTTGGCGCGGCCCAGTCCGGCTACCGTTGCACGCTTCGTCTGCCTTGCAATGGCGCGCACGGCCTGGAAGTCGCTTTCGGAAGAAATCGGGAATCCGGCCTCGATCACATCCACTCCAAGTAGCTCCAGCTGGCGGGCCATTTGTACTTTTTCCTGCAGGTTCATGCTGAACCCGGGTGCCTGTTCGCCATCGCGGAGCGTTGTATCGAAGATCTGGATTCGTTTCTTCATAACTAAGAGTGGTTTTCCGTTGTGATTTTTTGCTGCTGGAGATAATAGGCCATGCTTTCCATAAGCGCCTGCCAGCTGGCCTCGATGATGTTTTCCGACACGCCAACGGTCCCCCAGCTTGAACCGTTGTTGACGGAGTCGATCAGCACCCGCACTTTGGCGTGGGTGCCGTCTTTTTCGTTCAGAACACGAACTTTGTAGTCCGAAAGCTGCATCTGGCTGACTTCCGGATAGAATTTGGATATGGCTTTGCGGAGCGCCTGGTCCAGGGCGTGGACCGGGCCGTTGCCCGAGGCGGCGGTGTGCTCTTCTTCGCCGTTGACCAGCAGGCGGATGGTGGCCTCGGACCGCACTTCCGCCCGTTCGTTCTTTTCGATGATCACGCGGAAGCCCTTGAGTTCGAACAGGTCGGTCCATTCGCCGGTGATCTTGCGGATCAAGAGGTCCAGCGAACCCTCGGCCGCCTCAAACTGGTAGCCCTCGTTTTCGAGGTGCTTGAGAGTCCGGACGATCTCCGGCACCTTGTCGCCGTATGCGTTCAGGTCGATGCCGAGCTCTACCGACTTGTAGTGGATGTTGCTCTTGCCCGAAAGGTCGGAAACGAGTACGCGGCGCTGGTTGCCGACGGTCTCGGGGGAAATGTGTTCGTAGGTGGACGGGTCCTTCATTACCGCGCTCACGTGGATGCCGCCCTTGTGGGCAAAGGCGCTGCGGCCGACGAAGGCCTGATGATCGAAAGGAGCCACGTTGGCCACTTCGCTCACGAAATGGGAGAGGGAGGCGAGTTTTTCCATCTGCTCGGGGGCAATGCAGTCGTAGCCCATCTTGAGCTGCAGGTTCGGGATGACCGATATGAGATTGACATTGCCGCACCGCTCGCCGTAGCCGTTGATGGTCCCCTGCACATGGCGGCATCCGTTTTCCACAGCGGCTAGGGTATTGGCCACGGCCAGCTCCCCGTCATTGTGGGCGTGGATGCCGATCATGTGTCCGGGCAGACGCTCTGCCACGGCCTGCACGATCTCCGTCACTTCATGCGGCAGGGTACCCCCGTTGGTGTCGCACAGCACCAGTGCCGAAGCACCGGCCTGTGCGGCATGTTCCAGGGTCCGCAGCGCGTATTCCGGATTGTCCTTGTATCCGTCAAAGAAGTGCTCTGCATCGTAGATCACCTCCTTGTCATGCGCTGCCATATAGGCAACAGACTGCCGGATCAGATCCAGGTTGTCGCGATCGGTAATGCCCAATGCCTGATGCACGTGGAACAGCCAGGTTTTGCCGAAAATGGAGACCGCGGGGGTCCCGGCTTCGACCAGCGCCTGGATGTTGGGGTCGGTTTCGGGCGTGTTGCCGTACCGCATGGTACTGCCGAACGCCACCAGACGGGCATGCGCGAAGCGATGCGACCGGGCCCGCTCGAAGAACGCCATGTCCTTCGGGTTGGATCCGGGCCATCCGCCCTCGATATAGTCAATGCCGGTCTGGTCCAGCCGCTTGGCAATCCGCATCTTGTCATCTGATGACAGGGAGATGCCTTCGCCCTGGGTCCCGTCCCTCAGCGTGGTGTCAAACAGGTCTATCGATCGTTTTTCCATGGATATTTCAGTCCTTTTTTATCCAGCTCATCATGTTGCGCAGTTCACCACCGATCTGTTCAATGGGGAGACGGCTGTGTTTCCGTCTCAAGGCTTCATGCGAAGCCCGTCCTGCCTTGTTTTCCAGAATCCATTCCCGGGCAAAATTCCCGTTTTGGATGTTTTCCAGAATCTCTTCCATGCGCTTGCGCGTGTCGGCGTTTATCACCTTGGGTCCCGATGTCATCCCGCCGTACTCGGCCGTGTCGCTCACCGAATGGTACATGCCTGCGATGCCGCCCTCGTACATCAGGTCTACGATCAGCTTCATCTCGTGCAGGCATTCGAAATAGGCGATCTCAGGTCTGTATCCGGCCTTCACAAGTACTTCAAAACCGGTGTTGATCAGTTCCGTGACTCCGCCGCACAAAACGGCCTGCTCGCCGAACAGATCCGATTCGGTCTCTTCTTCAAAACTGGTTTCAATGACCCCGGCGCGGGTTCCGCCGACTCCCTTGGCGTAGGCCAGGGCCACATCGCGCAGGCTGCCATCGGGATCCTGGTGGATGGCGAACAGGCAGGGCACGCCGGCTCCCTGGGTGTAGACGCGCCGGACCAGGTGTCCCGGCCCTTTCGGGGCTACCATGAAGACGCCGATGTTTTCGGGAGGCGCGATCTGGTTGAAATGGATGTTGAAGCCGTGGGCGAAAGCCAGCGTGTTGCCCGGCTGCAGGTTCGGAAGGATATCCTTTTCGTAGACTTCTTTCTGTTTTTCATCGGGAAGAAGCACCATCACGATATCGGCTTTGGCGGCCGCTTCGGCGGTTTCATATACGGTGAGGCCGTCTTTTTGTACTTTTTCACGCGAACGGCTGTCGCTGCGCAGACCGACAATGACCGATACCCCGCTTTCGTGGAGATTCAGCGCATGGGCATGTCCCTGGCTTCCGTAACCGAGCACAGCCACGGTTTTGCCTTTCAGGATGGAGAGGTCGGCATCGTTGTCGTAGTATAATTTCATCTTGCAGGGTTGAAAATTAGGATTTGGGTTTGTGTTAAGTTGGGTGTCGTTGTTTAAAAAGTCGGTTCTGATGGGATAGAAGCTGTTGAAGGCATGAGTGGCCTGCGGTCAGTCCCTGGGCTGATATTCGCGTTTCATGGCCACCGATCCGGTGCGCGCTACCTGCAGGATCCCGAACGGTTCGAACATGCCTATGGCCGCATCCACCTTGTCCTTGCGCCCGGTGATCTCGATGGTCAGGCTTTCGGGGCTGATGTCGATGACTTTGGCCCGGAACACATTGGCTACCTGTATGATCTCGGTCTGTTTCTCCTTGGTGGACGCGACCTTGATCAGGGCCAGCTCGCGCTCCACATGGGGCAGGAACGTCAGGTCCTCGACGCTGACCACATCCACCAGCTTGTCCAGCTGAAGGATGATCTGGTCGATGATGCGCTCATCGCCCTGCGTGGTGATGGTGCAGCTGGCCATGGTGGGTTCCTCGGCCTCGCCGATGCTGATGCTGTCAATGTTGAATCCGCGCCCGGTAAAAAGGCCGGCGATGCGGGCCAGGGCGTTGAAGTTGTGATTGACCTTCATTGAGATGGTGTGCTTCCGTTCTTTTTTGGCTGCTGCTGTCATCGTTTGGATTTTTCTGGTGTTCGGGTGAGGGGTCGGTAGTTGCGGCAACCGGGTATGTGTCTGCTGTTTGGGTGCATTGTGGATGGTGGATGTGTGCCGTTTCGCAGCGGCTTCCGGATTGGCTGCTTTGCGGGCTTTCAGGGTTTCACCGGGATGGGTGAGTCGATCTGTTCGTCGACGGCCGCGCCCGGCGGGATCATCGGGTAGACGCACTCTTCCTTGCTCACGCGGATGTCCATGACCACCGGGCGGTCTTTGATGGCGTGTGCCTGTTCCAGCACGTCACGGAGTTCATCCACAGTATCGGCCCGGAAACCGACGGCGCCATACGCTTCTGCCATCTTCACGAAATCGGGGTTGCTTTCCTCAAGGAAGGAGTGGGAATAGCGTCCGCCGTAGAACATCTCCTGCCACTGGCGCACCATGCCAAGGTATCCGTTGTTCATGATGGCTATTTTGACCGGGATGTTGTAGGCCACGGCGGTGGTCAGCTCCATGGAGGTCATCTGGAACCCGCCGTCACCGGCGATGCACCAGACGTCGCGGTCGGGACGGGCTACGGCGGCGCCAATGGCAGCCGGGAAGCCGAAGCCCATGGTTCCGAGTCCGCCGGAAGAGATCCACGACTTGGGATGGTTGTACTGGTAATACTGTGCCGCCCACATCTGATGCTGTCCCACATCGGTGGTGATGATCGCCTCGCCTTTAGTGACGCGTGAGATCTCCTGGATCATGAACTGCGGGGCGATCTCATTGTCGCGCGGCTCGTAGCGCAGGGGATGCTCGCGGCGCCACTGGTCGATGGTGGAAAGCCAGTCGGCCGTATCCACAGGTCCAACCTGCTTGCTGAGCTCGGTGAGGATCTCCTTCACATGTCCGACCAGCGGCACTTCCACGCTGACGTTCTTGTTGATGCAGGAGGGGTCGATGTCGATGTGGATCTTGCGCGAAAGGGGTGAAAAGGCATCAACCCGGCCGGTCACCCGGTCGTCGAACCGTGCGCCTACGGCAATCAGCACATCGCATTTCTGGATGGCCATGTTGGCGTACCAGGTGCCGTGCATGCCGAGCATGCCGACCGAGAGCGGGTCGCTTTCGGGGAAGGCGCCCAGTCCCATAAGGGTGGTGGTGACCGGGATGCGGCATTTCCGCGCGATCTCTATGACTTCCTTGCAGGCATCGCCCATCACGGCGCCTCCGCCGACGTAGAGCAACGGCCTGCTGGCCACGTTGATCAGCTCGGCAGCCTTGCGGATCTGCCCCGAATTGCCTCTTGTCTGCGGCTGGTATCCTCTCATGGATACCTGCGGCGTGCGTTTTTCATAGTCGGCCTTGGCAAAGAGCATGTCCTTGGGCAGGTCGATGAGCACCGGTCCGGGCCGGCCGGATGTGGCAATGTAGAAGGCATCGCGGATGGCATCGGCAAGGTCCTCGACCCTGGTGACCAGGAAGCTGTGCTTGGTGATCGGACGGGTCATGCCGATGATGTCGGCTTCCTGGAAGGCGTCGTTACCGATGAGGGTGGATGGGACCTGTCCGGTGAGCACGACCATGGGGATGGAGTCCATCATGGCCGTGGTGATGCCGGTGACGGTGTTGGTGGCACCGGGACCTGATGTGGCAAGTATGACACCGGGTTTGCCGGTGGCGCGTGCGTAACCGTCGGCCATATGCGTCCCGCCCTGTTCGTGCCGCACCAGGATATGACGCAGTTGCGGTGTCTTGAAAAGTGAGTCGTAAACGCCAAGCACAACGCCGCCGGGATAACCGAAAATGGTGTCGACACCCTGGTCCAGGAGACTTTGGATAAGGATCTCGCCGCCGTTGAGCTCTTTTTTTACCGTGACACCGGTGTCATGCGCCGCCGTGGCAGCCGTGCCGTTGGTAGCGGGCATCTGTGTAATCGTTTTTGTTGCTGCTGAGGAGGTTGTTTCGGAGTGTTTCATCTGTTTAAAATGTTGGATTTCTAAGGTCACATAGAATGTCCATGACGTTTTTAATCATGCTCCTGTGTATACGGGTGGTGCCCGGTCATGGACATTTCATCTGTGTGACTCCGTTGTTTTGGGGCAGGTCAGATGGAATATCCATACGAAAAACAGACACATGCCCTGGGCTTTTGCGTGCGGTTTTTGTGATATGGATGATTCATGGTAAATGACGGTTTGGGATTTTTGTGTACAGTCCGGTTTCCCAGAGGTCATTACCTTGTTTCCTGATTCAGCGTTTTATTCTAAAAAGACGGGATGTAAGGACGACCTCTGGCAATTTTTATAGAATGCCAATTAGTAGGTCGATAATTAGAATAATAATGCCGCTGACAAGAGTGGTTCTGAGTACGGAGGAGAGGTAGCCGGAAGAAATTTCCGGGGTGACGGACGACACAATTGCAACAGCCGTGGCTGTCGGCCCCGGCAGAAGAAGTGCTTTTGCAACTGGTTGATTTCGTTTCATCACTTGGTGTACTCGATACTTGCGTTCTGCATTTCCTGATAAAGCTAATGTTTTTATCGCTTAAGTCAACAGGGTTGGCAGGAAAAAAATAAAAAAAATCAAAACATGCTGATTTTTGTATTTAAATAATAAGAAATAATTAATAAACATACTAAAATAGTAATGCCAAAAAGGGTTGAATGCATAAATCATAGCAGTGTTGGAAGCGCTTTTTGGATAAAATCTGCTTAAATTTCATAAAACTATCATAATTGTGTAGATGAAGGGCTTCGTAAGTGATCAGGGATCGGTCATAGCGGGTATCTTTTATTCATCAAAAATTCGTCTGGCAGCTGTAAAGTTTGTCTTGTGTAAAAGTCGTGAATGTGGTAGCATGGCATGCAGCAGCCGGGGAAACCATTAAAGTCCGCCGGGAACTTTCGGCCGCCGGACCAGAAACTGTATCAAACGATTATCATTATGCCATTAAACAAATACAGCAGCCGCCTTACCCAGGTGCGTTCACAGGTCGGCTCACAGGCCATGCTTTATGCCACGGGTCTGAAACAGGAAGATTTTGACAAGCCCCAGATCGGGATTGCCAGCATGGGTTGGGACGGCAACCCGTGCAACATGCATCTCAACGAACTGGCGGCGCTGGTCAGGGACGGGGTCAACAAGGAGTCGATGATCGGCCTCGTGTTCCACACCATCGGCGTGAGCGACGGCATTTCCATGGGCACGACCGGCATGAAGTACTCGCTGCAGTCCCGCGACATCATCGCCGATTCCATTGAGACGGTCGTGGCCGCCCAGTGGTACGACGGGGTGATCGCCCTGCCCGGGTGCGACAAGAACATGCCCGGATCGGTCATGGCCATGGCCCGGCTGAACCGGCCCTCCCTCATGGTCTACGGCGGCACCATCCGTCCCGGCAGCCTGTCCAGCCAGAAACTGGATGTGGTATCGGCGTTCGAGGCCTGGGGACAATATGTGACGAAGCAGATCGACGAAGAGGGACTGGATAATGTCCTCAAGAATGCGTGTCCGGGTGCCGGCGCCTGCGGGGGCATGTATACGGCCAACACCATGGCCTCGGCCATCGAGACGATCGGGCTCAGCCTGCCTTACAGCTCATCCATCCCCGCTACCTCCGACGACAAGCGTGAGGAGTGCGATCGGGCCGGCGCGGCCATGAAGCTGCTTCTGGAACAGGACATCACGCCGGACAAGATCCTCACGCGCAAATCTTTTGAGAATGCGATCACTGTGGTCATTGCCCTGGGCGGATCCACCAACGCCGTCCTGCACCTGCTGGCCATGGCTCACGCCGCCGGGGTGGAGCTGACCATCGATGATTTCCAGCGCATCTCCGGCAAGACCCCGTTCCTGGCCGATCTGAAACCCAGTGGAAAGTACGTCATGGAGGATCTGTACGACGTCGGCGGCGTGCCGGCCGTTCAGAAGATGCTGCTGCGCGAAGGGTTCCTGCACGGCGACTGCCTCACCGTCACCGGCAAAACGCTCGAAGAGAACCTGGAGGAGCTTCCCGGATTGAAGGAGGGACAGACCATCATCGCCCCGCTGTCCAATCCCGTCAAAAAGACCGGCCACCTCTCCATCTTATATGGCAATCTGGCCGAAGAGGGTGCTGTGGCCAAGATCACCGGAAAGGAGGGGACCCGTTTCGAGGGCACGGCGCGCGTGTTTGATTCCGAGGAAGAGTGCCTCAAGGGTATAAACGAAGGCAGGGTCAAGGCCGGCGACGTGGTGATCATACGCTACGAGGGTCCGAAGGGCGGACCCGGCATGCGGGAGATGCTCTCGGTCACATCGGCCATCATGGGCGCCGGGCTCGGCAAGGAGGTAGCGCTGATCACCGACGGACGGTTTTCCGGCGGAACGCATGGCTTTGTGGTCGGACATGTCACACCCGAAGCGCAGGAGGGCGGGGTGATCGCCCTGGTCCGCGACGGCGACAAGGTGGCCATTGACGCCGAATCCAACAGGCTGGATGTGGATGTGAGCGAGGATGAGATCGCGAACCGGCGCAAAGAGTGGAAGGCGCCACCGCACAAGGCCACCAAAGGCACATTGCTCAAATATCTGCGCAGTGTGTCGTCGGCATCAACCGGATGCGTGACGGACGGGTGAGGCTGCGCCCGCGGTCCGGGTGGACGTCCGGCCGTCAACCCTCGAACTTCCGCAGTTCCTGCTGATAATCTTCTTCGGTGATCAGGCCCTGCTGCCAGAGTCCCACCAGCTCATTTTTCCTCTCGAGGGTGCCTGAGGGATGTTGCGGTCGTGTCTTCTCTATCTCCTCGCGCATTTTCATGCGCTCCCGCTCCGATTCGGCCGCCCGCTCGATAAGCACCGCGACCGGTTCCGGTTCTGTGATACCGGCAAGGTCCTGCGTGCCGTTTACATGACGGATGTGGATGGTTCCCAGACCAAAACGTGCTGAAAAACCAGCAAACCGGACATCACAGGAGATGATTTCGTGCAGTGGGATGTGCGTCTCTTCGCCATCCGCCTGATGGATCACCCCGGAGTTTGTCACAAGATAGCGCATCCCCAGCCACCGCTGCCGGTACCGGTAGATGATCCACAACCCGAGTCCGAGCAGCGGCACCAGCAGCACGCCGGTCACGTACGCCGGCAGATATATGCGCCAGTCGGGACGGAGTTCATAGGCCTGAAGGTCGGTGTGTTCCTTTCCCCTGGCAGGGGCTCTGCGGGCGGTTTTTTTGCCGGATTCTTGTCCGGCCCTACTATGTTCATTCGTCATGGGGTCGCTTTTTCGTAGTCCGCAATTGGTTTTTTTTGTAATTTAGCGTCTTCATGAAATTTTCAAAATTCGCAGCCGTAAAACCGGAATTCCGATAACCTGTTGGGGGTGAATCCGGTAACCATTATGCCGAAATTATCTGTCTGGAAGTATCTTTTGATTTTGTGGATGACGACGGTGCTTGTGGCCGCTTTCCTTGTCCGTGTGCCTGAAATCCCGATCCTCTACGAAACCTCCCGGAACCTCTTTTTCCACGTTCCCATGTGGTTCACCATGACGGTTGTTTTTGCCGCCGGCCTGATTTTCAGCATCCGGTATCTCATCAGCAGCCGCATGCGCTTCGATGCCCTGGCCGAGTCGGCCACCCTGATCGGCATCCTTTTCGGGTTGTGCGGACTCCTGACCGGCTCCCTCTGGGCCCGTTTCACCTGGGGGACCTGGTGGACTTTCGCGGAACCCAAGATGAACCTTTCGGCCATGGCCCTGATGATCTACGTGGCCTATTTCATCCTCCGGTCGGCTTTTGACGATCCTGAAAAGCGGGCGAAGATCGCGGCTGTCTACAATGTATTCGCGGCCACAACCATCCCGTTCCTGCTGTACATTGTTCCCCGGCAGCTTCCAAGTCTGCATCCCGGGGCGGACGGCAACCCGGCGTTCAGCGACTTGACCGCACCTGAACTGCGGCTGGTTTTCTATCCGGCCGTCATCGGCTTCATCGGCCTGGCCGTATGGATCACTCAGCTCCGGTACCGGTATGTGATGCTCCAGAACCGGTTGGACCGGGGCGGACCCACCTAGCCGGAAGCAGGACGAAACCCAAAAAGTCCGGCACCGGCAAACCGACAGCCGTATCCACCAGAAAATAATACCGTTTGAACCGACGTTAAATCCTGATCAGAATGACCTTGTTCTTAAATTTCATTACTTTTTTTGCCCTAACTACGGCCGACACCCTTTCCCGGGCGTACAACGATCTCTGGGAGGGAGTGCAGGATCCGGAGCAAGGCAATGTGATCATGCAGGCCATGGCATCACAGGGCCTGATTTTTGTCGTACTCGGAGTGAGCCTGATCATCTGGTTTGTCCTGATCGCCTACCTGATCCGGCTGGATAAAAAACTCGACCGCCTGGAACAGAAATTGCCCGAATAACAGTTATATTGCACAGATCATTACAGATTTTTAAACCAGATTTTGCCACATGCGTCCACGCCTTGTCTTCGGTATCGCCGGTATCATCGTTTTTACCTCCCTGGTGATGTACAATTTCAGCCAGAGTATCTCTTCCTATGTGGATTTCGAGCAGGCCACCGGGATGGAAGGCAACCGCATCCATGTCATCGGGACCTGGGACAACAGCCAGCCGGCAGGTTTTTCCACGGAAACCATGACGTTCTCCTTTTTCATGACCGATGAGGCCGGAAATACCCGCCGCGTAACCTATCCGCGTCCCAAACCGAACAATTTTGAGCAGGCAGACCAGATCGTTGTCATCGGTGAAATGCGGGGCGATACGTTCGTCTCCCGGGACATGCTCGTCAAATGCCCCTCCAAGTACAATGACGCTGTCAACCCGGAACTATCTGAACTGCAGTAAAAGCCCATGATCGGTATTCTTGGCCAGGCCGCCTTATCCCTCGCCTTTGTCAGCGCCATTCTGGCCACCTGGTTCTACTATCGGGCCGCACAGAAAGGCGGACAGAAAAACGAGTCCATCGCCAATGCGCTGTTCTTCCTGAAAGGGGCGTTCACCTTTTTCGCATCCGGACTGCTGGTCTACCTCATCTTCACCCACCAGTTCCAGTACTACTACGTCTACAACTATACCAGCTCGGACCTGCAGAATGTCTATCTCTGGGCGGCGTTCTACAGCGGCCAGGAGGGGAGTTTGCTGCTGTGGGTCCTGTCGTCGTTCCTGGTAGGGCTGGCCATCATCCGATGGACCACCCCCGACTACCGCGCTCCCGTTATGGTGTTCATGGGTATGACACAGGTGTTTCTGCTCTCCATGGTCTCCGGTTTCCCGATTCCCGGATGGGGGGACCTGGGCGCCTCGCCGTTCCGCACACTGGCCTCCGAAATGCCCAACTCACCGGTCTTCCAGGCCAACCCGGATTTCGTGCCGGCGGAAGGCAGCGGCCTCAACGACCTGCTGCGCAGCCCCTGGATCATCATCCATCCACCGGTAATCTTCCTCGGATTCGCCATGATGACCGTGCCCTACGCCTTTGCCCTGGCCTCGCTCTGGAAGCGCAGGTACCACGAGTGGATCCATCCCGCCCTGCCCTGGACGCTCGGGGCCAATCTGTGCCTTCTCACCGCCATTTTTCTGGGTGGATACTGGGCTTACGTGACACTGTCATTTGGCGGCTACTGGGCCTGGGACCCGGTCGAAAACGCCTCGCTGGTGCCGTGGATCTTCGGCATGGCCGGCATCCACGCCATGCTCATCCAGAAAAAGCACGCCAGTTCGCACAAGGCGTCCATCATCTTCGCCATCCTGGCCTACGTGACCATCGTCTACCAGACGTTCCTGACGCGGTCGGGCATCCTGGGCGACTCATCGGTGCACAGTTTTGTGGACCTGGGACTCTACAACCACCTGCTGCTGTTCATTTTGGTTGTCGGCGGTGTGGGATTCGGCCTGCTGGCCTACCGCTACCGCGAGCTGCCGGAACCGAAAAAGGAATCGCCGATCCTGAGCCGCGAGTTCATGATGTTCTCAGGGGCCATGGTGCTGTTCCTGGCGGGACTGGTGATCATCCTGGGCACCAGCTCCCCGATTCTCGGGCGTCTGTTCGTAGACAACCCCACGCCGCCGGATCAGCAGTTTTACAACAACTGGACGCTGCCTTTCGGTGTGCTCATAGGCATCATGACCGTGGTCACCCAGGTTCTCTGGTGGAAGCGGCACAATGCCGAATCGCTCGCCTCGGTGCTCATCGCGCCCACGCTCATCGCTTCCGCAATCACGCTTACGGCGGTCGTTTGGGTAGACATGAGGAATATCTGGTGGATGGTCTACCTGTTTGCCGCCGTTTTTGCCGTGGCCGGGAATGGTCATGTGATGTATCAGATTATCCGCAAGAATCCGCGACGGGCCGGGGGCACGCTGACGCACATCGGCTTTGCCGTGCTCATGATCGGGTTCCTGGGCTCAGGGTTTGACCGGCCCATGGTCGATCAGCGCACCCGGGATTACAACCGCGCCGTGGCGGCCGGACAGGTACTCGACGACGACGGTTTCCGGGTGAACCAGCCCATTGAGTTCGTCGAGCTGGAGAAAGGAACGCCGAAGCTGATCGACGGGCGATACATGGTCACCTACCTCAGCGGTGTGATCACCGAGCACAACCGTCCCGGCGAGCAGGAGTACGAAATTCTTTTCGAGGATGTGCAATCAGGCCGTTCGTTCGTGATGCGTCCGACTGTCTATCCGATGCTCTCCAACTCCTCACCGGGAGCGGTGGAATGGACTGTGGATCCGGATGTGCGCACCGGCTGGTTCTCCGACATCTTCATGTATGTGGCCGGATCGGCGCTGGTGGACCGGGAAATTGAGCGCATGAACCGCGAAAATCCGGGGCAGTTCCAGACCATCGATCAGCTGGGTCCGCAGATGGCCGATCATGATCCCGAAGAGACGCTGGTGCGCGTGCGTCGCGGCGGCACGGTGCAGATCGGCGAATATACCGTCACCTTTGATAATTTTGTCTATGTGGATGAGGCCGAGCTGCCGGAAAACAGTATCATCGGGGTGAAAGCCGACCTGCTGCTGGTGCACCGTGAAAGCGGTGAATCCATCCAGATCCAGCCGATGTACATCCTGGCGTCGGACGATGAGGCGCAGTACGCTTTCAATCCGCCTGTTTCGTTTGCGCTTCCGGGTGCGCAACGGGACCTGAATTACGATTCGCAGCATGAAGCGAGCACCATTTCACCATCGTACACCCCTGGTAATGACACCTCAACTGATTCGCCATCGGACGCACCCCGATATGGCGCGCCGGGATATGGTAAGTCCGCTTATGCGGACGGAACTGAAAGCAGGGAAGAGGCATTAACCGGGTCGGTGCGTTTTCGTGAAGTGCATCCCGACAGCGACGAGATTGAATTGGCTTTCCGCGGAGTGGAAGGGGAGCCGGAGCGGGAGTGGATCCTGCTTGCGGCCGAGCACAAACCGCTCATTTCCGTGGTGTGGCTGGGTACATTTTTACTTATGTTCGGGTTCAGTGTTTCCATCATGTACCGTTGGGCGGACCAGAAAAAGCGCGAAGCCCAGCAAAAAGATAGCCCGGATTCCGGAATGAGCGGTTCGGGAAAGAGCGGTACCGAAAAGCGCGCTACGGGAAACCACGGCCCGGAAAAGCACGAGGATGAGGCCAAGGATATTGGCCAGGATGATGCCGAGGATAAGGTCGGGGGTGAGGACCTTGCGGATTCCAAAGGGCAGCACCGGGAGAAGGAGCAGCGTCCCCATCCAACAGAATTGAAATAATCAACAGCGATCAGGCATGCGTAATCCATCAAGGCGATACCTCTTACTGGTTTTTTTATTGGTGATGTTACCCTCGGGGGTCGTTTTTTCATGGAATCCCGAAACTTCGTGGAATCCCGAAACTTCGTGGAATCCCG
>Ga0207421_10004618_pt1 | contig 15765 bp, 12 predicted proteins | sample SodLakKL_010_SED_4_FD_187542 | JGI IMG/M metagenome (GOLD analysis project Ga0207421, IMG submission 187542) | Alkaline sediment microbial communities from Lake Tanatar, Kulunda Steppe, Russia - 8KL_010_SED (SPAdes) (version 2) | ecosystem: Environmental > Aquatic > Non-marine Saline and...
AGTGCCGGAGGAAATATTTTTTAGAGGGTTTGTCCAGAAAAACACCGCCGCCTTTCTGGCCGGGCGGACACATAAGCCGCAATTAGCAGCCTTATCAGCTATCGTAATAAGCTCAGCGGTATTTGCAATTGCCCATATAGTCATTACAGCCAACCCCGCCGCCGGAATAACTTTCCTGCCGGCAATAATGTTTGGGTGGCTCTATTTCAAAACCGGAACACTCGCGGTACCAATACTGATGCACTTTGCAGCTAATGTTTTCTATATGCTGGTACTGTAAATCAGGCTATAACAGTAATAATGGCGGCTTTTATTTTTTGCTGCAGCAGAATGAGGCAGATTTGCCGGAATTCAACCATGATTTTTTGCTGTTTTGGCTATTCAGCAAGTTCTACATAAACCACTTTTAGTGCTGAACTTTAAAAAAACGGCACTATATTTTATGCCCGACGACGGCAATACCCAGTTCATCAGCAAGTGCTATCGTCTGCGGCTTGTCAATTAGGATAGTCCTGCCCGCTTCGACAACCAGGCACCTGCCGCCGTGTTTGTTCATATCTTTTATAGTATCAGGCCCGACACACGGAACATCGAACCGCACATCCTGTTGCGGCTTGGCGGATTTTAGCAGCGTCCAGCCGCCGCTGCGGCAAAGCTGTCCGGCACGCTCTATCATAGCGGCAGTGCCCTCGATCGCCTCAACCGCGATAACCTCGCGTTCCTTTACAACAAGTGCCTGGCCTATGTCCATCTCTCCGAGCTTCCTGACCATCGGCCAGCCGAATTCGATATCGGCTTTGACCGAAGCAGCAGGCTGACGAGCAGTCATAACACCTTCATCGGCCAGATGCTCTTTACAGTATGTTGTCGAGTTTTCCACAATAAGACCTCCACTTGCAAGTTCGTCAACCAATGCCGTAAGCAGCATATCAGTTTGTTTTGACTTGTTTCTAAGCCGCCAGTAATAAATGCGAAACGCTCGCCAGTCCGGTATGTATTTGACGATTCGCCACGGCGTAAAAAGACTCGCCTTAGCTACTCGTCCAACCATCACCGTACGCCGAACACCGTGACGACGCAGTTTTCGTATCCAGCTGCCCGGCCTGGCAACGGGAACTTCGTAAAATATATCGACTATATCGGCAAGCTCGCCTGCTGCGTTATCGGCAATGCCGGCACAGATAACTTTCAGCCCCGCCGCTTTGGCGCCCTGGGCCACCATAAACGGAAGTCTGCCCTGCCCCGCTATCAATCCGATGATATTAGAGTCATCCATATCAAAACCGGCCGAGCGAGGTCAAAGTCACTGGCCGTGTCCTTTATCAACAACTGTCTGCTCGGAATTTTCCAGCCGGGCAAACTGCTTTTGCAGCTTTCTGATTTCCTTACGCATTTCCGGCAAATACTGGAACATGCTGTACGCTCGCCGAGCGCGCGAAGCATCTACCGCCGGTGCGCCCAGGACGATTTGCCTGGAAGGGACATCGTTGATTACGCCCGACTGAGCCCCGATCTGCACCATATCACCGATTTTTATATGTCCCACAACGCCGACCTGCCCACCAATAACACAGTGATGGCCAATATTTACCGAACCGGCCAGACCTGCCTGAGCGACTATCAAACAGTGCTGACCGACTTTCGTCCCGTGACCTACCGCTACAAGATCACCTATTTTCGTTCCTTGGCCTATAACCGTATCATCTATAGTGCCTCGTTCTATAGTACAATTGGCGCCGATTTCTACTTCATCCTCTATCACTGCCTTACCAATATGCGGCAATTTGAAATGTTTATGACCCTGCCGAGCAAACCCGAAACCGTCGCCGCCGATTGTCGTATTGGCGTGGATTATGACTCGGCTGCCTATCCGGCAATCTTCATAAACCGCTGCGCTGGCGTGCAAGACACAATCATCACCGATTTGCGTTCCGGGACCAATATATACACCCGGATAAAGCACACACCTGTCACCGATTTTCACATCCTCGCAAACCGTTACGAACTCACTTATATCGCAATCGGCGCCAATTTCGGCTGATTCGGCAATAAAAGCCTTCTCGCTGATACCGGTTTTGCGATGTTTACGATAACCGTGCAATAGCACCATAATCCGTCCGAAAGCATAGTAGGGGTCATCAACTCGCAGCAAGGCGGCCCTGGTTTCAACCTGGCAGTCCTTGTCAACCACAACCGCTGAGGCTTTCGTACCGGCAAGGTACTTCTCATACCGTTTGTTTGCCAGAAAACTGATATCACCCGGCCCTGCCTGCTCAAGCGTAGCAGCAGAGCCAATAGTTATATCGCCGTCGCCGACAACAACCGCTGAGACATGATCGGCAAGTTCCTTTAATAACCTGGTTACCATAAACATCCTCTGTTACAGGTAAAGGCCGCAATTTCCGCGACGATGGGTAATCGTATATTATTCTCCCAGCTTGAAAATACCTGCTTTTATGGAGAAAACGCACTATGAACACAAATAATATGCCGAAAAGGCACTGTGTTGTCAAAGGAAAAACCGCCGAACAATAGGCGCTCTGAAGTGATTAGCTGCACAGCGGACATCTGTCCTGCTGAAAAAATCGGGGCGAGAGGACTTGAACCTCCGACCTCATGACCCCCAGTCATGCGCGCTAGCCAAACTGCGCCACGCCCCGAAACACAATATTCTATAAAAAATCAACCAACACTGCAAATTTTTTCTGATTTTTAAAAAAATCTCGCAAAACCCTTGACAAGTTAGTCGCAGCTAACTATATTCCAGGATATGAGTAAAACAATGACCGCAAAAAATAAACCGACGCAAAAGCTCAGTGCATCCCTCGAGGACTACCTCGAGGCAATTTACAATCTTCAGGCTGACGGCGAGCAGGCAAGAAGCAAGGATATCGCCGAAAACCTGGATGTCTCGCGAGCTTCGGTTACCGGCGCGCTTAGGCTGTTAAAACAAAAGCAATTGGTTAATTACCAGCCCTATGACGCTGTTACACTGACAAACGCCGGAAAAGACGCAGCCGCCGAGGTCGCAAGAAGACATAATGTATTAAAATATTTTCTGATAAAAATCCTCGGAGTGCAGCCGGAGGCGGCACAAATCGCAGCATGCAAAACCGAGCACACCCTCGGTGCTGAAACATTTGCGAAACTTCTGGCGTTTACTGAGTTTGTCAGAGAAAAACAAAAGCAGGGACAGGACCTGGCAGGGCAATTCGAAAAATTCTGCCAAAAAGAAAAGGCAAAAAAGAATGTCGATACAAAAGGATAAAAACATAAAGGACGAAACTATGCCTCTGACACAAATAAAAGAGGGCAGGACAGTTCGGCTGGTCAGTATAGAATCCGGCTACGGCCTGAAAAATCGTCTCGCATCTATGGGCGTCAGGCCGCAAACTGAATTTACCGTAATAAACAACCACCATCCCGGCCCCTTTATGATTACTGTAAAGGGCTGCAAAATGATGCTCGGAAGAGGCGTTGCGGATAAACTGATGGTGCTGCAACTCAACAGCGAAAACCAATAATAGATTTTTTTAAAGTAAAAGTTCGCCAAGCCTAACTTGGAGATAAAATCAAAATGAAAAAAATAAATGTCGCTTTGGCCGGAAACCCAAACAGCGGAAAAAGTACAATATTCAATATGCTTACCGGAGGCCGACAGAAAGTCGGTAACTACCCCGGCGTAACCGTCGAAATTAAAGAAGGCAAAGCCCGCAGAGACGACTATGAAATAAATTTCATAGACCTGCCCGGCACATACAGCCTGACCGCCTACACCCTCGAAGAGCGCGTCGCCAGAGACTTCATCATCAACAAACACCCCGATGTCGTCGTTGATATAATTGACGCATCGAATGTCGAACGAAGCCTGTACCTGGCAACCCAGCTTATGGAGATGCAGGTGCCGCTGGTACTGGTCTTTAATATGAGTGACATAGCCCAGCGTAGAGGTCTGCTCTTCGATCTCGAACAGCTTTCAAAACTGCTCGAAGTGCCGATCGTCTCGACCACCGGCAACAAAGGCCTCGGCAAACAGCAGCTTTTCGAAGCCATCAAAAAAATCGTCGAAGAACCCCCACAGCATATCCGACAAGCAAACTTCGGGACGGAAATAGAACAATACATTGAACAGCTAAAACCGAAAATAGAGCAAAAGTACCCCGAATTAACCGCCAAATGCCCGAGCCGATGGCTTGCAGCCAAAATGCTCGAACAGGACGAAGAAATCCTGAAAAAAATCACCGACCCGCAGATAAACCAACAGGCCCAGACAGCCATACAAAAAATAAAAGGTCTGCTCGGCGAAATGCCCGAAATGATTATGGCCGACCACCGTTACGGCTTCATCTCAGGAGCCTGCCAGGAAACCGTTAAAACAACTGCCGAATTACGGCATGAATTCAGCGATACAATCGATGCCGTAGTAACAAATCGTTATCTGGGACTGCCCATATTCATCGGACTAATGTATCTGGTTTTTGAGCTGGTTTTCAGGCTCGGGGAATATCCTATGGACTGGCTGGAGGGCTTTTTTGGATTCCTTGGAGCGGGCGTGGAAAACCTTTGGCCGGAAGGTTCGATGCCCTGGCTTAAGTCGCTGGTCAGTGAGGGAATAATTGGCGGCGTAGGTGAGGTCATAGTGTTTTTGCCAAATATATTACTTTTGTTCCTGGCGATAGCTATGCTTGAAGGAACGGGGTATATGGCAAGGGCTGCATTCGTAATGGACAAGCTCATGCACAAGATCGGACTGCACGGAAAGAGCTTTATACCAATGCTTATAGGATTTGGCTGTTCCATTCCGGCAATTATGGGGACGAGAATACTCGAGGACCGCAGAAATCGCCTTACAACAATAATGGTCATCCCTCTTATGAGCTGCTTTGCAAAATTTACGGTTTATGCCCTGCTCATACCGGCATTTTTCCCGGTGCAATGGCGAGGGACAATGTTCTGGGTGATATATCTGATTGGGATACTACTGGGCATTCTCAGTGCCAGAATCCTGCGCTCTACCGTATTAAAAGGAGAAGATATCCCCTTCGTTATGGAACTTCCGCCTTACAGGATGCCGACCGCTAAGGCTATGCTGATGCAGATGTGGACCCGTGCCTGGCTGTACATTAAAAAGGCAGGGACAATTATATTGGCAATATCGATTCTTCTATGGGTCGGTATGAACTTCCCCAGGCCGGATATCGAACATACTTCAAGCCCTCAGCTCACACAACAGCAGATAAAGCAACTTGAGCTTGAGCACTCTGTTGTAGGGCGGATCGGCGGCGCCATGGAGCCCGCCATTAAGCCGCTGGGGTTTGACCGAAATATCGGAATAGCAATGATCGGAGCCCTGGCTGCCAAGGAAGTATTTGTCTCACAAATGGCAATAGTATATGCCGTTGAAGAAGACGCAAAAGAAATGAGTCTGAGAGAGCAGCTCAGGCGAGATTATTCGCCTCTGGTCGGATTTGCAATAATGCTTTTCTGCCTGATAAGTGCGCCATGCATTGCGACGATAGCGGTAACAAAGCACGAAACAAACTCATGGAGATGGGCGGGGCTTCAGTTTTTTGCACTCACAGCAATGGCGTATGTAATAACACTGCTGTTTTACCAGATAGGAAGCCTGTTTATCTGAAAAACCGTGAGTGAAAGCACTATACTAAGGATCCAATAATGAACAATAAAGCAAAACACATACATATCCGGGGATTCACACTAATAGAATTACTGGTCGTAATAAGTATAATAGCACTGCTCATGGGAATTCTTTTGCCTACCCTGAATAGAGCAAGGGAGCTTGCCCGCGGGACAGTGTGCATGGCCAATGTCCGACGCCTTGGAATCGCCTGCTTTATGTACACCAGTGAGCATGGCGAATTTCCACCGATGCGAGTGGGTGATCCTTCTTATGTAAATCGTTACGGCAGAACAAGACCAAGATGGCAATGGTATTTTGACCATGGCATCGGCCCCGTAATTGATCCGGAGCCGTATCGCGGCGAGAGTTTTTCAGACGCAGACACGCTTATTATGACAAACGACTACTTTATATGCCCGTCGTTTAATCATCCCGAATATGATGTTAGAGATATCAGAAATGGCTCCTACGGCTATAATTGGCAATACCTGGGTAACTCCCGAATGACAAATAACCAATATCACAATTTTCCGGTATCGCTAAATAGTGTCCGAAATCCCAGCCAAACCGCATTAATCGGAGACAGCCGCGGCGGAGATATTCCTCACGGAGGTCATTCTTACACTCTTGACCCGCCAAAACTGGCTACGGAGGTCGGGGCGAGGCGACACGGCCCTAGTAGAGCAGCTATTGAACATTCACCGGCGGCGGCAAGGCACAATAATTATACTAATATATCTTTTGTTGACGGCCATGCCCAACAAATGACGCTACAGGAGCTTGGTTATGTGCTTGATGAAGATGGCATCGTAATACCTGACCATCCCGAAGGCAGCAATCAGTTATGGAGAGCGTCACGATAAATAAGTCGTAAAATCTATAGCTCAACAGCATGTAGGCCAATATGTATTTTTAAGATAATTTTGGCGCTATGGCTTGGATAATTATGGATGAAACCGAGAACACAACCAGAAAAATGACCAACTTTATTCACACGAAGAATTGACAGTCCTGAGTGTTTTTGCTAAATATTGTAAGCGATACTTTTAAGCAAGGAAACGGAATCCTCATTCAAATGGCAAATGTAATGAAAAAAGCGTTAACGGTAGCTATTCTTATATGCTTTACCGCTACGGGCATTGGGATGATGTTGTATTTACATCAGCTTTACTGCCCTCATTACATTGCCGCGCAAGACAACCCTGACGAACAGCAGCAAAACGGCGAACACGGCAGCGAAGATTGCGCCGTCTGTCAAGTATTGTCAACCTCAAAATTAAAAGCGACAACAACGCAGCCGACGCTTCTTTCGTTGCCAAGTTCCAGCTATATATTGCAATTCAACTGCGAAACAGCATCTGAGCTAACCATATCAGTACAACTTCACCCTCGCGCTCCGCCTCTTACACTGCTTTCATAGTCTTATCTTTCACTGTTTGCGCAAACTGCCGCGCAGATATTGGTGGCCGTTATTTTTGCTAAAGACTCATTTGGCGCAAGCCTAAATACAATCGAATTAATTCTGCGTAAACAGTTTATTTAGCATTGCGATGCTCCATTAGATTCTATTTCAAAGAGCAGCTAAATCACTGAAATTTTATGATCGAAAGGATTCAAAAGTGTTACGAAAAACATTTTACTTATCATTTATTCTATTGGTTGGGTTTACTTGCTCCAACGCCAACGCCGATGATATAAGGCACGAAATTGAACAGCTTAAGGCAAGAATAACTGAGCTTGAAAAAAAGCTCGCAGAGGACAAGGACGCAGAGCCCGAAGCCGAGCTTTCTCTGGACGAAGCACTTGACCAGGCTCGACAGGAGCAACAACCCGACGAACCTGAACCGGATGAATTTGATTACACCCTTGAGGAAACTCTTGCTCAGGCTCAGCCCGAACAGCCTGAACCGTTTTCACCCGGGCAGTTGGATTTTGCAGCAGGCTCCCAGCAGGCAATGTGGCAGAGTATGAACCCCGAAATCAGCGTTGTCTTTGACGGCAATTTCTCTGCTGGCGATAAGCTGGAAGACATCTTTGAAAACATACGAGGTTTCGGAGCCGGGCCCGAATTTGAAAAAGGCTTCAACCTTCGTGATGTGGAACTGCATGTGGCAGCAGATGTTGACCCCTATTTCACAGCTTTCGCTACTTTTGAATTTAATGAAGAGGAGGCATTAGTTGAAGAGGCTGTAATAAGAGACACTTTCCTGCCATGGGGTTTGCAGCTTCAGGCAGGTAGATTCTTAAGCAACATTGGCCGAATAAATGTCCAGCATGCCCATGACTGGGACTTTGTTGACAGGCCCCTGGTCAATCGGCTTATGTTTGACGGCTCTTTGGATGATATCGGAGCTCAACTCTCGTGGCTGTTGCCCACCGAACAATATGCTATGGCCGGTATAGAAGTTTTCCAGGGCGATAATGATGGAACATTCAATTATATAGGTGACCGGATAGCCGATCACAGTGGACCAAGAGCCGTGACCGGATGGTTCAAATACAGCCCAGATACACCAGCAAACCACGAAACACAATTCGGAACATTCGCCGGCTATGGCAGACATCAGGAAGAATACGACTTGAGACTGGTTGACGGCTACAGCACATTCCTTGGATTCGACGCCGTCTATAAATACCGCAGGCCAGGCCAGCACTACGGCCACGGCAATGTCACGTTCGAAGGCGAATATATCTACCGATGGCAGGACCTGGATTATGTCTCAGCGAGAGACACCACCGGAGATGATTTTTCACAAACTCACCCTCTGGTCGGCCAGACCCAGGAAAACCGACAGGATGGATATTATCTACAGGGAGCTTACGGGTTCGCACCTCGATGGAGAGCCGGCCTGAGATGGGATCATGTCGGACTGACAAATCATACGAATCTGCACGACGGAAGGGACGATTTTGGCGAAAGTTACCGAGCCGCCGCTATGGTCGATTTTACACCAACAGAGTTCTCGCGTTTCAGAGTCCAGGGCGGACGGGGCAGTTATGACACTTACGGCGGCAGAGAAAAAGCCTGGGACCTCTTCTTCCAGCTAATTGTCTCGATAGGCCCCCACGGAGCGCACGAATTCTAAAAATCACAAACACGAAAGAAATCGTAAACCTAAATCACAGGAGTCACAAATGAGACTAAAAAAACTTTTCAATATCTACGGTCTGACCGCTGCCTTTGGTTTGTTTGCCATTCTGGCGCTGACCACCGCATCAGCGGATGCCTCCGACTTGAACATCGTAACAACCACAACGGATCTGGCGTCAATCGCTCAATACATAGTTGGTGACAAAGGACAGGCAACACCGATTTGTGCCGGCGAAGACGACCCGCACTTCCTCGAAGCAGCACCAAGTTATGTTATGCGAGCAAGAAGAGCCGACCTCTGGATAAGGGTGGGAATGTCGCTGGAAATCGGCTGGGAACGACCCGTAATCGACGGCTCACGAAACCGCAACATACGACCGGGACAACCAGGCCACCTCGACGCTTCGCAGAATATCCTGAGAATCGAAGTGCCTACCGAACGCGTAACGCCTGCTATGGGTGATGTCCATCCCGAAGGAAATCCGCACTACCAAACAGACCCGCTAAATGGAAGAATAGTAGCCGAAACCATCGCCGAAAGACTCAAAAGGATAGCCCCTGAACATTCCCAGACATTTCAGGAAAACCTCGAACGGTTCAAGAATGAACTGGACGAAAGAACATTCGGCGCCGAACTCGTTGACGAACTTGGCGGTGATAGATTATGGGCGCTGGTGCTAAATGACAATCTTGATTCCTACCTCGCTCAGAACCAGTTAGAAGACCAACTCGGCGGCTGGAAAGCGAAGATGCGACCCCATCGCGGCCAAAAGCTCGTCACATACCATAAAAACTGGGGTTACTTCGCAAAACGCTTCGGCCTCGAAATAGTAACGGAACTCGAACCCAAGCCCGGCATCCCCCCGAGCCCAACACATCTTTCCAGTGTCGTAAATACTGTAAATGATCAAAATATAAAGGCTATAATAATGGCTCCGTTCTACAGCAGACGCGCCGCAGACTTCGTAGCAGAACGAACCGAAGCAAGCGTATATGTCTGTCCGTTATCCGTGCCGGGAACAGAACCCGGCCCAAACGGATATTTTGAATTGATCGACACGATAGCACAAACTTTCTCAACAGCGCTGGAAGGATAGCTCGTCGCAAAGACAAAAATCCTGACAACGATTTTTTAAAAATTATTCATTGCTAATGAAAAAACAACCAATAATAAAATGTCAGAATGTCACGCTTGCCTACGGCAGCCAGACAGTGCTGAAAAATGTACAACTCGACATACCGCCGGGAGTTTTTCTCCCCTTTGTAGGCCCAAACGGAGCCGGCAAAACAACGCTTCTCCGCGCCCTGTTAGGCCTGGTCAGACCGAAAAGCGGCCAGATAATAACACCCTTTGCCCAAAAAGCTCCCGGCTATGTCCCCCAGTATAAGGTAATAGACCCTATTTACCCTGTCTCGGTAAAACACATAGTCAAAATGGGACTCTACCCCGAACTTCAGTGGTGGCGCAGACCGTCACAATCACACAAACAAAGAATAGACGAAGCACTCGAAAAATACTCACTTACCCAGCACGCCGATAAAACATTCGATTGCCTCTCCGGCGGAATGAAGCAAAAAGTAATGCTCGCAAGAGCCTTCGCAAGCGGCGCAGAAGTCTTCATTATGGACGAGCCTACATCAGAACTCGACGACGCCGCACAGCACGAAGTCCTCGAACATTTATTCGACCTGACAAAAAAACACAAAAAAACCGTCCTCCTGGCACACCACGGAATAGACAACCTCGTAAAATGGTCACAAGACATCTGTATCGTCGAACACGGCCAGGCCGCCGTTGTCCCAACATCCGAAATTTACCCAAGAGGCTCCTGGCTAAAGAAAATCAAAGCAAAAAGGGCACACGCCTATGAATAATGTAAGTATGCTGCTGGAAAACTTCCCACACGCCGTCGCAGGCGGATTCATCATCGCCGCCGCCTGTTCAATTCTCGGCGTCTTTGTCATATTAAAACGCGTCGTATTCATCGGCGTCGCACTCTCACAGGTCGCCGCCGCCGGAGTCGCCGTCTCATTCGTAATGGCAATACACCCATACATCGGAGCCGCCCTGCTGACGCTCGTAACCGTAATACTGCTGAGCTATCCCTTCGAATCACACAGAATCTCACGCGACGCCATACTCGGAATAATTTTCGTCGTAGCCTCGGCCCTTAGCATCCTCATCGTCTCAAAAAGCGGCTTCGGCCTCCACGAAGTCCAGGCGCTGCTATACGGAGACCTTATCTTCACCACGCCCCACGACCTGATAGTCATTATCTCAGTCCTGATACCCGTTGTGCTATATCTCCTGATGTTCCTCAGACCGACAGTTTACACTTTCATCGACAGAGAAGCCGCAAAAGTCCTGAAAGTAAAAACCTCGCTATGGGAGTTCCTCTTTTTCGTTGCGCTCGGCCTGACAGTTTCAGTCTCTTCCAGAACCGCCGGCGCATTGCTGGTATTCTGCTACCTTGTAGTAGCAAGCTCAGCCGGGCTGATGTTAAGCAGAAGACTCGGCCTCGTCCTCATCATCTCCACAATAGCGGCCTTCATAGCCACATTCACCGGAATGTACCTGGCCGTAGGCTACGACCTGCCCACAAACCACACCATCGCCGCATCAACCTGCCTGCTGTTCGCGATAGCCTGCCTGCCCACACTAATATCCTGGCTAAAAACAACCGTCCCCACCCCCCTGTCATCCCGCACCTGATACCCGGCCTAACCCCCCGCACGCCAGTCCGAACGGCAAAAGTTGTCATGCCGGACTCGATCCGGCATCTACAAAGCCCCTGCTTTTTTAACTCCTCCCCTGCCAAGGGGGGGTGGCCGCAAGGCCGGAGGGGTATTTTTTCAGCCGTGGCGAAGCCGCTTCAACAATCTGATACCGGAATTCTGATTTCGAAAATCTAAGCGAATTTCGCGCTAAATTCGCGCCCAAATCTTGTATTTTTTTGCGCAAAACTACCGAAAGCTACCAAAACCAGCCCCAAACATACCAAAACTTACCGCTTTTTCCCTTGCCTATTTTACCCAGACCACAAAGACCAACCCCACTAAAATCACAAAACCCGGTTTTTAGCTCAAAAACACCGTTTAGACAACACCATGATCCAGCATAGTATCTGCAACTTTCGTAAAACCTGCAATATTTGCACCTGCAACGAGATTGTCTTTCACGCCAAACTCCTCACAAGCCTGCTCGCACTGGCTGTGAATCGCTTTCATGATACCCTGTAGCTTGGCGTCAACTTCTTCCCTGCTCCAGCTAAGCCGCATCGAATTCTGCGACATTTCCAAACCGGAAACCGCCACGCCGCCCGCATTTGCCGCTTTGCCCGGGCCGAAAAGAATCTTAGCGTCAAGAAATATATCAACACCCTCCGGCATAGTAGGCATATTCGCACCCTCAGATACGAGCTTACAGCCGTTCTTAACCAGCGTCTCAGCGTCGGCCTTTGAGATTTCATTCTGTGTCGCTGATGGAAACGAACAATCGCATTTTACCGACCACGGATTTTTACCCGCCATATATTCAACGCCTTTGAATTTCTCAGCGTATTCCTTAATCCTGCCTCTGCGGACATTTTTAAGCTCCATCACATACGCCAGCTTTTGAGAATCAATCCCCGCCGGATCATAAATCGTCCCGCTGGAATCGCTCAAAGTTACAGCCTTGCCGCCAAACTCGTTAATTTTCTCAATGGTGTACTGCGCTACATTACCGCTGCCGCTTACAGAGCAGACTTTACCATCCAGACTATCGCCCTTGCTCTTGAGCATTTCCTGCGCGAAATATACCGAGCCGTAACCGGTGGCCTCAGTCCTTATCAGAGAACCGCCCCAATTCAGCCCTTTCCCGGTCAGCACGCCGGTAAATTCATTTCTGATTCGCTTATACTGGCCGAACATGTAGCCGACTTCCCGCGCACCGACACCAATGTCACCGGCAGGAACATCAGTATCCGGCCCTATGTGCCTTTGCAGCTCCGTCATAAAAGACTGACAGAAACGCATAACCTCGGCGTCAGATTTTCCCTTCGGATCGAAATCCGACCCACCTTTGCCGCCGCCCATAGGCAGCGTCGTAAGCGAGTTCTTGAAAATCTGCTCAAAGCCCAGAAACTTTATAATCCCAAGATAAACGCTCGGATGAAATCTGATGCCGCCTTTGTATGGCCCAAGAGCACCGTTAAACTCAACGCGAAAACCGCGATTGACCTGCACTCCGCCTCTGTCATCCTGCCACGGCACGCGGAACATTATCACCCTTTCCGGCTCAACAATTCTGCCGAGGATATTGGCTTCTGTGTATTCCGGCCGCTGCTCAATCACCGGCTCAATGCTTTCCAGAACTTCTTTTACGGCCTGGTGAAACTCGGCTTCACCCGGATTGCGTTTTACCACCTGCTCAAATACGCTCTCAATTGTTTTTTTCGCTGACATAAAATTTCCTCTATTCTACGGTTTAATATTTTTCTTACTGACAGGTAAAATTCTCGATTGACACCAAAAGTAGCAAAATTAGCGAATTCGACTGGAAAAAGCAACATCAAAAGGTTAATATCTAATATTAACAAAATTTATACTAATTTGGGCTTTACTGATATGTCTGATTACAATTTCAGCACCGGCCTGAAGGGGCTGGACACTGCACTAAAAGGGTTGCGAACCGGCGACAATGTCGTCTGGCAGGTGGATTCGGTTGAGGATTATATTCCGTTTGTCCGGCCATATTGCGATTACAACATTAAAAACGGCATTGATACTATTTATATCCGCTTTGCCCGACACAAACCGCTTTTGCAGAAAGAAGATGCTACAGCGGTGTATGAACTTAATGCCGCGTTGGGTTTTGAGGATTTTATCACAAAAATTCACGCAATTATCGCCAAACACGGCTTGGGTTGCTGCTATCTGTTCGACTGCCTAAGCGACCTTGCCGCGGACTGGTACAGCGACCGAATGCTGGGTAATTTCTTTTCACTGACCTGCCCATATCTGTATCGAATGGACACAATCGCTTATTTCGCGATCCTGAGAAACCGCCACAGCTTTCACGCCACCAGCCCAATAGTCAGCGTAACTCAGCTGTTTCTGGATATCTATAACCATCAGGAGCAGTTATATGTTCACCCGATAAAAGTTGCCGGCAGATATTCCTCAACAATGAATACTCTGCATTTATGGCAGGCAGATGAATTCCCGGCTGTGCGAACAAGCGGCCCTACTACTGAAATTCTTACTGAAAAGCCGTGGTCAAGGCTCGATTCAGCCAGTTTGATGAACGGCTACTGGAGCAGGACTTTCGCACAGGCAGAACAGGCACAAGCCGACTACTCCGCCGGTCGAATCGACAAAATCCAGGCCGAGCAATGGCGTGATAGGCTTTTGCGGATGGTTGTTTCGCGAGAGCCGAAAGTTCTGGAAATGGCAAAAAAGTACCTGACCCTCGAGGATGTCCTAGCAATACGAAGGCGTATGGTAGGCACCGGACTGATCGGCGGCAAAAGTGATGGGATGCTACTTGCGCGAGCGATTCTTCGCCAGGCCGATGAGAAATGGAACAAACTGCTTGAGCCGCACGATTCTTTTTATATAGGCTCGGATGTTTTTTACACCTTTCTGGTGCAAAACGACATATGGTGGTATCGTCAGCAGCAGCGCGATAAAGAAGGGTTCCTCAAAGACATTGACCAGGCCAGGCAGCAGATACTGACAGGTGAGTTTCCCGATTATATTATAAAGCAATTTATTGATGTTCTGGATTATTTCGGGCAGTGGCCTATTATAGTCCGCTCCAGTTCGCTGATGGAGGACCATTTCGGCAATATCTTCGCCGGCAAATATGACAGCGTTTTCTGCGTAAATCAGGGCGACCGGCAGCAACGACTTGACGAGTTTATTGACGCGATTCGCCACATATACGCAAGCACAATGAGCAAAGAAGCACTGACCTACAGGGCGCAGCGAGGCCTGCTTGACAAAGACGAGCAAATGGCTCTGCTTATCCAGCGGGTAAGCGGAGTAAATTACGGCAGTTTGTTTTTCCCGCAGGCGGCGGGAGTAGGTTTTTCATTTAACCCGTATGTTTGGGATGAACAGGTTGACCCGGAGGCGGGAATGCTTCGACTTGTGTTCGGTCTGGGCACTCGCGCGGTTAATCGCGCTGATGATGATTATACTCGAATCGTGGCGTTGAACATACCGCAAAAAAAACCGACGGCAGACTTAGAAGGCAACGGCCATACACAGCGAAAAGTAGATGCTCTTGATATGCAAAGAAGCTCTTTTGAGTCGTTTTCATTTGAAGATATCGCCGGGCAATGTCCCGGCCTGCCCCTCGATATGTTTGCTGAAAAAGACACCGAACTGTTAAGACGCGCAAGGCAGCATAATGTCCGTGATATTTTCGCTTGGACATTAACATTTTCTAAACTGCTGGGTGAAACAGATTTCGCGGCGAATATGCGCGAAATGATGAAAATTCTGGAACAAGCTTACGGCTCTACCGTTGATATCGAATTTACGCTGAATTTCTTCAACGACGCCGAGAAGGGGGATTATAATATCAGTCTGGTGCAGTGCCGTCCGCTTGAGATAAAAGGCGCAGCCAGTTTAGGTGAATCTGTCGAAGATGTAGCGGATGAGAATCTTATCCTCAAAAGCGCCGGACCGGTTATTGGCCAAAGCAGAGCAGAGAGTATCGACAGAATTGTTTATGTCTCACCCAAGAAATACGGCTACCTTAGTGAGCGTGACCGCCATTCTATAGCCCGATTGATCGGCAGGATTACTCATGAAGATAGTTCGACAGGCAAAACTATTATGCTGCTTGGCCCGGGCAGGTGGGGAACAAGCACCGCTTCACTTGGCATACCCGTAACTTTCGCCGAGATAAACACCGCATCGATAATATGTGAGATTGTGGCGATGCGGGAGGATTTTGTGCCGGATGTATCGCTGGGAACGCATTTTTTCAGCGATTTGATAGAATTTGAAATACTTTATATGGCTCTCTATCCCGGCAGGC
>Ga0207421_10004619_pt1 | contig 15762 bp, 13 predicted proteins | sample SodLakKL_010_SED_4_FD_187542 | JGI IMG/M metagenome (GOLD analysis project Ga0207421, IMG submission 187542) | Alkaline sediment microbial communities from Lake Tanatar, Kulunda Steppe, Russia - 8KL_010_SED (SPAdes) (version 2) | ecosystem: Environmental > Aquatic > Non-marine Saline and...
TGGAAGATACTCGAATGACCCGGTGTCACGTCTGTCACGAACCGCTCAGTCTCCCAAACGAGTGCAACTACTGTCACGAACCGTATTGTAGCGAACACCGATTACCCGAGAATCACCAGTGTCCGCAGTTGGATGCCGTCCAGAGCTTGGGGCCAGAGTTTCGGGACGAATTTCGCGGCGGGACAACGGAACACGGGACATCCCCACGTACCAAGATCGGGATCGGGATCGGTATCGCGATCGTCTTGATGGTGGCGGTGGTCGCGTTGTTGGTGCTATAGTTCGTCAGCGGACGCCACATTGATACACCAGTAGCAAGAATCCTCGATTATGGACATGAATCAGATCATCGCCATCCTCTTTGCCCTGATGATGGTGACCTCGATGATCGCCTGGGGCGCAATGACGATTTTCTAGCCGTCAGTATCCCAGACGTCCGCGAGTGGGCTCCGCTTCGAGGAGCCACGACGCCGCGAGCGAGTGCGTCCGTACGTTCGGCTGTGCTCACCATCGGCGTCCCCGCCCCCATCTTCGCCTTGCCCCTCACTTGCGGTCGTGCCGCCACCGTCACTCGAACGGCTACCCCCACTCGAGGTGTCGTCACTCCACCGTCCCGATTGTGGAGCCCGGCCATCGACGACCCCGCCGTCGACGCCCTCGAGGGCGGCCCCCGGATCGAACGCGGGCAGCTCCGGCACGGACAGGCGGTCGACCTGTTCCTGGAACCAGCCGGGCATGTCGGTACGGGCACGGTCGAAACAGTCGAGCAGGCTCTCGTCGGCGACGTACGTCGCGCCGTAGTCCTCGGGCCCGCGGATCACGCGCCCGCAGGCCTGGATCACGGTTCGGAGGGCCGATCGGTAGTACCACGCCCATTGCCCCTGCTCGAGGCGGTGGGCCACCCGCGAGTCGCTGGTGTTCAGGAACGGGGCCTTACAGAGCACTTGCCAGCGACAGCGATCACCGTTGAGATCCAGCGCCTCCTCCATCTTCACCGAGAGGAAGACCGTGGGCTCGTCGCTCGCCTTCCAGGCCTCGAGGTCGGCGTCCCGGTCGTCCCGGCTGTGTGATCGAATCCGGTCACCGACGCCGAAGTCGCTGAGCAGTGACTCGAGTTCGTCCTGGATCGCGTAGGAGTGGGTGTGAACCAACCCCTTCTCCTCGGGATGGCGTTGCATGACGCGAACGATGGCCCGCCCGATTTTCGGGAGCGTCTCTTCGCGATGGTCGTAGGTCATCTTGCCCTGGGTGACGTCGTACAGCGGTCGGTTCTCGACGGGGAACGTGTGGCCGACGTCGACGAGGGCGACGCGGGACGGCTCGAGGCCGACGTGGCGACAGAACGCCTCCTTGTTCAGAATCGTGGCCGAGAGCAGGGCGAATTTGTTCCCGCGATCCCAGACGGTGTACTGGAGGTAGCGCTCGGGGTCCATGGGTTTGATCGTGAGCGGGCCACCGAGGGTGTCGCCTTCATCGCCTTCATCGTTTACGTCACTTCGGTCGGCTGCTCGAGGCTCCTGATCGACCAGCCACGTCGTCGGGCTCTGAGGGTCCCGATAATCCTTCACGAAGAACTCGAGTTCGCCGATCAGCTCCTGCAATCGATCCCGCTCGCGCACCTCGCCTGGGGTGAGGGAGTCCTGATCTAGCAACTCGTCTTTGCGGCGCGTACACTGTTGGGCCAGTGCGTCGGCGTACCGGGCAGCGCGTTCGACGGAGTCGACGGTGGGGACCCGTAACTCGTCCCAGAAGGGGATCGTGCGGGGGCCGAGCTGGATCGTGGCGTACATCTCGGCCCACTCGGCAAGTCCGTGGGCCTCGTCGATGACGACGACATCCCGTTTACGAAACACCTCGCTGCCGGCGGTCTGCATGAAATACGCGAGCGTCATCGCTGCAATGTCGCGGTTGGCGGCGATCGCGCGATCGGAAAAGTACGGACACCGATGCTTGACCGAACAGTCGTACCCCCGCTCGCGAACGCAGGGGGCCTGGTTGACCGGCGTGTCGTGTTCCTCGGGCAGGATGCAGGTGTAATTTCCCTTCCCGCGGATGATGTTCAGGTCCGCCAGGAGGTCGTCGCCGGCGACGTCGTCAAGCTGGGAGACCTGGGGCGTCGTGTAGTAGGCCCCGGTGGCGTCACTCGGGTCGGCCTCCTCGACGGTGCGCGCACAGCCGGCGACCGCGCGGGCCAGCAGGGACTTGCCACTGCCCGTCGGGGCGCGCACGAGGACCACGTCGTTACCGGCCTGGAAGGCGTCGCGGATGTCTCGGAGGGCCTGCTCCTGGTTGCCACGATAGCTCGGGGCGGGGAAAGCCGCGAAGATCCGGTCGGGGTTCACCACTCGAGTGAGCGGGCGGCGTGGTCCTAAAGGCTGCGGACCGTCCCACGGCCTGCTGGGATCGTGGGCCGGGTGGGTTCGGGTATCGTGCCCGGCAATGGGGTGAAACAGGGGGGACTACTGCCGGGTAGGCGGTCGATTACAATTCGACTATCGACCCTCGAGGCGAGTGCGGAAGGGTCGCTCAGCGGGAGAGCACCGCGGTGTCTCACTGCTGTGGGGCCCGCGGGGGCCAGCCGGCCTCGTGGCGTTCAAATCCCACCCCTTCCGCTCGCTGTGTGTCGTCGATCGGTGGATGGGCCCCGATTCGGATGGGCGGACTCGAGCCAGCCACGGCTGTTTCTGTCTCATCGTCGCATGGGTGGCGACCGACTTCCCTCAATCCCACACCGTAGCCTTCAACGCCCTACGATTCACCTTCCGAAGTATATAGATACAAAAGCCGTAGCGAGGCTCGATCTGTCGGACACCGCCGGTCACCCACGGTAGTCGCCCACGTCCACCGACCAGTCGTGTTCGGCGTAGGAAATCGAAGGGAAACACCCCTGTGGGATCACTCCGTACTCCTCGAGGAAGGCAACCATCCCCCGTTTGCCGCCGAAGTCACCCCGGTACCACCGGAACAGCGGTGGGAGTTCGACCACGTCGTCGTTCGGATCGTACTGGACGTTCTCCTCGAGGAACCACTCCGTGGCGATCTCGAGTTCCGAGTCGATGTCTCGGGGGCTGTAGACGGCCACTGGCGGACAGCTCTCGGTGCCGCAGTTGAGCGCGAAATGAATCCGGGGGTCGACCGTTTCGAGGCGAAACTGTCGCTCGAAGGTCGAGGGGAACGGGCGGGCGAGGTAGCCAAGGCCCCACGGGTGTTTCGATCCGCGCAGGAGGCCGTGTTCGATGTCGTCCAGGCTGAGCCAGACGCCGGCGACGGGGACCCGATCGCGGGCGAAAAAGCGCCAGCGATCGAGGATCCCCCCCTCGATGAGTTCGGGACTCTCCTCGAGCAAGATCTGAACGTAGGCGTTGTAGGTGTTGAGCCAGAAGGCGAGTTTCTGGGGTGGCCCGGTCAGTGCCCGCTCGAGGCGGTCACACTCGAGGTCCGCGAGGTGCTCACGCAAAGCAGCCCGGTCACCGTCGGTCTTGACGGTGTAGAGGAGGTCTGCCGAGATCGACAGTGGATCGAGCTGCGTCGACATGAGTGGGTCTTTGCACACCACACTAATGAACTCGTTTACCGTCGTTTTGGACTGTCGGTGACAACTACAGATTGGCTGACTGTACCGGATCTCCATCGAACGTTCTGCCAAAAAGACAGGTAGGTTCCCGAGGCGAAACAGTGTGCTCGTCGGGACAGTCCTCGCGTCCCGGTCAGTGGCGGCCCGAGGCAGTCGCTGATCGAAAAGGGGGTTGATGCTCGCCGTCGCCCTCCCAGCTTATTGCCGCTCCAATCGCGCCTGTCAGGTCGAACGTGGGCTTTCGGCTGGCCCCGTGTGACCGGGCTCCCGCGGTTGCACACCGTTGGCTCACGTGGACGGCCACCGCGACAGCGGGGGTTGCAACGAGCACGACCCGAACGCGGCTCTTGAGGGGCGGACACGTCATTCGCCGGGAAGGGTTTTTTCCGACGGCGGGTGGGAGCACCGCCGTGAACCGCTCGAGGGGCTTTCTCCTCCTGCTGATCGCCGTCTTGCTGGTCGTCTCGGCGCAGCTCGTCCTCCCATATCTGCAGTTCGTGCTCCTGGCCGTCTTGCTCGCGTTCATATTGACGCCCGCCCAGCGACGCCTCGAGTCCAGGGTTTCGGCCACCATCGCCGCGTTGAGTCTCGTAACGCTGGCCTTACTCGGGATTATCCTTCCGTTTCTGCTGGTGCTCGCGCTCGTCGCCGAGGATGCCCGCCGGGTGCTCGAGGCAGCCGACCCCGAAGCGTTCCCGCCGGAACCGCTCGCTTCCTTGGCGGACGAGTTCGGCATCGACCTCGAGACGGTCATCGTCGAACGGGCCCGCGAGGTGGGGGCGGGGCTGCTCGAGCGCGGCCCCGAACTGGTCGCCGGGGCGACGCACATCATGATCGGGATTGGATTCACCATCTTCCTGCTCTACTACCTGCTCAAGGACGGGGAGGACCTGCTCGCCTGGCTCGAAGGCGTTGTACCCCTTCCCGCCGACGTCCAGGGTGAACTCCGGGCGGAACTCGAGGACGTGACCTGGGCCGTTCTCGCGGGCCACGTTCTGATCGCGATCATCGAGGGTGCCATCGCGGGAATCGCGCTGTTCGTGACGGGCGTTCCCAACGCGACCCTCTGGACGGCGATAATGATCGTCCTCTCGTTGATCCCGCTCGTTGGGGCCTTTCTCGTGTGGGGCCCCGCGGCGCTTTACCTGTTTTTCATCGGTGAACCCGTCGCCGCGGCTGGATTGGCCATCTACAGCGCCATCATCGTGGGGATCGCTGACGACTACTTGCGTCCGCTGGTGGTCGATCGGTTCGCCGATCTCAGCCCGGCGATCATCATCGTGGGCGTTCTGGGCGGCGTGACGGCGTTCGGCCTGATGGGGCTCTTTTTCGGCCCCATCCTGCTGGGCGCGCTGGTCGCGACGTTGTCGGTGTTCGAGGAACACTACGAGGAGCTGTGAGGTGCCATCCCTGCTGAAAGTGGCCTCATCAGCGACCGACACTGGACAGGTCACCGCTTTTCTCGAGTCGATCAGCGGGCGTCCATGTCGACCCGACCGCTCGAGCCAGTAAATACGCCAGGTTCGGCACGCTTTTCCGGTCGGCCGTCGGATGATCGACACATGACAGCCGTCACCCTCGGGCCCGAGGGAACCTACTCCCACCGGGCGACCCGTGCCGTGGCCGACGACGGAATCGAGTTCCGCCAGTCGGTGACCGACATCGTCGCCGCCGTCGCCGACCGAAGCTTCGACCTGGGAGTCATCCCCGTCGAGAACAGTATCGAGGGCAGCGTCACCGAGAGTCTGGACGCCGTCGCGGAGTACGACATCGCCGTCGTCCGCGAGATCGTCACCCCTATTCGACACGCCCTACTCGCTCAGGGCCCCGAGTTCGACACCATCGCCAGCCACTCGCAGGCGCTGGCACAGTGTCGGGCCTACCTCGAGGCCGAGTATCCGGACGCGAGCCTCGAGGCGGTGGCGAGTACGGCACAGGGGGTCGAGTACGCCCGGGAGGACCCCGCTGTTGCGGGGATCGGCCATCCGGACAACGCCACCGGCGGGCTCTCGGTGCTGGCTGCGGACATCCAGGATCAGACGTCGAACGCGACGCGTTTTTTCGCACTCGCACCGGTGAGCGAACGCTCGCAGGCGGGCGGGAAGTCCTCGCTTGTGGTCTACCCAGACGCGAACTATCCGGGGCTCTTACTCGAGTTGCTCGAGCCGTTCGCGGGCCGGGACATCAACCTGACACGGGTTGAATCGCGCCCGAGCGGCCGGCGACTGGGTGATTACGTCTTCCACATCGACGTCGCCGCGGGGTTGTACGAGGAGCGAACGCAGGAGGCGATTGCGGATCTCGAGGGAATCGTGCGGGACGGCTGGGTGCGTCGGCTGGGTTCGTACGACATCGAACACGTGATCGACTGATCGCGAGGCGTGAGCGGATCGTCGTCACGTTTCGCCGAGTGGTGACCCCAGTGGGACGCCCGACACCGCAGTGGATTCGCTCCGCTGCCACCGACCGGTGCCGTCTCCCGGGGGTGCGACCGCTCGAGTGTCGTGGGTTCGACCCCGTTTGCCACTTCTGTTGTTAGGTCGAGGGCATATTTTATCCCCTTCGACGTCCTACGAACGTCCATGCGACGCAATCCCTTCGAAGACCTCGAGGAAATGCTCGACCGCGTGAGCAAACAGATCGAATCGGGCGTCGGCGGCGAGCTGGCCGTCCCCGGCTCGGTGGCCGTCGACGTCGCCGATCACGTCGACACCTACGAGGTCACGGCCGACCTCCCCGGGTTCGATACCGACGACATCGAGTTGACGCTGGCCGACGGGACCCTGCGTCTCGAGGCCGAACGCGAGGAAACAAGCGAGGCGGACACCGAGCGTTACCTCCGCCGGGAACGCTCGCGTCAGTCGGTCACTCGCCGAGTGCAGCTCCCGGAACCCGTCGACGAGGAGGCCGTCTCGGCGACGTACACCAACGGCGTGCTGACGGTGACCCTCCCGAAGGTCGAGGAGACGGACGACTCGAAACAGATCGACATCGAGTGAGGGGCGTGGCTCGCTCGAGCGTGGCCGTCGAGATAGTGACACGCCGAGGTCGCCGCTTGCACGGCCGCTGATTGCCGTGGGGGTTTCGGCGATCGGTGATCTTATTGGTGACCGGCCGGTGGTGATCGGTTATCCCTGACTGGCCGTCGGTGATCGACTATCGACGACCACAACTAAACTGCGATACCGCCCTTTTCAGACGCCAGGGACGCCGAACGCGCCGATGCCGAGATTGAGCACGCTATTGAGCAAGACGAGGATCACCAGCGCCGACAGCCACGCCAACCCGCCGACGACGGCGGCGTCGACCCAGCCGCCGGGATACCGCCACTTGATCACCCAGATCCAGGCCACGAGCGCGATGATCGGACCCACGAGCGGGATCCACGACGTCAGCGCCCAGGCCAACGCGCCGAATGCCGCGGTGAAGACCGCGTGGCCGTAACTCGAGGCGTCGACGACGATCGATGCGGCGATGTAGATCGCCAAGCCGCCCACGAGCAGGGCGACGACGAACGCGACCAGCGAGCCGACGAATGGAATCATGCGCCATCACCTTCGTCGTCGTCGTCCGAAACGCTTTGGTTTGCAGAATCAGCCGTGGTCTCGTTGCCAGCGGATTCGTCACTTTCGTTGCCGTTTGTCTCGGTGCCAGTGACGTCGTCTGTTCCGTCGTCCGCTGCCCCCTCGTAGATGACCTCCGTGCGGCGGGCCACGGGCTGGAGCAGATAGCGGTTGCCCTGGCCGCGGCGGACCGGCGTGAAGTCCCCGACGAAGGTCGTCCGTTCGCCGTCGCGAATCTCGAACGCTCGGTTGAACTGGAGCGGTGCGTTCCCCGGTGTCTCGACGTCGGCCTCGTCACCCTCCTCGAGGACGCCCTCGACGCCAGCGACGTCGAGCTGGAGGAACTGGTACTCGCCAGCCTCCACCTCGCGCTCGTCGATCAGCTGGGTGTTGCCGTCCTGGAGCTGGACCAGGTCGGCCTCCTGGGGGTCGTCGAACTCGAGGTAGCGCCGACCCTCGCCTCGGTCGACGTCGTCCTCGTCCTGTTCTGTGAGGCCAGTGTCGCTCTCGTTCCCGGAGTGCTCGCTCTCGTTGCCATCGGTTTCGTTCCCCGCCCCCGCATCGTCATCGACGCCACCGGTCTCGCCACTCGGCTTGATCCAGGTACCCTCGATGGTCACCACACACGATTCGAAGTCCGCGATGTCGCCGGGCTGGTCGGTGACCTCGGTACTGAGCAGGCCGGTCGTGGACGCACTCGAGTCGTCGGTGCTGTCCGCGTCACTCGAGTCGTCGTCACTCGAGTCGTCGTCACTCGAGTCGTCGTCACCGAGACAGCCGGCAGCGGCGATGGCTGCCGTCAGTCCGGTGAGGTGGAGGTAGGCTCGTCGTCGGAGGGGATCGCGCGTTGTCATCACTGGGGTGCTTGTGGTGGCCCCTTGATAACGGCGGCGTCCGTCCTGACCTGTTCTCGACCGTTTCCGACCGTTTATTGGCCCAAAACACCTGTTTGGAGGATGCTTCATCGGCGTGTCGCGCAGACCGTGTGGCACGCGCTCTCCTCACACGAAAAACGGTTTCGTGAACTGTCCGTGAACGCCAGGCTCGACCACCTCGTTGCCGTCGCCCGCGCCGGTTCCCCGGCGCGTATCGGCCGGAGAGACCGTCGGATCCCCCAGACGGACCGATCGGACCATGTGGGAGTCCTTTTACCGTCCCCACGACAAGGGGCGTACATGAGCTACGATCCCCAGGACCTCGAGGCCCGGTGGCGCGAGCGCTGGGCCGAGTCAGGTCGGTACGAGGCCGATCCCGACGGCCGCGACCCCGAGGAGTCGACGTTCGTCACGGTGCCGTACCCCTACCCGAGCGGGGGAATGCACATCGGCCACGCGCGCACATACACCGTGCCGGACGTGTACGCCCGGTATCGCCGCCAGCAGGGCGACAACGTCCTCTTTCCTATCGCCTGGCACGTCACCGGTACGCCCATCGTCGGCGCGGTCGAGCGACTGAAGAAGGGCGACGAGAGCCAGATCGACAGTCTACAGCACGCCTTCGGCGTTCCCGAAGCGGATCTCAAGAACCTCGAGACGCCGATGGGCTTCGCCCGGTACTTCATCGAGGAGGCCGAGTGCAGCTACAAATCCGGAATGCAACAACTGGGCCTCTCGATCGACTGGCGTCGGGAGTTCACCACGACCGACGAGCGCTACCAGCGATTTATCACCTGGCAGTACGAGACGCTCAAAGCGCGGGGCCTGCTCGAGAAGGGGCTCCATCCCGTGAAGTTCTGTACGGAACAGGAAAACCCCGTCACCACCCACGACCTCCTCGAGGGTGAGGAGGTCGAGTACCAGGAGTACACCCTGGTGAAGTTCGCCTCCGCTACGTTTGGAAACGACGCTGTCGCGGACGCCGAGACGGTGTTTCCGATGGCCACCCTGCGTCCCGAAACCGTCCGCGGGGTCACCAACGCCTACGTCGACCCCGACGGTGAGTACGTCGTCGCTCGGGTCGACGACGAACGCTGGGTCGTCTCCGCCGAGGCCGCCGAGAAACTCGAGTACCAGGCCCACGAGGTCGAGATCGAACGCGAACGCCCCGGCGAGGCCTTCGTCGGTGAAACCGTCACAAATCCAGTGACTGGCGACGAGGTTCTCATCTTACCCGCCTCGTTCGTCGACACCGACAGCGGGAGCGGCGTCGTCATGTCCGTTCCGGCCCACAGCCCGGACGACTACCTGGCCCTGCAGGAAGCGACGGCCGACGCCGAGGCTCTCGAGACCTACGGGATCGATCCCGCCGCGGTCGAGGCCATCGAACCAGTCCCGATCCTCTCCGTCGAGGGCTACGGCGAAATCCCGGCGAAAGACGCCGTCGAATCCGCTGGCATCGAATCCGCCGACGACCCGGGGCTGAAGGAGGTCACCCAGCAGGTCTACAACCGCGAGTTCCACCAAGGTGAACTGCACGACGAGTACGGCAAGTACGGCGGCGAAGTCGTCGAGGACGTTCGAGACGACCTCAAGGCTCACTTCGAGTCCCAGGGGGCGTTCGCCACGATGTACGACTTCCCCGAACCCGTCATCTCGAGGGCCGGCGGGAAGGTCGTCGTCGCCTATCAAGACACCTGGTTCCTGCGGTACAACGATCCCGACTGGCAGGCCAAGGCCAGTCGCGCCGTCGCCAACCTGGACGCGATCCCCGAGAATACCCGCGAACAGTACGACCACACGGTCGACTGGCTCGAGGAGTGGCCCTGCATCCGCAACTACGGGCTGGGGACGCCCCTGCCCTGGGATCAGGACTTCATCATCGAGCCCCTGAGTGACTCGACGATCTACATGTCCTACTACACGGTCGCCCACCGGTTACAGGAGATCCCCGTCGAGGACCTCACACACGAGTTCTTCGACACCCTGTTGCTGGGCGAGGGCGACCACGAGCGGGCCAGGGAACTGCGCGAGGAGTGGGACTACTGGTACCCAGTCGACTACCGGTGTTCGGCAAACGACCTCATCTCGAATCACCTCACCTTCTTCCTCTATCACCACGCCGAACTCTTCGAGGAGCCGAAGTGGCCCCAGGGCATCACCATCATGGGCATGGGTCTACTCGAGGGCGAGAAGATGAGTTCCTCGAAAGGCCACGTCGTCCTCCCCGGTGAGGCCATCGCGACGTACGGGGCCGACACCGTGCGCTTTTTCCTGCTCAACAGCTCCGAGCCGTGGCAGGACTACGATTGGCGCGCCGAGGAGGTCGGCTCGACTCGGGACCAACTCGAGCGCTTCTGGAACCGCGCCGTAGAACGCATCGAGGGTCCCGATGGCGAACGCGACCTCGAACAGGTCGATCGCTGGCTGCTGGCGCGCCTCCAGGAGACTGTCGTCGACGTCACCGCGGCGATGGAGAACTTCGAAACCAGAACCGCGAGCCAGACCGCCTTCTATCGTTTCGAGGAACACCTCAAGTGGTACCGCCGACGCGCGGACCTCGAGCGGCCCGGTGCCCGATGGACGCTGCGTACGGTCCTCGAGACGCGCCTGCGCTTGCTCGCGCCGTTCGTCCCGTTCATGGCGAACGAACTCCACGAGCGCCTGACTGGCGAACCCGCCGAGGACGTCCCGTGGCCCGAGCCCGTCCCCGAGTTCGAGGACGACGCCGTGCTCGCGGAGGAGGCACTGGTGAAAGACGTCTTGGAGGACGTCTGGGACATCGTCGACGTCACCGACACCGATCCCGAGACGATCCGTCTCTACGTGGCCGCCGACTGGAAGCGCGAGGTGTTCGACACTGTCGTCGAAACGGGCCCCAACCAGGGTGCAGTCATGGGCCAGGTCATGCAAGACGAGGCCCTGCGGGAGCAGGGTGATGCCGTTAACGACCTCGTCGGTGACCTCGTCTCGTTCGTCCGCGAGCGCGACGCGGACACCCTCGAGACCCTCGCCGCCATCGAGGAAGCCGCCGTCTACGCGGACGCCGCGGCGTTCCTCGAGCGAGAGTTCGACGCCGAGGTGGCCATCGAACGGGAGGACGACGATCCGGCGGACCCCGCCGACAAGGCTGGACACGCCCGTCCGTTCCGGCCGGCAATTCACCTCGAATAGAATTTCGGTCGGAACGACACCGACTCAGAACGGTGGCTCGAGCGCTCGATACCCTCGAAATCGTCGGATCCCGTGATCGTCACGAAGTGATTGCAATCTGATTGTTTATCCCGATTGGCGTGCTACGGTGGGTATGACCCCCGCCTTGCCACCGACGGGTCGGATTTCCGATCGAACCTACCGCATCGTGATACCCTCCTCTCGCGGTCGACCCAATCGCGAAATGGATGCCATCGGCTGGCTCCTGTTTCTCGGCCGCTCGATATTGCTCGTACCCTTGCTCCCGCTGGTTCTCGGTGCGTTGCTCGTCGACCGCCTCGTAACGAGACACCGAACGACACGCGGATGACGACCAGCCAGACCACCCGCGACCCGGACCGGCTCGACCCGCTGGTGCGCGAGAGCGTGCCCTGGCTTCCCCACCCCTTCTCGCTCATCTGGCGCGATGGGGCCCTCTGCCACTGGCCGGTCGATCCCGACCGCCTGCGACCACACGTTCCCGACCGATTTACCCTCGAGACGTTCGACGGTCAGGCCTGGCTGACGGTCGTTCCGTTCGTCCTCGCGCGGGCGGGTATCCGTGGGACGCCGGCTCCACTTCGGACGACCCGCCCGGTACTCAGCCTGCGGACGCCAACTCGCTACCGCGACATTCCGGGGCTGTATCACTTCAGTGTCGACGTCGGTGCCAGCCCAACCGGGCCGACACTCGGGCGACTGCTCGGGTTTCCTTGCAACGAGGCGCACCAACGCGTCGGCGGCACCGACGACCGGACGGACTTCGCGAGCCAACGTCACGGTGGGCGAGGTGGCCGCTTCGCCGCCAGCTACCGGCCTGTCGATTCGGTGAGCTGGGCCGCTCCCGAATCGCTGGCCCACTGGCTCACCGAGCGGCGACGGCTCTTCGTCCCCGCCGGGAGGCGAACCCTCCTCGTCGAACTCGGACACGAGCCGTGGCCGCTTCGACCCGCGTCGATCACGATCACCGAAAACGATCTCTTCGAGGCCGCTGGGCTGCCCACGCCACGAGACGGACCGATCGCTCACTGCTGTGATCGACTCGAGATGACGGCTTCGATTCCTCGAGTGGTGTAAGTACCAACTGAACCGATTCAGACACCGATCACCGATACGTCGCGATCAGGGGTGCAATGACGTTCAGTGGCTCCTGTAGCGGTCCCCGCACCGTCGTGGACTCACTCGGCGCGTGGTCCGTGCTGGTCGGCGCAATACCTGCCTGTTTTTATGGCTTCGCTTGGTTGATGCACGTATGGTCGTCGGAGACATCGCCACCGGAACGGACGTACTCGTCATCGGGGCCGGTCCCGCCGGGTACGTCGCCGCCATCCGCGCCGGACAGCTCGATCTGGACGTCACGCTCGTCGAAAAGGACGCCTACGGCGGGACCTGCCTCAACTACGGCTGTATTCCTTCGAAGGCCCTGATCCACGCCAGCGGCCTCGCTCACGAGGCGGGCAACGCCGAGGAGATGGGTATCTACGCCGACCCTGCCGTCGACCTCGAGGGCATGGTCAGCTGGAAGGACGAGGTAGTCGACCAGCTCACCGGCGGCGTCGAGAAGCTCTGTAAGGCAAACGGCGTCAACCTCATCGAGGGCACTGCCCACTTCGACGACGAACACACCGTCCGGGTCTCCCACGGCGGCGAGGGCCAGGGCAGCGAATCGATCGAGTTCGAACACGCCATCGTCGCCACCGGCTCTCGCCCAATCCAGATCCCGAACTTCGACTACGCAGACGAGCCCGTACTCGACTCCCGACAGGCGCTCGCACTCGACTCCGTGCCCGACTCGCTGGTCGTCGTCGGTGCGGGCTACATCGGGATGGAACTGGCCACCGTCTTCGCGAAGCTCGGTACCGACGTCACCGTCGTCGAGATGCTCGAGGAGGCGCTGCCTGGATTCGACCCCGATCTCGCCCGTCCCGTGAAAAAGCGCGCGACGGCCCTGGACATCGACTTCCACTTCGGCTATAGCGCCAGCGATTGGACGGAACACGGCGACGGCATTCGCGTCACGGCCGACCCCGCCGAGGACGTCGCCGCTGACGGCGGTCAGGTCGAGGCGGCAAGCGAGTCCCTCGAGCTCGACACCGAGAAGGTACTGGTCGCCGTCGGCCGCGCTCCCGTCTCCGACACGCTCGACCTCGAGGCCGCCGGCATCGAGACCGACGACCGCGGGTTCATCCCGACGGACGACCGCGCGCGCACGAACCTCGAGCACGTCTTCGCGGCGGGCGACGTGGCTGGCGAGCCGATGCTCGCCCACGCCGGCAGTACGGAGGGACAGGTCGCCGCCGAAGTCATCGCGGGGGAACCCGCCGCGCTCGACTACCAGGCGATGCCAGCGGCGGTCTTCACCGATCCCGAAATCGGTACCGTCGGCATGACCGAAGCCGAAGCCGAAGCGGAGGGCTTCGAGACGGCCGTCGGCAAATTCCCGTTTCAGGCGAGTGGGCGTGCGCTCACGACGGGGCACACCGATGGTTTCGTCAAAATCGTCGCGGACGCCGACGCCGGGTTCGTGCTGGGCGCCCAGATCGTCGGCCCCGAAGCCTCCGAACTGATCGCCGAACTCGGCCTGGCCATCGAACTCGGGGCCACCCTCGAGGATGTGGCGGCCACGGTCCACACGCACCCGACCCTCTCCGAATCCGTGATGGAGGCCGCGGAAAACGCCCTCGGGCACGCGATTCACACACTCAATCGCTGATTTTCGCCCCGTCGACCCCGCTCGAGTTCGCCAACTATCCGGTGAACGCCGCTATTTCGTGCAGACTCTGCTATCGACGACTCCCCGCATCCCTGGATGGGGCGTGATGACACCGATCGCTCAAACGACCTCGACGCCGCCCTTCATGTTTCGGTGCTCGTGTGGGGTACAGAAGTAGGCGTATTCCCCAGGTTCCTCGAAGCTGTGTTCCCACGTCGCGCCCGACTCGTGTAACTCGCCGCTGTCGAACTCACCGTCGACGTGGACCACGTCGTGGCGGCCCCCCTCGCCAGTCCACTCCCAGGTCACCGTCGCGCCCGCCTCGACGCGAACCGAACGAGGCGCATAGCCCATTCCCTCGCGGCCGGTCCCGACAGCGACCACCATTGCCGCTTCATCGACATCCGTCCAGTCGACCGTTCCGGGATAATCGATCCCATCGAGGTACCCGTCGTAGTCCGGTTCGTCGGCCTCGTCGACGAAGGACTCGTCCTCGTAGTAGGCGTCCTCGTCGTCTCCGGACCCGAACAGACACCCGGCGAGCGCACCCGCAAACACGACGCCTCCGGTTGTGAATACCTCGCGGCGGCCAATGGATCCACTCGCATGCGAACGATCTCGATCCGATCCCGGGACGTTCGAGTTCATACTGGATACTTCGACTGCGCACCAATAGGTCGCTCGCTCCCGGACAATCCGACGCACTTGCCCGGTCCATGGTGGGTCACGGGGACAGCCAGGCAGTCGCGCTGACGACCGATGGCAAATCGCAGCGACCGACAGCAACACCTTCATGCTCGTGTGCGCTCGAGCGTACGCACACGCGGGTACCACTCGACCCGACCGCAACTACGAGGCCGGAATGACGGCTCGACCTCCGCCCGCGGGACACGACAACCGCCAGCGACAGTTATATACAAACCGACACCTCTTCGGGAGTCAGCAGCCGGTGGAAAACCGTGCCATGGTAGCGGGTTCTCACGGCGCATCTCGTTCGACGGCCTTATGTATGCACCCACTCCTCGATTAGAATGCGAACGACGTGGCCCACGCGGCCTCGTCCCCTCCGGCCGGTTACCGGCGCGGAGGCAGGCACTGCATCCCCACCCTTACACCGGTGTCGGACCGATCCGACGCCCGTCTGTGTACGAGTCCGTTCGGATTGGACGCACACGTCGGTGGCTTCGGCCGCCGACACCGATCCGACGGTCTTATATACACCTGGGCGTTCAGATTGGAACGCGAACGCACCGCCGGATACGACTTCCGGCCTGCCGCGATCCGACGCGCTTAAGTGTGTAAGGCCACTCGGATTGGATGTACTCGAGGTCGGCTTCGCCGGCTTCGGTCCGATCCGACGCCCTTAAGTAAACGAGGGCACTCGGATGTAAACGCGAAGAACGCGTGATTGATGGGGCGTTCAACTCGCTCCGTCGTCTCGGACTCGGTTCGAAGGGGTTAAGTACCCCAGACGACCTACAAAGTAGTCCGAAGGAAATGAGGATTCCACCCCTGCGGTCCGCCGTACAGATGGGATCTGATGTTAGCCTTGATAGTTCGGTGACGCTCGATCGGTCGTCGATCGCGGTCACCGAACGGACCCATTTAGTGTGAGTGTGTACCTACATTCACCGCCAAATGCCCCAGCTTCGCTGGGGGATAGCATTCCGGTTGATCCTGCCGGAGGTCATTGCTATTGGAGTCCGATTTAGCCATGCTAGTCGTACGAACTTAGATTCGTGGCGAATAGCTCAGTAACACGTGGCCAAACTACCCTGTCGATCGCGATAACCTCGGGAAACTGAGGCTAATAGCGAATACGGCTCGATGCCTGGAACTGGCTCG
>Ga0207421_10004621_pt1 | contig 15761 bp, 15 predicted proteins | sample SodLakKL_010_SED_4_FD_187542 | JGI IMG/M metagenome (GOLD analysis project Ga0207421, IMG submission 187542) | Alkaline sediment microbial communities from Lake Tanatar, Kulunda Steppe, Russia - 8KL_010_SED (SPAdes) (version 2) | ecosystem: Environmental > Aquatic > Non-marine Saline and...
ATATTCGCCCTGGCGTATATATAATGTACCGGGCGCGTAAATAACATAATTTTAAGCGAATGTCAATACCCCATTTTAACTTGGTATGATCCTTGCAACGCAAAAACCGTGCCATGTAAATGCTTTTTATAATGATTCTAAATTACCATTTTTGAGCGGAACCCCATCGTGGCACGATATATGCATCATCAAAAACCGTGCCAAAGGCTATGGCCGTATAATAGTATTCGCATGTCCGAATATATTACCTGTCCAGACCTGTCCGGGGTTTGTCCGTCCATTTAGACAGACATAGACACTGGACAGACAAAATAAAAAGCCCCGTAAAAACGGGGCTATAAAACACATATTAGCATGTTTACTTGAGTTTTGCAAGTTCTTAACCTACTAACTTTCCGAAGTCGAGTTTGGAACCAAATTTCGATTTCGTTTTACTCTTCCCGGAATCCGTTTCAATTTCTTTAATGTCTTTTGAAGTCTTTTTTTCTTCAAAATTTCGCTGGTCCTTTCTTTTCGATTAGCACTAATATTGTTACTACTTGGCATAACGTATCGCCTCTTTATTGATTTAAAATCGACCTGTTGATCCTAAACCGCCACCACGATTGATCGAATCAAATGATTTAGTTGGTTCCATTTCTTCAACAATAAGATGAGGAACAAATACAATCTGTGCGAATCGTTCACCTCTTTCAATCGTAATAACATCTGTTCCATTGTTTTTAGCTAAAGCAATGATAGGATCATGGAAACCGTAATCAACGATACCAACAGTGTTACGGAAAATCAATCCCTTTTTCCCGGTTGATGATCTAGGGACCAGCATACCAAAATAACCATATGGAGTATTCATGCAGCATCCGGTTGAAATATCTTTTGTTTCACCGGGATTAAGTGTCACATCCTCAGCACTTCTTAAATCGATGCCCGCGTCACCATCTTTAAATCGTGGAGTAAGATCATCGCTTTCTACATAATACTGGATTACATTACTTTGACTGTTGTTCATAAATCGTCTCCTTTTCTATTTTTTGCATTAAATTACTGCTTAAAATCAATAAACACTATTAACCCTATGGTACCCTACATCAAACTAATGATGTTGCAATTGTGATGCTTTCTGCGGCTCTTGTGATTGCTGTATACCGAAACTTATCTCTCGGTAAAAAGAAACCAACATTTTCATCCATGAATAAAACTCTGTTAAACGTACTCCCTTGAGCATTATGACATGTAATAGCATACGCGAAATCAAACCTTGGGTCAATATTTTTTTCATCGTTTTTCATTCGAGGAATAAAGTTATCTTCTGTGATTGGAACATTATATGTGTATCCAAATACGTCTTCTAATTCATAGTTTCGTTCTCCTAGTTTAGAAATGACAGTAAAAATGTCTCCGTTTGAGATTCGTTTTCCATTTCTATCAAGATTATTGTCTTTTGCGATAACCTTCTCACCTACCATTGGAAGTTTTTCACGGTATCCAAGATTATCACGAATCAGATCATTCATGCCTTTCCTGACTTTGTGCGTCCCACACACTACTACATCAAAGCAATCCTTGAATGGATTTTTCTTAAAGTATTCACTATCAATATTATCAATGTTTTCAAAGAACACTTCATTAGAGTCGTTGAATCGCTTAGGAAAGAATCGACCAAATGATCTTACCATGGTCGAAAGATTCATAATGTCTTGGTGGTCTGTCCGGTAAATTTTTTCCAAAGAAAAATCGGACTCACTCAAGATAGACTCTTTTTCTTTAACAGGAGGAAGTTGATATCGATCTCCCACAAAGATTACTTTAACGCCTGTTTCACGAATCATGTTAATCATTTCTTTATTGATCATTGATGATTCATCAACAATCAATAAATTACCAAACGACTTCATTACCTCATCTCTGTTTCTTTTATACTTAATAAGATCATAATACTTTTCTCCATTCTCATCAGTTTTTTCAAACTGTCGATATTCATAAAGATGAGAATGGATTGTATTAACTGGAAACTTGGAGCCGTTGTTTTCTTTAATCTTTTCAGCTAAAGCAGCGGCTGCTCTATTTGTGGGAGCGCACACCGAGAATGTGAACTCAGACGATGTTTGATGAATTAAGATATTGATAAGTTCTGATATAACAGTGCTTTTACCACTGCCAGCAACACCAGAAAGAGTAAACTCAATCTTTTCATTTTGATTGAATACTGTCTCTAATACTTTATAAAGCGCGTCCTGTTGATCTTTATATAGATAATTTACTGCCATATTACATTCTCCTTCTACTAAAAAATTCCCTCTGTATGATGACAGAGGGAACTTCTTACGTCAAGACTACGCGAGAGATTTAAGATCAATTTTTTGGTGGGCGTCCGGGACCACGCTTCTTGGGTGCTTCTTGCTGTGTAGTCTGTTCTGGTTCACTTTCCACCGGGGATGCAACAGGGTTAGAAAAATCTTCTTTGGATGCAGATTCGCTCATCTGAACGGTTTTACCCGATGGTGTAGTGTAAGCATATGCTTCATTACGATCAACATAGCGAATAAGATTTTGCACCTGAACCAGTGCATTACGACCGTTTTGTGCAGTTTGATCCCGAAGCGTATCTAAAAGATCTTCGCCTTTACGCTGTGCAATTTCTGCATTTTTGCGAAGAAGATGAAAATCAGGACGCATAAGCGAACTATAAGGAATATAGACTACATTCTTATCTTCTCTAAGAACAAATACCTGTTTCTGTTTACCATTTACGTTAATGGTCTTTTCTACGTTCGTCTTTTTACTTTGTTGTGCCATAATCAATTTTCTCCTTTATTTCTATTGATTGATCTTATTTATTATTAGATACTTATCTATGATTCTTTTTAATAACCGAAATCGTGTTTCCTGATTCGTTCATCACGAAGGCTCGATCAAACATTGTTGGATCAGGGCCGATCCAACAAGAAAAGGAAGGGCGAAAACCTGTTTCTTCAACGATAATAACCTCGGTAGTCCCTTCTTCTTGATTAGTATTAAAAAGAACTTCTTTGCCTTCAACAATCAATTGATCTGGTGTATCAGAGTCTTGGTCAGGATTATCCGAAATAAACTTTACGCTTATCATGTATACTTCTCCTTTATCCTCGTAGCCATGCATTTAATCTTTCCATGAATGTAGCATGTCGTAAACTATCTTCATCTCGATAAGATACGCGCCGTCCATCTGAATCAAACTCTACGACAACATTATTGTATTCGTTACCATCTGGATCATGTTGAAGTACAGTACCAAGTTCACCAATTCTTGCTGAATTTTCTGAAACAACTTTTACTCGATCTTTATTTTTAAACTTCATCTAGTGTACCTCCTCTCTATGTTAAAACATTCTCGATTTCGCCGTACTGTTCAAGTAGCTTCTCAAAATCATGCTTTTTAAGCCATTGTCTCATTTTGATCATAGAATAACCTTGATGATCACTTTTATTTAGTGATTGGAATTCCTGTTTAACTTTTTCTCTAAGTTCTTCAGGCTGTTGTGTTAGATCAATGAGACGTTTATTCCTTTCAAAGACTTCTTTTACCATCAAATGATCTTTACGAACAGTGTTCATGATATTCATCATACCATAACCACTTTTTTCTTCCCATGCTTCACGGAGTTTCTTTTCACGTACACGCGGATACGCAGACGTAATATTATCACCAGTATCACCGCGAATACATTTCAAGAACAATTGAAAGCCAACTTCTTCTAAATTTTTTGACTTCTCTTCAAACTTTATTGGATCAAACTGATGGACATTGTCTTTATCTAGTAGTTGGAGAAAGTCTTTATCTGTTGAAACAATAAGAATAAAATTATCTTCTAAATGAAACTCTTGTGTATAGATAGCAATCAGGTCATCAGCTTCCATTTTATCAACAGACAGATAGAAATGATTAGAATAGTTTTCAATAACTTCTTTTAACTTTGATTTAGCATAGTTAACATCATCAAAATAAAGATCGAGATCTACCGATCTGTTTGCCTTGTATTCAGGATATACATCTTTGCGCCAAATGGATCGACCCTCATCACAAAAGATCACTCGATCAATTCGATACTTACTTTTAAGAATAGAAATTTTGTTCAAAACATTTTGAAAGAACAGCATCCAAGCATCAGGATCATAGTCATCATTCTTCTTAAAGTCAGAAAAACGCTGAATCCAAAAAAGGTTGGTTGTGTCAACCAACATTGTTCGTTTACCATTAATAGATGGTACAGGTCTATTTCCGGGCTGTACTAATTTCATATAATATCGTCCTTAGTTGCTATCAAAGTCATCTTGAAACAGCTTTTCGTCGCCTTTAAGGGTCTCAAACTCAGCAATTATAAACTCTGTGGCTTCATTCGCCAAGACCATTAACGCAAGATGTTGGGCGAGTTCATCTTCTTGATGTGATGACTCCAAATAACCTTCTTCGATTAGTGTTTCGATGATTCTTGGATTGATTTTTGTTACAGGTTTGATCTGCGTAACATCATCTGAATTCACAAAAAATGTGATTTGCGTTTTCGATGATTCGTCTTTCTGGTGAGTCTTACGGAGATCTTCATTTTCCTGCTCTAGCTCGCGAATATACTCATCGTTACGTTTAATTGTTTCTTCTTCTTGTGATAGTTTATGTTTATAATACTCAATTTGATCTTCAAGATCTTTTTTACCAGTAAGCTTCTTAACTATATGTTTCATATCTCTATTCCTCCGTTTTATAGCACTTGGTGATAACCATATTTAGGTGCTCTTTTGCGCTTTAGAAACTATGTTTTTATCAATCTATAAACAAGTTTTCCGCAATCGTATATTCTATAGTATCCGTTCATCTGTGTCAAAATCTTTTCGTCACGAATCCCCTGCTCCCAGCCCGGAAGATCCGGTAACCCTGTTGTTGATCGAAAATTTCGTTTACTAATCCTCTGATCACCTTTAACATATGAATAATCAGGACTTATATTCTTTTTATGATGAAAGCCTGCCTTTTCGTAAAGAGAGCCATCACTCCAACGTTTATCAGCAAACGTTTCAATAGTTTCCCATTCGTAATTACTACAAAACCATGATAGTAATTTCGTAAATCCTCCCACAGCATTAACAGATGTAGCATAGCGTTCAAGAATAAAATCATAATCGGATGCTTTTTGTTGTGTGCTCTTTGAAAACCCCATAACACCGATTAGTGTTTCATTGTAAAACAGACCAAATCGGATCGAACTATTTGTTGAACCCAAGATATGGTTTCTCTCTAAAAATCTCCTGTATGTTTCTGTGTCGATCATACCAATCTTGCACTTTCTTGCAAACACTTTTTCTCTTTGATCTAAACCAAATTTATAAAGTAGAGTGTTTTTAATAATATCGTGCTTTTCATTCCATTCATCTTCAAAAATTGTAATCAGTTGAACACCTTGTTTTCTACACTTTTCATACTTCATTTTATGATAATGATTATCTTTGAATTTATCGCTATGCCAATAGAGTCCATTATATTCAATGGCAATCATATGAGATGGTGAGTAAATATCTACTTCATATGGTGGGATTAAAGACCGTGTTCCCCTCTCCAAATCGGATACACCTGACTCTACAAGAAAGTCATAAATTTCTTGTTCTGCTAACGAGTATGAATCTGTGTTGTTTCTAGGCTCGATATCAAACGATTTTAATCTTTCTTGAACCCACGAATAACGAATGCCTCCTAACTCTTTGGAAATTTCTGTGAGCGTCTTTTGTTGAGTGACGTATTGATCGTAAAGCCAATTATAATCATATAGATATGTCATAACATCGTTATCTTTACCGATCAGAGAATGATGTGAGACACCATAACATTCCATTAACGTGTTCTTTCTTCTCTCTCGCGCACGATCAAGATCTACTTCATTATTCTGTTTATTGCGAAGGTACTCTCTTCCTTCTTCTGAAGCATTCCAATGGTTTGCACCATAAAGGATTTGGTTTGTCTGTTCTCTTTTTGAAAGAATGTCATCACCATTGACCTGATAAGCTTTCTTAATGTTATTTGAAATTTTCTGACGGACACTTTCTGCCTTTGATACATTATCAACACCGTATTTTTCTACAACCCTTTCTTTAGACTTTTGAATACGGTCATACGAGTTATCAGAACATTCTTTTGAACAATACGTCAAATACGTGTTCTTTCCTTCATTAACATTATAACCAAACGAAACGTTGTTCTTGTGACATCTCTTGCACTTTGGCCGATGATCAATCTTATTCTTAACACAATAGATCTTTTCAAAGAACGTCTCACAATCTTTATGAGCATATGCTTCAATAGCTTCAAGAAGATGAATTAACCCATTATTGAAAAGATAATCTTCACGACATCTCATCGAGACTACTTTATCGTCTTCGATAAGATGTTTTTCGATCATCATACTTGCTTGATCCCATGACATCAAAATATGATCATCATCAATAAACGATGGTGTGATTATCGCCAGATTTTTAAGTCTTTTCTGTTCTTGCTTGTCTTTAGGTTTATCAAAACAAGCAGTATCACAGAATGGGCGATAGCCCGTTCTATTCTTATAATCAAACCTACGCATCTTTTGACCACAGTAAACACACATGGGAGGATCGAAAATACGATGCTTGAGGCAATATTTCCTCTCGATCATTTTATTTTTATCTGATTCGTTAGGTTTGTAATAATCAATAAAAGATGTGTGATATTCAAGTGATCGAATATAAACATCTGGCCACTGATTTACACGAACCTTGCCTTTTCCCGTAGTATCTAACGAATCAAATAGTTTAATTAGATTTCGTTTAGTGATAATCGGTGAATCCATATGAACTTACTCCTTCGTCATCTGAAACTTCATATGACCACAATCAAAGATCCTATAATACCCGTTCATCTTCATATTATCAACTTCTGAAAGGTTCAAATCAAAATGATCAAGCTTATCTTTGAGTTTATGTTTTTGATATCCAATCCTACTTTTCCTTTGTCCATCAATAACATAAAAATAGTTTGGATTAGTGTTATACAGATGTTTAAATCCGTTGGTTAGATATAGATTACCATCACTCCATCTGCGATCTGCAAATGTGATGATTTGTTCCCATTCATAGTTGCGTTTAAAGTGTTTTAGTAGTTTAGAAAAACCACCAACAACATGAATTGAAGAGGCGAATCGAACAAGATCCCATTCGTTGTCTTTCATTTTTTTAAATGAAAGACAACAAACAAGGTTGCCTTGATGATATAGCCCAAGATCAACATTTGCTCCAATAGTTCCTTGAACATGATTAGTATTATAAAAAACATCCCTTTCTGATTTTGAAGGGGTATCAATAGTGCATTGTCGAGCATACACACGATCTTGATTCATCCCAAGAAGATGTGTGAGTTTTGCTTCGATAAGTTGTCTTTGATGAATCCATTCATCTTCAAAAATTTGAATAAGTTTAATACCTTTCTTTTCAGCAAGATCAGTTTTCTTTTTATGGTATGAACGGTCTCTATATTCATCACTGTGCCAGTATAGACCATTGTATTCAATACCGATGTTTAGAGATGTGATGAAGATATCAATTTCATAAGGCTCAATAAGGCTACGATTACTCGTTTCTGTTTCAAATCCGAGAGATTGAACAAAATCATTTACTTCTTTTTCAGCATTTGAAACTGTGTAGTAAGTAAAACAATCACTACAACCAGCCCCATTTAAATGATCATTTGGTCTCTGTAAGAACAATCCGTGATCGGGACAAATAATTTCAATTAAGTCTTTGCTGTGCGTATAAGATGCTCTTGAATAATCGTACTTATCGCCATGAACTTGTCTGGCTTTTTCGATGAATTCATCCGTGGTTAAGATTCTTTTAGAATATGAGCAATGTCTACAACCGTGGTACATATGTTCCATTGGCTTTTGCCAGAAAGATCCGTGTATAGGGCACACAATTTCAACCTTTGTACGATAATCAACATATTCTGTTTTTGAATAATCGTACTTATCGCCATGAACTTGTCTGGCTTTTTCGATGAATTCATCGGTTGTGAGATTTCTGTTTTCTACTGCACATTTAGCACAACCATAATACACATGTTCTGATGGCTTTTGCCAAAAAGATCCATGTTTTGGACAAACGATCTCTACCGGAGTCTTAGTGTCAATATAATTGACTTTTGAATAATCAAACTTATTTCCGTGGCGTTCTTTTGCTTTTTTAAAGAAGTGGTTTTTATCCTTTAAAAGGCTTGTTTTCATTTTATCATATCCACACTCAATACAACCGTGTTGAATATGATTTCTAGGTGCTTGCCAAAAAGATCCGTGTATAGGACACACAATCTCTACAGGCGTCATTCGATCAACGAACTTTACTTTTGAATAATCATACTTATGTCCGTGGCTTTTTCTAGCCTTTTTAAGGAAGGAATCTTTCGTCCATTTAGTCTTTCCAAAGCATTCTGTACAACCTGATCCTTTCACATGTGCTTGTGGAGTTTGCCAAAAAGATCCATGAGATGGACACACAATTTCAACTTTTGTTTTGTTGTTTTTATATTCTACTTTTGAATAATCATATACATTACCGTGTACTTCTTTAGCCTTTTGAATAAACCTTTCTTTACCCGCTGAATTCTTTTTACCTACTGCATTGTATGCACACTTAGGACATTTTGCTTGTTCGTTGATGTGGCGATATGGAGTTTGATAAAACTCTCCATGTTCAGGGCAAATAATAGTCACTTTATCATTTACCTTTGTCACTTCAGTCTGTGAATAATTATACTTATCCCCATGAATTTCACGGGCTTTTTTAATGAATTGCTCCGTCTTGTTCATCATTTTGTACGGGAAATCCCGTCCTCCTGTTCCGATTTGAATTGAAAGGTATAGTTATTAAGCCTTTGCAGCAGACGGCAATGACGATGCGAAACCCCCTGAACGACATGCTAGCTGCTTTACAAACCCCGCCTGAAGGCGGGGGTATTGACTAGATTTCCCGTCCGTCCATTAAGATTCGTTTATTCGTCAGAGGGCGAGAGAGTACCATGATGTCTATAACGTCTAATGGCCTCAGCAAAATCCAAATCATAACGTTCTTCAGTGACATCACTCCAAAAATCATATAGTGCTCGAAGATATTCTTCACGTTTAAAATCTTCATTGAAAGCTGTCATTAGCGTATATAACATTCTATAGGCATGCCATATAACTTTGTTGGGTTCATTTGAATAGCTTCCACCCGGATAACGAACTTCAATTCTGTTTTGACCAAGGTTTGCCCCAGTTGATAAGTTAAGAATATTAATGCCATCATATTTTCGTGGTTTGTTTGTCAAATATTTCTCTGAAACATCTTCCAAACCACTGATGCCATTTTCTATGAATGCATTAATAGCTTCTTCGATAATAACTTCATTATCTAACTGTGATTGCATCTGAACCGCATAAGAACTTATTGTACGACCAAAATCATGTGCTACATATCCTTCGTCAAGAAGGAGAAGAAACTTTAGCATATTGAAATTATCTAAATTAAAATCTGCTCTTGTAAGAGAGATATTGTAGTGAAGACCTGTACTTTTGTTTGTTAACCCATAAGTATTGATAAAATCACAAACTTCTTTAACAACAGAATCAATTTCTGATGGGGGTATTGGGTAAGTGACTGCTTCAGCGCCCCGATCTCCAAGCGATGGATCACTTACCACTTCATCGATATAATCTTTATTCCCTAAATGGGGTTGTACAAATTCAACCGCAGATTCTTCTGATCTGATAAATCGGTATTCTAAACCTTGATCAATAATGTAATCAATAACCTGATCTCTTAATTCATATCTGACCTGCGTTTTCGCTGCTTCATCTAATGCTTCATCGATTTTGTCATTAAATTCAAACGTAAGTCTGTCTAACGCCGACACGGCTTCATCATAATCAATATCTTCTAAGATATCATCAACAAAACTTTCTAATTGTTCTTTGAAATCATCTATAGTTTCGATGTCTGATAGGAAGCTACGTAATCCTCTAGTAAAATGTTCTATTTCAGCAGCATTATCTATCATTGCTTCAATGTTTATATCATTATCATCTAAATACTCATCTGATGTCATCTCTCGCATATTCCGGTAATGGTCGTCAAAATTTCTGATGAAGTTTGCAAACGCAATTTTTTTAAAATGACGAAAAAGATATTCAAAGAACCCTTCATTATCATCGTATAGTTCTTCGTATGTATCGTAATTTTCTTTTTCTTCAATGATAGAATCTTTATATTTTACTAGTTTGTCAAAATCTGTATTTTCGACAATTTTTATAAATTCATTAAGAGCGTATCTAAAATCAGAAACTCTATATTTTTCTTCAAAAACATCTAAGATATCATTTAAAAGGTCATTTTCGATTTCATGTACAAGTTCAGGATCAATGCTTCTGATTTCAGCAATATTCATATCAGTTATAAAAGAATGATCGCTCACTCCAGCATATTCATCATCGATTACCATCTCAAATTCAAATCCGATACGAAGTTCATCATCGTAATCAAATAACTCACGAATTTGGGATTGACCAAATCGGATAGACTCTAATAGATTTTGCATTTTTTCTTGTTCTTTATATAAAAGATTTCTAAAACTTGTCATTATTGTTCTCCTGTATCGGTTTAGATTGAAAGTCAACCACCTTACTTTCACAAGTTTACGTTTGTTTTTATTTATTTATTTAAGCGTGTGTTACATGAATGCTGGATGACTATACACAAAAAAATCCCCCAAGTCAAGAGACTTGGGGGATTCGATGAAGATCGATCAATCAATCTTGGTTTACTGAAGATTAGCTAGTAAAACCAAGGTTTAGATCTTCGATCTTAGCACGCTTATAGAAATCAGCGGAGTTGTTAAGGTCACTGTCAGAATCTTCGAATGAAGCCAGCGCATATCTAGTGCGTAGGTTCATTCTTGGATCGAAACTATCTGGGTCATAAACCACTCCACTGGTTTCCATTGGGATATACGGACAATAAACAAGACCAGTGTCAAGTTCACTCTGACCTTTATATCCCATCAGAACATATGGATCATTATCAGCGTGAATATCTACATAAACTTGAATTGAACCGTTGAAAGTACCAGCGAAAAGGCTTTCGCGTGGAGAAACATCACGGGCGGCAGTTGCAGGAGTAAAACTACCGTTAGAGGCATTACGAAGAACAGTTAGAATGCTTGGGGAAACAACCATCCAAGTAGCGCCGCCACGGCGAGTTTCCATTGCGATCTTGTTACTCATTTCGCTGAAAGCGATGGTAAGAGCAGTGAATTTTTCACCGGCATAACGACCATCGACATTAGCATAACTATAAGATTCAGGACTACCAGAAAGATCTTGTAGTTTGTAAAGGAGTTCACGGTCAAGATCACGGGTGATTTGATCCGCGAGAACCGCCATCATCTCAGATTCGATGTCTAGGCCATCAAGGGCACGGCTATCGTCTTCAGCTTCACGAGTCCACTGTGCGCGAAGCTTACGAGATTGTGCGGTAACGGTCTTTTTGACCACATCCATGTACATTGGATTACCGCCATCGCCTTCCATTAACTCTGTCTGAGCCGCTAGTTCTGAGTTATCGATGGTATATTCAAAGGCATCAAAATATGAATCAGAAGCAATGGCTGAATACTTATCGTAAACGTTTTCACCACTTGCTTCGTCGCCTTTATTTACTGCCTTATCTGTTTCTGCATCAGTCTCATAGACATCACGGCCATAACGGAACCGCACAGTACGAATCATGCCAGTTGGGCCGGAAAGAGGTTGGTTACCAACAAGATTCATACTCTTAAGGCTTGGGATAACCCGACGGACCAATGGCATGAACATCATGTCATAACGGCTAAAATCACCAGTTTGAGTGCTGGAGCCGCTTTCATTAAGCTTACGAAGACTTTCCTGACGGGTGTTTTCTAGAATTTGTGCAGTAATAGCACGTTCGGTTGAACCTTCAGCAAGACCATCCAGAAGTTGCTGGCGAGTATCTTGCCATTTGTTTTCTTCTCTAATGCTTTCTACCAGATGTGTAAATTCACTCATTTTTATCCACTCCTAAAGATGTTTGTTATGTTATATGAATGTTTCTTTTCTTTATTTATCATATTGTTAAAAATTCAACAATTTAATATGATTTTTTCTTTTTATTGCGCTCATTGAGAGTTTCATCATCTTCTGAATCTTCATCAGAATCTTCATGAGACTCATCATCGTGTTCGTCATCTTCATTTTTCTGCTTTTTAGAAGCTTTTTCAAAAAGACGATCACGAATCTCTTCAGTCATAATACTGTCAATGATTTCAGAAGCTTCTTTGACATTACCATCGTCAAATTTGTCAATTGCTTCTTTAAGTTGTTCGGTTCGTTCACTCATTTTATTCACCTTCTTGTTGTTTAATTACTTAGAAGTCTTAGTAATCCCGGCGAAACGATAAAAACGTGAAAGATCAGATGATTCTTGACGACTTTCACCGCTTTCATTAAGTGTGTCTTGTTCGCCTTTATCTTCCTCAGTTTCTTTCATAATTAGAGGAAGAACTTCTTCATACTTAGATTCAAGACGATCATAAGAAACACCTTCAAGCATAGTAGCCATAGTTTCGCGTTTAACGCCAGAAAGATTACTTAGTAGTGATTCTAATAGCTGATCACGTTTAAGGTTTTCATTTTCTTCCTTGATCTTCTGAAGTTCAGTTTTGGTATTATCAAGTTCTTCTTTAAGAGAAGAACCACCTTCTTTCTGACTTTCAAAAATCTGAAATTGTTCACGGAATGCTTCAAAGACTTGACGGCCAAATTCATTTTCTTTAGCACGATCAAGATCTTCTTTAAGTTCAGCAAATCCAGATTGCACTTGATTTTCAAGGAATTCTTTCCATTTAGCAGCCATCTCTTTTTTATAAGATTCCTTAAACTCGGTTAGTTTACGAGCATAATGGACATCAAGAGATTTGTAATATTCAAGGTCTTCCTTGAGTTCAGCAATTTCTTGTTCAACAGACTCTTGAATGGTCTGATACAATTGATTAGCTAGTTGTTGTTTGTTTTCGACAAACTTCTCAGCATATTCAGATTCAACTTCATTACGAATTTCTTCGCGTTGTTCGTTTAGTTTTTGTTCAAACGCTTCCTGAAGCTGCTTCTTAGTGTCGTCGTTGAGAAGTTCGCTTTCCAGAAGTTCTTTGTATTGTTCACTCATTTTCATTCACTCCTAAAGTTGTTAATTATATCAACTCGTTTATTATTTCAACGATGTCTTTTCTTTATTTATCAAATCTGTATTATCTACTTGAAAGGATTCTTAAATAGTTTGAGAACTTAGTCTCAAATCCATTTTCAATAAATGAAAGAATCTTTTCATATTCTTTTTCTGTAATATTTTGACGCATAATAATAGATTTACCTTTAGATGTAGTAAGGTAATTGTGGAGTTTATAAGATGTTTCTCGAATAGAACTTGTGAGGGTATCTAAACGATCACCATGATCTTCAACTGCTTGCTCATAAGACATATTCTGATCGGTAATAGAACGAATAATCCGATCTCTTTGTTCAACATATTTGTTAAGTTGATTCCAAAGTTCTTTTGCTTTACCTTGTTTAAAGAGTAGTTCAAGCAGACGATTATTTACCGCTGCACCAGCGATAGGTTCATACTGTTTCATTTGATTTGTATCATATGTTCCGGTAATACAATCAATGAGAGAATCAGAAATTTCGTATATAGGTTTAATAGTAATCTCTGATTTTTGGTCCTTAGAAGACTCATTAAGTTGTTGAAGTCCTAATTTTGCTTGTTCATTCATTTTTGAATGGTTGGTAAATCCACCTGCCATTCCGACTTTCATGTATTGCTCAACTTGCTTAATTTGTTCTTCTGTTAACCCTTCACGAAGTAAACCTTCACGACCTTTTCTTGAAGTGATAAGATCATAAAGTTGTGTAGATTTTTCTCTGATTTCGTTCGTGACTCGTTCTAAGTTTTCACCATATGCCTGCATGGCTTCATCTTGTGGAAGATCAGAATTCTTGATTTTTTCGATTATTTGATCTCGACGCTGAACAAGTCTTTCGATATCTTTCCAAAGCTTACCTTGATTACCTTTCGTGAAAAGAATTCTAAATGTTAAACCAGCGACAACAGATCCAGTAATCGGAATCAATAAAGCTGTTGCGCCAGAAAGACCCAATGAACCAACAATTCCCACTCTAGCTGATTGAGAAGCAGCAAAAGAAACAAAAGTACGGGCAACAGTTTCAGAACGAATCCCAATAAGTGATTCAATACCTTCACCAATTGATGAAAAGAGATTGCTAATACTATCAACAAACTCGTTTAAATGTTGGTCGCCTTTAATAGCGCTTCCGATCTCATCACTGACAACTTCTCTAATGAGTTTTTCAACATCTTTTTTGTTGCCTTCATGAAGAAGATCAATGGATTGTTCTAATTTGTTTGTCATAATATAAGACCTTAAAATGTGTTTTCAATAAACTTACGGATTTCTTTCTGAAAGTATTTTTGAGCCTTTTCGTCATAACGAACAGCTTCCGCTAGATGGTTTAATTCATGAGTTCGGCGATGTTGTTCAAGTGCTTCACGAATGGACTGTGGGTATGTACCAGCGCTAGGAGTAGCAACACAATCAACAGTGACCAATTTGAGAGATTTTACCTGTCCTGTCGATTCGTCTAGTGAACCACCTGCTCGTGAAGAAACGCCAACAGAAACACCACTTTCAAGAAGACCTTTAAGAATTTGTCCTTTTGGCGTGCTTTCTAATACTTTGGCTTTACCACAGACAGTATCGCCCTCCCACCAAAGAGACTGAATATCATGACTAACATTAGAAAGACTAATTTCTAATGAATCACTATGATCTAGTTCACCAAGAATGCTTTGTTTATTATTAATTTTATCAGTTAGCTTATTAACTTCTTCTTCAAGAATGTTTCGAGGATAAACTCGACCATTCTGATTACGATATTCAGCTTTCATAAACGGACCTTGGATATAAAGATCCTTGCCTTCTTCTTGAATAATACTGGTATCGAAGCTTTGTTCTTTTAAGATTTGGTATTCCATAACTTTTCCTCGTTATAAAGTTAGTTAAATGTTTGATCTAACTTTATTTATCGTTTAAAAACAAAAAGGCTCCCATAAGGGAGCCTATTCTAAAACTACTTGGTTATTATTAACTTCTACTAAAAATCATTTCAATGATTGAAGGTTCACGGTTTTTACTGCGCTCATGTTCTTTTTCACTAACTTGTCGATCAAATGTAACCGTACCACGTTCAGCATCATCAATTATACGCTGCATTTTGTTAAACTGATCACGGCCCACATATTCGACAAAATCATCGGCAAATTCGTTTGTAAAATGAGAACGGACTTCACGAGCCTGTTCTTGAATTTCTTCGGTCATGCGTCTAGCTTTCTTCATTTGTCCTACGGTCATATCATCGCCTTGGACAAGAAGTTGGTCTCGTTCTTCGATCATTTCTTTAAGACGTTCCATATCTTGTTCAAATTTCTTTACCATAGCTCTAATGGCACGGCGTTTTGAACCAATTGGATCATTTAGAAATTGACGAATGCTTTGACGGAGACTATCAAAGGCCCGCTTAGAACGATATGCTAAATAAGAAGTAGCAATACCACCAACAAAGCCCGCACCGGCAATAGCAGCGGTT
>Ga0207421_10004622_pt1 | contig 15760 bp, 23 predicted proteins | sample SodLakKL_010_SED_4_FD_187542 | JGI IMG/M metagenome (GOLD analysis project Ga0207421, IMG submission 187542) | Alkaline sediment microbial communities from Lake Tanatar, Kulunda Steppe, Russia - 8KL_010_SED (SPAdes) (version 2) | ecosystem: Environmental > Aquatic > Non-marine Saline and...
AAAGGAGTGGCGGAAGAGAGATGCTCCAAAACTAGAGAGGCTAAGGGCGTGATAATTGCGACACCCAGTCATGGGCACGTCTACAATAGTCCCCGCCCAAGCCTCTCGTCCAGGGGAGAATGGCCCTTGACTCCTACAACAGATTAGGATGGGTGGCACCTGATTCAAATTCACGAAAATCTCCGTATTCCAATGAACTCCCATCCATCCGCAAAGGCAGATAGAGTACATCGAAAACAAGATCTAACTTCTTCTGGTTCTTCTTATCTGGATGGCCGACTCTATCTGCCTCACTACATAATTTAAGGAGGTGTGCAGAATGGGTAGAAAACACAGGAATTGTGGGGATTGTAAATATTTATACATCATAGGCATAACGACTGCAGGGACGGTTATTATTGATTGCGATAAAGGCATCAATAAGAATTACTGTGAGCGAGGCACTTGTGAGCACTTCAGATGCAAATTTGAACGCCCTTCGATTGATATGTGGCATGTAGAAGGGTGGCTCGATATTGAGTACGAAAATACTGCGATACTGCCGGATAAAGAGGATCTACGTAGCTGTTCTGAATTTATTGATTCTCCACACAATTTAAATAATTTGCTGGAGCCTTTCCGAGATAAGAAAATTAGAATAATGGTAGAGCCGTTAGAAGATTCATAGGGAATTACTGTGTATCAACTTATAAATAATGAAGGGAGCGATAATTATTCAAGAAGGCCCTATCTATTTTGAGGACGCTGCAGAGGAGGTCTATGGAGAATTCCTCCGAAAACAATGCCAAACAGTAGGTGTGCTGTTCTACGAAACTCACAAAGAGACTGTTGAGGCCATGCAACAGTGGATGAGAGCACCACAACATCACATGCGAGGATTAGATGACATGGAATACACAAGAATCGCATGGCAGGCGCTGCAGGGATATGCGGAAATCAAAAACCTGGAATACGATGAAGCCGTCAATCGATGCCTGGAATTGCTAATACGCAAACAACGTGATTATGGCCCAAAAAATATCCTCAAATTTGGCCACATCGGCTTACTTGTTCGCATGACTGACAAAATAGAACGTCTGGCAAATTTGGCAGGAAATAAATCTAATCCTGCATTTGAAGCACTGGAAGATACCTACATGGACATCTTTAATTATTGTATGATTGGATTCATGCTCAGAAGAGATTACTTTGGACTTCCCCTGAAAGGAGATGAATGATCGTGCCTAAAGAAATAGTCTACACCCCCGGGACTGGAATGAAGAGTCCTATTGTATCCGTAGCCCCGCACGGGCTGTCATTTAACGCACCTGCAGCGGAATTACTTGGAAATCCTGAAAAGGTGCTTGTGAAAATATGGCCAGAGGAGTGGAAAGTAGTGTTCGTTGCTACCGACAATAACGACCCCAAAGGGCTCAAGTTTTACGGCTCAATGAGAGATTCGATGATTCGACTTGCAAGCCGCAATTTGACTAAATTCATCGAATACAACATTGAAGGCTTTACAATTCCAGAAAAAGCTACACGATTCGGAATATTTCCTACCACGCTGGATAATCGCAAGGCCTTAATCTTAGACTTAAATGACCCTGTTATGTGAGGCATCGGGCACACTGTGCCCTCCTCACTACATATGGAGGTGATTTAATTGGATCGGATGGATGATTTACGTATAGTATTCGGAGGACTTCTTATTTTTGCAATTGTTATGACAGTTGCAGGAGTAATTGATAATTATTATGAAAGAACAACATCCACGGAACACCTAGAGGAGAAGTTGGAGCATGAACGTCAATTACGAGAGCAGACAGAAGACGTCAACAAACAGCTGCTGGAACATATAGAAAATATGCAGGAACAAATCGATGATCTGCAGGAATTCAAAGATGAATTCAATTACCTGCGCGAAGATGTTGAATATGTCATTTGGAGTAATTCTGTTAATTATACTGAGGACGACATCGAACTCGTAGCAGATTGGATTTTCGAATATAGCATACAAAACCGAATTGACCCCTTATGGGTAGCTCGCGTTGTTGCACAAGAAAGTAACTTTAGATGGCGTTTGGTAAATCCTTCGTCAGGTGCAATCGGCGGTATGCAAATTATGCCAAACACAGCACGGCATATTGCATCAATGAAAGGAATGGATTGGTGGCACAAGTCCGACCGGGAAATAGTTGAATTACTACAAGACCCCGAGACAAATATAAAATTCGGGACTTATTACATGTCTTGGTGTCTTGAGCAGGCCGACGGGAATCACCGTATTGCAAGTGCCATGTATAATGCAGGCATCGGTAATGTCCAGCGCTGGCAAGCCCAGGGAATAGATGTGTCAAATCCCGAAGAAATACCCTATGAAGAAACAGCTAATTATGTGAGCAATGTATCATAAATAAATATATAGGGGGCATTTAGTTGGACATCGCTGGAATTGTGGAAGGTGTTTTCTGGATTGTAGTTCTAATCGGGGCTATTGCAATCCTCAATTGAAAGGAGGCGGTATTTACAATGGATCCAGAAGGTTTCGCAAAATTAGACGGACACAAGATTCAAATTAATTGGTATCGTGACAACCAAGTAGGACTCACGTATTTAGAAGGCCCGATGGAAGGAGGATCGAAAGTTGTAGATGAAAGCGACGTCGATTGGGTCTGGGGCAAGCCTAAACCGGCGCGTGAGAAGTTCTCATTAGCTGATTTAGGCACGGATGAACTGCGGGAACGTCTGAAGAAAGTACGTCGAGAGCGTAGGAATTTGATGCAGAACCGTGAACAAGCGTCTTCTACGCAAAGAGGTACGAGGACTTCCAAGCGTAGACGGAAGACAGTATCGAAAAAGCAAGTGCAGGAGCAAATGAAGAATCTATCCGACGAAGAGAAGAGAATGCTGAAAGAACTTATGGGGGAAGAGTAATGGCAGAGAGACATGAGAGGTTTTTCGACTCATCTAAACTGAAATGCTACTTGGAATGTCCTCGACAATTCTATTGGAGACACGTAAGGCATCTTGTACCTTTTCATGAGAAGACTGCGTTATCGTTTGGAACAGCTATTCATGAGGGACTCTTCACATGGCACAAGACGTACGATATAGAAGAATCCGTCGATGCATTTCACCGACATTGGAATGATACTATGCATGAAGAGCTTCGCACAGCAGAGAAAGGGGAGAAACTTCTTCGAGGCTACGCGGAACGTTATCCGCCGAAGATGGAGCCGTTTGAGTTTGAGATGCTGGAACAGAAAGTCCAGATTGATATAGATGGCATCCAGTATGGAGGGCGAATTGACGGCATCGTAAGGTGGGGCGGAATGAATCTGGTATTGGATCACAAGACAGCATCACGAATGGGGCGCACTTACTTCGACAGATTCCGTCCCGATTTACAGATGACAGGCTATGCTTTTATGGCGAAACAACTATTACAGAAACCTATTCATGGTGTTGTCATTAATGTACTATACTTTACGAAGACCAAGATGGATTTCATCCGAGAAATATCCTCACGGGAGCCTTTTGAGTATGAGGAGTTCGTATCAGTCGTGATGCGTCTTGTAGATGAAATACTATCTAATGATTGGGAGAATCGAAATTCGTGGATGCCTAATTGGACATCATGCGGTAATTGGGGTGGATGTGATTATCGAGATCTGTGTCTGTGTGAAGACCCAGAAAAACTGGTACCTACGATGTATCGTCACGAGGAGTGGCATCCTTTTGACGATGAAGAGGGTAGAATAATTGTAGGATAAGGAGGTATCGTATGCCACAGAAAGCATTGGATTTAGTATTGCCAGAAGAACTAAAGGTGCTCGTGTATGGCGAATCAGGTGTTGGTAAGACTGTATTCGCAACGACATTCCCGAAACCGATTCTGTTCTTCGACTTTGATGATGGACGTCAGACGTACGGAGGATTGCCGGAAATCGACTACGAGTTATACACAGAAGACCCTGCATCACGTCGCCCAAAAGCCTATCAGAATTTCATAAAAGACTTGGACAAATTTGGAAAAGACCACGATGGCTATAAGACTTTCGTACTCGACTCCACTACGTTCCTGCAGGACGCTATAATCAACGACATCATAGGAACTCAGGGAGCAACTCCACAAGGCGGAATTACGTTGCCGCAATGGCAGATTGTAACAAATCGCTTCGCGGATATTTTTCGGAAAATTAAAGGATACAAGGCCAACTTCGTTACTGTTGGCCACGAGCAGATTATTCAAGATGAAGTAACTGGGGAGATCAAAATACTAACTGTGCAAGCTGGCAGGAAATTCGCTGCCAAAGCTCCGCTGTATTTTGACGAAGTCTACAGGTGTTACGTGGATCATAAGGCGAAAGACTCCGTGACGCATAAAGTACAGACTTCGGCATGTAAGAAATACCCAGCACGGAGCAGATTGAATACTCAAGACAAGAATGGTAAAATTGCACCCATTCTTGACCAGTACGAGCCTGCAGATTTTCAGACTATTATGGATAAGGTTGTAACTGCGCGCGAGCGCGGACAACAATAAATCAATTCTCTGAGGGAGGAATCTTTGTATGCCAAGAGTTAACATGAACCTGAACAATGTACCTGACAATGTGGAGCCTGGGTGGTATCCTGTGCAAGTAGAGTCTGCCGAGATTCGCACGACTCAAGACGGTCAAGGGGAATTCATTAGGTGGGACTTGAAAATTATCGACCCCGATAGTGAATTTAACGGATGGCCCCTAAGAGTAAATACTCCTATCAAGCTGGCTCCCGGCAAGGACCAGAGAGCACTCCGCATTACTAAGGACTTCCTTCGTGCCGCCGAAATCGAGTGGGATGAAGACGGATTCGACACTGAAGACGTACTCGGTGCCGAATTAGAAGTCCAGGTACAGCATCGTACTTGGCAGGGGCGTGTGCAAGAGGATGTAACATCCTTTAGGCCTTTGTAGAGGTGCGATTTGTGGAGGACAGCATGCATCTCCGTGCTGTCCTCTACTTTTTACATATTTAGGAGGTGTATTCGTAGATGGTAAATCCTGAAGACTTAAGTGAGGCCATATTAGCGGAACATTTTGAGTTTCAAATCTACACTCTGCAGAAAATAAAGAAGAGGGCGTCAGAGTTGGAAAAACTTATTACGGACGAACATGCCAATGCAGGGAATTGCCCTCATCCAAAGCAGCATCTGGTAAATCAGACTACCCTAGGATCCGACAAAATCTGCTACTTGTGCACAAAATGCGGGACTGAATTCGTACTACCGCGAGGATGGTGATGCGATGGAAGAGCAACCAGAATTATCTAAATACACAATAGCGCGAATGTTGCAAGAATTACATAAACAAGTATTTAATAGGGAGGAAGATGAAGATGCCAACAATTCCAGTTCAGAAGTTGAAGAGTGATGCAGAAATCCCAACGCAGGCAAGAAAAGGAGATGCCGGTTGGGATTTATATGCTGCGGAGCGTGTGAAAATTCGGCCGAATAAGACGAAGGCTGCAGGAACAGGTGTTGCGGTGGCGATTCCAGAGGGATACTATGGCGCCGTAGTTCCTCGAAGTGGGTTGTCATTACGCACCGGATTGCGTCTTGCAAATACGCCCGGCACGATTGATGCAGGATACCGAGACGAAGTAAAAGTATTAATTCACAATACGGATGTCAAAAACAAGGTGATTGAGAAAGGCGATCGTATAGCACAACTGATTCTCCGTAAATGCGAAGACATCGAATGGAAAGAGGTAGAAGATGTGAAGGCTGTTGAAGGTGATCGTGGTGGTGGAATCGGTTCTACGGGTATTCATGGACATCCAACATCGAAACCTGCGACGTCTGCCAGTCCAAATAACAAACGTCAGACAGTCGTCGTAAAGAAAGATACATCATCCAGTAACTAAGAGGGGCAAGAATAATTGCCTCTCTTGTTTGTATTTTCAAATTCTGAATTTACGGGGAGGTGCTACAGAGATGCTTAAATTTACCAATCGGGACGGGAAGGAACAATTTGAACGGGAAAAGTATACCGAAGGGTTGGCTAAGATTGAGAATTACATTGACTATCTGGAATCTATGAAAGAACGAATTGAGGCGGGCGACTTGCGTTATCGAGACGGATCATTCCACGCGTCCAGTCCAGCAGAATTTGATGATGTATTTGAAGATCACATGACTTACACACACGGAAATTATATTATAATAAGCATGCAAATAATCCTCAAAAGGGGTGATAAGTAGATGCCACGAAAGATAATAAAAGTCAAGGATATTAAACGCAACGAGCGTATCAGGTTCGACATGGGTGACCTCAAAGAGCTTGCGGCGTCTATTGAGAAATATGGAATTATACATCCGCCTGTAGTTGATCAGGACTATAACTTGATTGCAGGCGGGCGTAGACTGGCGGCGATGGATGAAGTCCTCGGCTGGGAAGAAGTCGAAGTGGATGTGCGAGAAGACGTCGATGAGTTGACTCGACGAGAATTAGAGTTAGAAGAAAATGTCCAGCGAAAAGACCTCACATGGCAAGAACAAGTAGAGGCCCAGAAGGCGATTCATGATTTGAAACAGGAAATCTACGGACCCGCTGTCAAAGGCCACGAATCTGACGGTTGGGGCATCAAAGATACCGCGGAATTAAGTGACCGCTCCGTAGGATCTGTCGCGACGGATATTAAATTGGCCGAAGCTATGGAGGAGCATCCTGAGCTGGCTGAGGAGAAAAACAAATTTCACGCACTCAAGAAATTGAGGCAGATGGAAGAAGAGGCTATACTGGAGGAGCTCGCACGACGCAATGAAGGTCCGTCGAGTGATCGTGTAGAATTAATCCATGGCGACGCTGTCGAGGAACTTCAGAAACGCAAAGACGCGACAGTAGAGCTTGTAATCGCTGATCCTCCTTGGGGTATTGGTATTGACACTAGCAGTCAGCTCGCGAAGAATTATGGCGTCGAGTATGAAGATGCCTCCACCGAAGCTCTTTCGTTAATTGAGGCTACCTGCAATGAATTATACCGAGTAATGGCTGACGGCTCTCATCTATTCTTGTTTTTTGGCATCACTAATTACTATCGTACTTTGCAAATACTTGAGGACGCTGGATTTGAAGTCGACCCGATTCCTGTAATTTGGGATAAAGGCTCTGGAGGAGCTCCTGCAAAAGGACTTGCTATGCCGTCAGCACACGAGACAATTTTCCATACGTGGAAGGGTCGTAGGTATTTGAATCATGGCAAAGATAACGTATTCCGTGACATTCCCCGCACTAGTCATACGGAGCGGGTTCACACAGCACAGAAGCCGGTTGAATTAATCAAGCAAATGATTGAGCTAGCATCCGATCCGGGCGACACTGTACTCGACCCGTTCGGAGGGAGCGGCACTACAGCCATTGCTGCCGCACTGACAGGACGTAAAGGAATCGCCATAGAAAAGTCTGATGTCAATTTTGGAAAAATGCAAGAATACGTCAATACCACATTACTTGCGGAGGGGGTGGTGGAGTAATGTCTACAGGTATGATCATTTGGGGAAGCGTCAACATCGTGTATTTGTTCCTGTTGACTGTAGGGACTCTTGTCGTAGCATCACAACGTAGCGACAAGTTAACTTTAGGTAGCTGGCTAATTACACTATTTACCGCAAGTGCGATTGTATGGACAATCACAGCAATGCTTTCACTCAGCTAAAGATAAGTTAGAAGGAGGCATGATATTTTGAATATAGATGACATCAAAGTTCCAGGCGAAGGTCCAAAGGATGCGAAGATAGTAATCGTCGGAGAAGCGGGCGGAAAGGCGGAATTACAACAAGGTCGACCATTTGTAGGGCCGTCAGGGCGGACATTGAATGCACTCCTCGCCCGCGCTGGAATAAAACGTCACGAGTGCTACGTTACGAATGTCGTTAAGTCATCCGACACAAACGTAAATAACTGGTATCACGATAGAAACAAGAAGAAGCCAAAGTTTGAATTAAACGTGGCTCGTAAGAATGTCCAGAAGGAAATCAACGAAATCAATCCTAATTTAGTGATTGCATGCGGCGCTGAAGCACTCAAGGCACTTAAGGATGAAGACGGATTGTCGATTGGTGATTGGCGAGGCTCCGTTATCGAAACCAAAGTAGGAAAAACGATACCTATCTACCATCCTGCAATGTTATTACGACAGTGGATGTGGGCAGCAGTTACGGAGTTGGATCTAAAACGCGCCAGGGATGAAGCCCAATTCCCAGAAATACATCGCAAAGAGAGAAAGCTCATCGTGAATCCTGAACTGTGGCAGGTGAGAGAATTCATAGAAGAATGCAAGAATCACGAATATCTGTCATTTGACATTGAAACATCTGGAGGTAAAAATAAGGAACGATTCATTGATTGCCTCGGGCTTGCATACAGCGACGATGTCGCAATGAGTATTCCTCTGACGCACGCAAACGGGGAGCCTTATTGGAGTCTTGAAGACGAAATGGAAGTTTGGAAATTGTTATGTGATGTTATGAGTGACCCTTCAGTCAAGAAGATAGCACAAAATGGTCAGTACGATATAATCTACCTGGAGCGTGCAGGAGTTCCAATTCGTAATTTCTGGTTTGATACAATGAACGCAGCAAACGTAATCTATCCCGAATTTCCAAAAGCGCTCAGTTTCTTAGTGAGTATCTATACAGACGAGCCTTTTTATAAGGATACTATCAAAAGTGATCGTTGGATATATAATGCGAAGGACGCCGCGCTGACTTACGAAGTTGCCATGGCACAGTTACAAGACATGGAAGACTTCGGAGTCACTGAATTTTATTTCACCCACGTGCATCCATTACTTCGCATATACGTAGAAGTCCATGAGCAGGGTGTCCGTATCGACGAAGAGAAACTCGAGAAGGCCAAGGAGAAGATAGAAGGCGAAATTAACGAATTACAAGACGAATTGAATGAATCAGCAGGTCGAGAACTGAATGTAAACTCACCGAAGCAAATGAGAGAGTATTTGTATGATACTTTGGGATTCAAACCGCGGTACAATAAAGCAGGTAATCCTACCGCCAATGCAGATACAATTAAGGAATTCTATCGCAAGACAGGACGCAGAGAGTTAGAAATCATCCTGGAAATACGCCAATTACGAAAGATACTCTCCACCTACTTGAATGCACCCTACGACGCTGACGGCAGGATGCGGTGTTCCTATAATGTAAGCGGAACTGAAACAGGAAGATTATCTTCGTCATCCAGCGTCGACGGGACTGGTACAAATTTGCAGAATATTCCCAAAGGAGTTTGTAGGGAGATATTCATACCTGATGACGGCTGTAAAATGGTAGCAGGCGACTTGTCCCAGGCTGAGAACCGAGTAGTTGCGTATTTGACCCGAGATGAAAATATGCTAGGGATAGTGAATTCTGACTCTGGTGATATTCATACCGAGAATGCTGCTAAGATATTCAACAAAGACCCTGAAAAGGTTTCTAAACAAGAGCGTCAACTAGGTAAGCGAATCACGCACGGATGTCTACTTCCCGAAGCTGAAGTCCTAACGCCTGGTGGTTGGGTTGCACTTAAAGACTTGCAGCTAGGAGTCAAGACAGCACAATTCAACTTAGATACCAATGAAATAGAATTCGTCGTTCCTCAAATACTCGAATACGACTATGACGGACCAATGTACGCTGTTGACAGCAACGGGCACAAGAATGTGTATTCACCTGAACATCGTATTCCCTATGTACGCAAAAGAAATTTCCAGCAAGGTTCCCGAGATATTGTGTGGAAATGTGCAGAAGAATTATCGTCAATGAATCGTCCCGGAATGGTGCCTGTATCAGGATACCTTGAACCAGACAATCCTATTATGATGCACCCTGATAATGCAAGAGTACTAGCTATGATACAAGCCGACGGCTCAATAGAACCTTATGGAGGAATTAGGCTGGCCTTCAAGAAAGAGCGAAAGCAGGAAAGGTGCGAGGAGCTGTTAGAGCGTGTAGGAATTCCCTATACGGAACACACAACAAAAGAAGGCTACAGACGATTTTTCATTAAAGCTAGCAACGCTAAATCTATTCTGTACTATTTAGGGCGCGATAAGACTTTTGGAAATTGGATACTTCAATTACACCGGGACACAGCAAAAGCCTTAATAGAGGAAGTACAATACTGGGATGGTTCCCGCAGTCATGATACCCGTTGGACCTACAATACCACAAATGAACAAAATGCAATAGCAATCCAGACTCTAGCGCATTTATGCGGAAATGCTGCAACCTTGCAAACTATGCGTACCGACAAGCATCTAGACAGTTACAGGGATGGCAAAGATACTAAATTAATGCATAGAGTGTCAATAATGTCAAAGCAACACGCAGGATTACGCAAAGAGCACTGGAGTACTATTCACCATACTGGAAAGATATATTGCTTGTCCGTGCCTAGTGAGGCGTTTCTCGTGAGGTATAATAATTCCATCCACGTGACGATGAACTCGAACTACAGAATGGGGCCATTAACGTTCGCCCGATTTGCAGAGTTGCCGACTAAAGAAGCCAAGCGCCTACTGCAGTTGTATTATGACACCTATCCACGTCTTAAAATGTGGCACAAGGAAATAGAAAACAAAATAAAGCATGACCGCACTTTACGGAATCCCTTCGGCAGACGTCGGTTATTTATGGACAGAATCAGTGATACTACATTCCGTGATGCTACCTCTTATCTACCTCAGTCAACTGTCGCTGACGCTATACATCGTGCCACTTACCAAATCTACTCTCGCCTCCCCTGGCCAGCGACGGTATTGATGCAACTACACGACTCCATCACCGTTCAATGTCCCGAAAATATGGTAGATGACGTTGTGGAAATTATGACTGAAGAACTTGAGTGCCCTTTTGTTATCAACGATCAGGAACTGTCAATCCCTGCAGATATAGACATCGGAGATAATTGGAACGAATGCGGTTAGTGGAAGGAGGGGGATTACATGGCACGAGTTATCGAAGACTCTTGGTTGCAGGAATACTTGCGTTTCACAGCAGGACTGCAGTCCCCTGAATTATTCCATCTGTGGACAGGAATATCAACGATTGCAGCAGCACTTGAACGGAATGTCGTACTCGACAGGGTTTATTTCAAAGTATATCCCAACATGTATATTGTACTCGTCGGGCCGCCTGGAAAAGTAGGAAAGAATACCGCTATCAACATGGGTTCTGGCCTTCTAGCAAACCTCGACGATGCCCCTCGATTCTTCGCAGAAAAAATAACACCGGAGCGTATTTTGGATTTTATGTCTGGTGGCATGCGTCGTATTGGCGAGAATCGAATTAAATTTGTATCTGCTGCCTATGCGTGCGCGCCTGAGTTGAATGTCTTTCTCGGCAAATCACAAGACGGAGATACCTTGAAACTCCTGACCGACTTGTATGATTGTAAAGAAGGTACATGGCGCTATGAGACTAAATCTTCCGGCGTTGCTGAGCTAGAAAACCCCTGCTTGAATATGTTAGCAGGCTCAACACCTAAATGGCTCCGGACATCTATTCCGATTGAAATAGTCGGAGGTGGTTTCATATCAAGGACAATTTTTGTATATCAAGACACACCGCGAAGGCCTGTGGCGTTTCCTGAAGACGAAGTACCTGATAATTACGAAGATATGCAACGGCGACTTTTAAATGATTTGAATCATATCCGTGAGCTTGAGGGTGTATTTAAATTCACAGACTCCGGCAAGCAATGGTATGGAGAATTTTACGAAGAATTCTATTATACATCACACGAAACACACGATACTGATTTCTACGCACGCTGGCCAACGCAACTGTTAAAACTTGGCATGATTGTCTCCATTGCTGAGCGCGACGACCTAACACTTACTGACCACGATTTACGGCGTGCTCGTGCAATGCTGGATGCCGTGTCAGGCCATATGAAAGGAGTATCCGAATTGATGTCCTCCGCTGATAGCGAAATCTCTACTACAAAAATTCTTGGATTCATTCGCCGCCGCAGCACTATCACACATCGTGAATTATCCCAATACAGTTCCAAGTATTGTAAATCCGACGAATTAAATCGAATAATCCAGACTCTCATAGACGCGGGCGAAATCCAGATAGTGCATGTAGGTCCGCGTGGAGGTCGAAAGTATAGATACATCCCAGAAGAGGAGCGTGAACAGGATGGGGAAGAATAGCGAAGGGAAAAAATGGAAAGTATATCTGGCGGGAGCCGTTGGTCTAGATGAGGCTTTCGTGCGAGGATGGCGAGAATACGCAGAAAATTTCCTGAATGAGTGCGGCATAGATACACTCAATCCGATAAAAGACCGAGAGATTTCTCCACATTATGACCCGACTGACATCGTTGAAACTGACCTAGAGATGGTAAGGCAGGCTGATATAGTTCTTGCCGAATATTCCCACGATACCTACGGATACATCGGCACGTCAATGGAAATACGCGAAGCCTACTTGCAGGGCAAGACGATAATTACATGGGGAGACGCCTACAGGAATCACTACTGGCTTAGGTATCATGCTAACAGGTGTTTCGGCGAGTTGGAGCAGGCGTTGGAATATATTGCCCGACAGGCGACGTAGAAGGGGTCTGTAAGGCCGGTGTGGGGGCGTTAGGTACTATACCCCCCACAACCTGCTACAAACCCTGCAAAAAGGCGACAGTGAAAAAGTTAATAGAAATCTAACAGAACAAGGTTGGAAGGTCATTAGAGTTTGGGAGCATGAAGTGAATAATAATTTAGAAAAGTTAGCTGACTTTTTGGAAAAAATCTATAGGGAGGGGAAAGCATGATCAGGAATGAAACTATTGAAAAAAAACCTTTAAGTAACGTAAAATTTATTGATTTATTCGCAGGAATCGGGGGGTTTAGGATTGCTTTAGAATCTTTGGGGGCTAAATGTGTTTTTTCTTCAGAAGTTGATAAATTTGCTATCAAAACCTATAAAGAAAATTTCGGAGATACCCCCGAGGGAGATATTAAAAAAATTGGTGAAAAGGAAGTGCCGGATCACCATATTTTGTGTGCAGGGTTCCCCTGTCAATCGTTTAGTATTTCCGGAAAACATGGAGGGTTTGACGATACACGGGGGACCTTGTTTTTTGATATTGCAAGAATAGCAAAAGAAAAGAGACCCAAAGTGCTGTTTTTGGAAAATGTTGAATTTCTTGTTAGACATCAAAAAGGAAAGACCTTAAAAACAATAGTTTCTACTTTGGAGGAAATTGGCTATAAGGTTTTTTGGGAAGTGCTGAATTCGAAAGACTATGGGGTTCCCCAATACCGAAAAAGAATTTTTCTTGTAGCTGTAAATAAAGAAATTTTTCCAATGGTTAATTTTAACTTCCCAAAACCGGTTGAGGGAGGTAAAAGGTGCGTAAAGGATATTCTTCTTCCAAATGAATTAACACAGGACTATTTTATTGATAGAGATGATATTAAATTAACAAAAGCCGAACAGGAAAATTCATTTAGGGTCATTTCTGAGAAACCGATTCGGATTGGAATTATAAACAAAGGTGGCCAGGGTGAGAGGATTTATAGTATCTGGGGGCAGGCAATTACTTTGTCTGCACATGGGGGAGGGGCAGCTTCAAAAACAGGAGCTTATTTAGTAGATAAAAAGATAAGAAAGCTAGCCCCACGTGAATGTGCGAGATTAATGGGGTTTCCTGATTCTTTCAAAATTCCAGTTTCAAATAGCCAAGCTTGGAAACAATTTGGGAATAGCGTTGTTGTGGATGTGGTTCAGCAAATTGGTGTTGAGTTGGGCAAACATTTTTTTGGAATCAGGAAGTAAAAAAGGTGGTATAAGTAATGTCATATAGGGATGATTTGGAACAACTGGGCTCTGAAACGGCCAAACAGCTAGAAAATGGTTAAAAATTATGGGCTACGACATTAATAAGTCCGACAGGCTCCCTACAGAACCGCTTTTTCAAAATCTGAAAATACAAAATAAAAAGCCCCCTCGGAAATTATCCGAAGGGGCTTTCTTCATTTCTAGTTACTTGCCTGCGTTTCCAATAAGTCTTCTAATTTCTGTATCTGATCTCTCAATCTTGTACTAAGTGTGTCGATTGCTTTAGCTTCTGATTTCTTGCGGCGCAGCATTCTCCGCACATCCTCGTCAGTGACTTTCCACGCGCCTTTGAGTACATCTTTGTCGTTGCGTTCCATTATCTAACCTCCCCTGATTACAGAATACTGTCGATGAAAGGTATCTTATCGGCCAAGTAGGATTCCAAGTCTTCAACATGCTCCCGCCAGTCTTTGCCGATTTCTTCGTTCAAATTCTTCAGAGCAGCATCAACGGCCCTACTTACAAATACTCTGAGTGCTCGACGGGTAAGGAAATTAAGACTTATTTGCTGTTTAGCGAAATCCATGACAGTATCTACAACCCATTCCTTTTTGGCTTCCCCTCGGCCCTTATCTTCCCATACAGCCTCGGCCTTGTCAATCGCCCACACGAACGTGCTCCAGAAGGAATCCCACAAGCTTTGAGATGCCCACTTCAAAAGACGCCAACCTATCTGAGCTAGAATATCACGAATCATTACACAAAACACTCCTTCCATTGAGGATCATACACCTCTACCACAAAACCACGGTCGCCTGCATATCGATCACAAAAATCTACTAATTGAGTCATTGCATCACGACTGTTCCATACGGCGTTCTGATCGATACTTCTACTTGTACCTGGTGCTATACAGCCTGCAAGTTGTGATGTCCAGTTTGCGGGATGAATTAGTATATTTAATCTATTATGCTTGTCCTCGAGTCGTATCACAGTCATCCCGAATGTAGGACTTTCCCACAGCCAGGCTGAGTATTTGCCTGCATAAATTCGACTTTCTCCCCGACGATTCTCTCGCCACGGTAATTCAAGTGTATATACGACTATCCTTTCCCGGTCAAATCCATTAAACGCTGCGATTCGTCCGTGAGTCGCTTCTTCGGAGGTTTCCTCCCTGATCAATTTCAAGATAACAGGTATCATTATATCCTCCTTACCTGAATGTTTTAACAGCTAGTAATATTAATGTGATGATTGAAATTACCATACTTGACCACGTAATTACCGTTTCCGTTATCACCCTCCCACCTTTTCGAGAGCCTTCCATCCGGTCAATGTATGCCTCGACTTCATCAATTCGTTCCTGTAAATCGTCGTAATCCAAATTTGAATACTCTCCGATGACTTTCTTGATTCCTTCGATGTCGTGTCGATGTACATCACACGGAAGTGTTTCGAAGATATGATTATAATGTTTGATGCGGCCGGAAAGCCTCTCTAGGACTACTTTAGTGTCCGAGATCTCATCCTTTAAATCCATTAATACATCTACGGGTACTTTGCTATCCCATCTCTGCTGATTCCCTTTGTTGTCGGCATTGCTGATAGAATCACCTCCAATAACATCGACAAAAATTACTCGGACTCTTCAGCGGACTCCTTATTGTCGGATTCCAACAATTCATCGATGAGTTGCAATTGTCCTTGGATCATATTAAATTGTGTTTTGAGTTGTTCCATGGTGTTTTCCAATTTCTCCTTACGTTCCATTAATTCTTGCCTATTCATCAGGTGTTACCTCCCCGTTTTTAATGCTTTCAATCTTCTCTTCGAGGTAATTCATATGCCCATCAATCAAGGAGATTATTTCCTCATACTTTTCTTTGCTATCCTCGGAAAGATGCCCTGTAGGGTCAAAATCAGGGTCTTCTGGGTCTTCCTCTTCCC
>Ga0207421_10004623_pt1 | contig 15759 bp, 13 predicted proteins | sample SodLakKL_010_SED_4_FD_187542 | JGI IMG/M metagenome (GOLD analysis project Ga0207421, IMG submission 187542) | Alkaline sediment microbial communities from Lake Tanatar, Kulunda Steppe, Russia - 8KL_010_SED (SPAdes) (version 2) | ecosystem: Environmental > Aquatic > Non-marine Saline and...
CCCGCCGGTATTCGACATGCTCGCGGTGAAGAAGGAAGTTGTAGACAACCATGAAGACTGCAGTCACCGCGCTTATCGCCACGGCCGTTGTCGTCCCGTAAGCAAGAGATAGGATTGGAACAACCAAGAGGGCGTATCCGAAGCCGGTAAGCCCCTGAAGGAACGCGCCGACCGTGAAGGCGACACCGAAGAAGAGGACCTCGCCAAGCACCATTACGACGCGTGCCCGGAACTCCCAGTGAGCCGGAGCAGTTTTCGCACGTCTTCCTTGAGCCTATCCTTGACGTGCTCCAGCAGTCGCCACAGATGACCCCGGTAGTCGCAGTCACCTTCCAAGCCGCCGCGAAGGTATTCGAGTGAGGCTGTTCTTATGATGGTTCCGAAGTTGATCTTCGCCATACCCAACTCTATACACTTGCGCACTGTCTCTTCCGGGATGCCGGTAGTACCGTGAAGAACCAGCGGCGTCTCGCCTGCTACCCTGCTCACCTGCTCCAGCAGGTCGAGCCGGATATCGGGATCCCCTTTGTAGAAGCCGTGGGCGTTCCCAATGCCGACCGCGAGCATATCTACCGGCGCACGGCTGAGGAATTGCTCGACGTGCGCCGGATCAACTAGATTCTCCGCTGCGCTTGGAGTGGTCTCGGTGTCCCCTGGGTTTCGACGCAGCTCTCCCAACTCGGCTTCAACAGTTATCCCTTGCGGCCGGGCCACCTCCAGCACTTCGCTGGTACCCGCGACATTTTCGTCCAGAGACTTGGTAGAATAGTCAAGCATGACGCTGGTATAGCCGAGCTCGATTGCCGTGCGGACCGTGCCCACATCCTGCCCGTGGTCCAGATGAAGCGCTACCGGCACTTCCACCGCTTGCGCCAGGAGGCGAACCGCCTGTGGAGCCCATGAAAGGCCATAGTAACCGGTGTTCCCGGGATGGATAGCCACGATAACCGGGGCGCGTTCCTCGGAGGCGGCCTCGATTACCGCTCTCATTATGTCATAGTTACCACCTTGGCAGTTGATCGCCGCTACTCCGTAGCCATGCCGATACGCGTCTCGAACGATTTCGTTAGCACTCACCAAACCCATTTGCTTCCTCCAGATGCTCGCTTTGGTTCCTCGCGCGACGAACCGCCCTCTTCAGCCGGCCAATGATATGCGGCATAATCGACAAGCGGAACGGTCCGCCGCGCCTCCGCAGCGCGGTGCGTGTACAGGTTGTCCAGCTCTGCTGAGGGCTCGTGCCGTTGCTACGCCCTGGACGTCACTTGATGGCCCCGGCCGTAAGCCCCTTGACGAAGTACCGCCCGACAAAAGCGAATCCGATAATTGGTGGAACGATGATCAACACGCTCCCGGCGGACAGAGCTCCCCAGTTGATGGAGTACTGCTGGAGGAACTGTGACATTCCGACCGGGATGGTCTTCTTGGCGTCACTGATAATGAGCAGCGACGCAAAGAGATACTCCGAGTACGACATCAAGAATGAGTTAATCGCGACCGCTCCGATTCCGGGAGCCGTCAAGGGTATGAATATCCGGTACAGCGTCTGTAACCGTGTCGCTCCATCTACGAACGCCGAGTCCTCCAGCTCCGTGGGCACCGTCACAAAGAACGATCGTATGATGAACACATTGAGAGGGGCAGTAACCGCCACATAGCTGATAACAAGACTCGCCATCGTATTGGTAAGGCCGAGATCCGAGAACACGGGAAAGAGCGACAGTATCAGAAGAATTCGCGGGAAGATGTAGATCATCAGGAGACTCGAAAGGAACAGCTCCCGCCCACGATACCGGCACCGGAAGACGCTATACCCAGCTAAGGTAGTCAGAAAAACTACAACCGCCGTACTGATAGCCGCTACAACGAAGCTGTTTCGCAGGTAAATGGGAAAGTTCGTCTGAAACAGCAGCTCGTAGTAGTGTCCGAAGAAAAGCTCGTCGGGCAAAAAGGTCGGCGGCATGCGGAGGAGCTCCGCGTTTCTCTTCAGCGACGACAGCGCTATCCAGACGATCGGCGAGGCTATTGCGAGTATTAATACGCCGACCAGCGTGTACCTGCGAGCTGACTGTAGTGCGTGACGCATTCTACTCATCGGTCTTCTTCCTGTTTAGCTCCGATTGTCTTCATGTACACTATTCCGTACACCAGAAGTGCCAAGAACATGAGTACGGCCACCGTTGCTCCTTGGCTCAGGCGGTACTGCTGGAATCCCATGCGATGGATCATTATGGGAAGCGTCTCCGTCGAGAAGCCCGGCCCCCCTTGCGTCAGCAGGTAAAGCATGTCGAAGACATTGGCCGCCCAAAGCGAGCTGAGCAGGATAACCGTAGTCAGAACTGGTGCGATAGTGGGGATAGTAATGTGGCGGAACTCTTGCAGAACGTTCGCCCCATCTATTTTTGCCGATTCATACAGGTGCCCGGGAATGGTCTGCAACCCAGCCAGGATGATGACGGCATAGAATGGGAACCAACGCCACGAATTCACGAGGATCGCCGATATCATGGCCAGCTCGCTCGAACCGAGAAACGGAATTCCGGACTGCGCAAGTCCGCTTGCCACAAGCAGATAGTTGGCCACTCCAAGAGACGGATCGAGTACCCAACGCCAGACGGCCGCAAGCACGATAACCGGAACAATCCATGGGAGAAGGACCCAAACTCGCATGAAGTTCCTTCCTTTGAACTCCATATCCAGTATGAGCGCGCTAGCAAATGCGATAGCTGTCTGAAAAATCACGTTCAATCCAGTCCACACGACGGTTCTCAGGAGGGTAGCACCGAACTCAGGACTCCGGATTACTTCAATGTAGTTGGATAATCCGATGAACGACCCTTCTTCCCCGATGAACTCGACATCCAGGAAGCTGAGATGCACGGCACGGAACAACGGGTAAACCAAAGTCGCCAACATCCAAATCGCAATCGGTGCGATGAGGAGGTAGCCGAAGGCCGGATCGCGTTGCAGGAATCGTCGCCAAGATGTCTTTCGTGGCTTCACTTCACTCATTCGTTATTCCCCAGAGTTCAGGTTCGTATGCTCACTCAACCCGGATGGCCCGCGCTGTATCGCCGTTGCGGGCCACCCGGAGTTGAAGCGTTCATACAAGAGAGCCGGGGTGGTCGCTCCCCGACCCTCTTTGGAGAACCTCCAGACCGACACGCAGCTCCGGTCCGGGATACTGTGTAATGCTATTCCAGCGCTTCCTGCATCTGTTGCGCGCCCCATTCAACAGCTTCTTCCACGGAGTACCCTTCGTCGGCTATTCGCTGGCCGACCTGGGCAAGGATATACTCGCCGCCGATTCTCCCGATTCTCGGGTTGATTTCGTCGGCAGTGAAGCCGTAGAGCGCTCCATACTGCGACTGCTCGATCATCAACTCAACGATGTGAGAGTACTGCTCCATTATCGGGTTGTCGGCTTCCCAGAAGCTGTCGGCTTCCCCTGCTTCTTCGGTAACCGGCAGGAAGAGTCCCGGTTGCGCATTCAAGAACCAGCCCTTGTTTTCGGGACGGTACAGGAACTCAAAGAGCTTTGTTGCAGCTTCGACTTTCGCCGGGTCGTCGGTCAGCAACATAACACCGTTCGATGCGTAGTATGTTCCGGGTTGACCGTCGTCCGCCGGTTGTGGAACAAAACCTGCTCCCAAGTCGTCGGCCGGCTGCTCAGCCTCCTCTTCCCAGTGTCCCAGGAAGCCGCCCATGATGATGCCGAAAGCCGTCTCTTTGTTCACCAGCGCGGTCTGCGGTTCGACCCATTGCCAAGCAAGCGAACCGGGAGGGGAGGTCTGATACAACTCGTGCCAGAACTCGTACGTTTCGACTGTCCGCTCGTTGTTGAAGATCACCTCTTGCTGGTCCGGTCCTAGAATGTCCACGGCCTTATTCGTGACGAGTAGGCTGTGAATGAACTGATCACCGGCCAGTGTACGACTTACCGGAACTCCGATGCCGTGGTCGACTACGCCTTCTTCCTTGAGGATGTCGATATACTCACGAAGCTCTTCCCAAGTCTCGGGAGGTGATTCAGGATCCAGACCGGCTTCCTCGAAGACGCTCTTCCGGTAGTACAGCAAGTGGTTCATACCGAACAGCGGCACGGCCCAGTGATGATCCTCGTAGTAGTATGGATCTAACGCCTGGTCATAGATGTTGTAATCCGCGGCCAGGACGTCGATAATCTCATCAACGGGATAGATCCCACCGGTTTGTTTGATATTGGCCGCAAAGTCCGGTGTTGCGAAGAGCAAATCAGGCTGTTGTCCGGCTGCGATAGCCGAAGTAGTCCGAGAGTAGGCTTCTCCCCACGTTTGCACCTCCTGGACTACCTCGATTTCCGGGTACTCTTCCATGAACGCATCAAAGACTTCCTGAAAGCGCTCCACCCGTCGTGCAGGCTCCTCCTGATGCCATATTTCCAGAGTAACGGCCTCCTCCTCTGCCTCACCAGCAGCGAAGAGTGACCCAGGGATCACCAGCATGGCCAGAATGAGCCCCACGGCCAACCACAGGCTTCGTGTTGCCTTTGCAGCAGTCATATTCCTGCCTCCTTTGATTTGAGATGGAGATACGAGGGTCGCGGCAACCAAACCGAAGACCTCGCGCTCGTACCACCGTGACTCGATCGCTAACGAGCACAGTGTAGACGGGGAAACATTATCTGTCAATGCCCGATATATATATTCGGCGCACTCAGGAGGTGTGATCGGCTTGGCGTCGCAACTTCAATTGGGCGTATTTCGTGTCCCTCGGACATGTGCTCAGTGTCGTGACGGACTGCCGTAAATACTCCGAGCTCGAGAACTTGGAATTAACGCCCGCAATATTGCCGCCTGTTGGCGTCACAAAACCGTCTCTCCCGCAAGTGAGACGTGCGATTCAAACGGAGGGCGGATTAAGTATCGAGCGTTGACAGATTACTGACTCATGGCTTAGCCTATTACGACGATGTGCGAGGAGTAGTTGGGCTTCCACAGGCTCACTCACCCACCACTCGCAACGCACATGGTAACCGATCCGGCCTAAGAAAGCTTTGGCGGAGTTTGTCGGAGAAGGAGACGAAAGTATGAAGAAGCAGGGAGCGAACGGTACGCTGAACGGTGCGCTGTATGACACCTACCACCAACGTGTGACGGCAGCCCTTGACGCAATCGTCAACGAAGGCGAAGCGATCGATCGGGCTGCTGAGTTGGTGGCTCAGCAGGTCGCTAAGGATGGGCTCGTGTTTGTTGGAACCGGAGGGGCCCACGGCGGTATTGGGATCGAAGAGGTTTTCTACCGAGCGGGAGGGCTTGCGAATGTGAGCCCAATGCTTGACGGCGGTGTTTCCTTGATAAACGGCGCTGTACGTACAACGCAGATGGAGCGGTTGGAGGGGTACGGCCGCACTGTGGTCGATATCTACGGTATCAGTGAGGGAGATCTCGTTATTATCGCTGCGCCGGTGGGGATTACGCCGATGGCAATCGACTCGGCCTTGGAGTCTCGGTCACGAGGAGCCTCCGTTATCGGCATCGCGACTAAGGCCTTTGCCCAGAACCTGCCGAAGGACCATCCTTCGCGTCACAAGAGCGGCAAGAGTCTTGATGAGGTCTCGGACGTATTCGTTGAGTGTCATGTACCGTTTGGGGATGCCGTCCTGGAAATCGAAGGCGTTCCCCAACGGTTCGGGCCTGTTTCCACGATCGCTTTGACGTTCACCGAAAACCTGATCATGTGTCGGGCGGTGGAACGTCTACTGGAGATGGGCGTACACCCACCCGTCTGGCGGAGCGCGAATACTGCGGGCGGGGACGAAGCGAATGCCGAATACATCAATAGATACGGCGGAAAGATTCCGCATCTGTAGTCGTCGTATCGTGTCGGAGCGTCGTGCTTGCCGGCTTTCGGGTGCAAGCTTCTGGGTGCGCACTCTTGGGCAGCCGAGCACGGGTTCGTTCACATGGTACCGGCCGGGGCTTCGGGCGATGAAGCGCAATAGGAGGTTGAGATGAGTGTTGTGACGGAATACCACCAGGCGATTACGAGTATTTTGGACCAGATAGCGGGTAATCGCGAAGCGTTAGCTGACGCTGCGAACATGATGGCCGACGCCATCGAGGAAGATAGGGTCATCTTTGTGGGCCATGGCGGAGCTCACTCCGGCATGCTTCTGGAGGAGCTGTTCTACCGCGCCGGAGGGCTCGCATGTCTAAACCCGATGATGGACGAGGGAGTGTTCCTTGGGCGAGGTGCTACACGGTCGACTAAGATGGAGCGTACTCCGGCTTACGGCCGGACTGTCGTGAACCTTTACGGTGTCGGCAAGGGCGATGTCGTGCTCATGATTACTTCGGTGGGAATCACGAGCATGGCAATAGACGAGACTCTTGAAGCGAAGGATCGTGGGGCCCGGGTAATCGCACTTACTTCGACAAGCTTCGCCGAACATACCCCGAAGGGGCATCCCTCACGCCATCCCTCGGGACTCAACCTTCATGAGTTGGCGGATATATTCCTGGATTGTCACGTACCCGTGGGGGATGCAGCGCTGAAGCGCTCCGGAGTGGATCAGAAGTTCGGCCCGACATCGACCATAGCGCTTACCTATTTGGCGCATCAGCTCATGGCTCAGTTGGTAGCGGTTCTTCACGAGAGAGGCATAACGCCGCCGTTATGGCAGAGTTCCAATACGCCCGGTGGCGACGAGGCGAACCGGCACTATATCGAGAAATACCGGCATCGCGTGAAGCACCTTACGTAGGATGAAAGGCGCTCTCTCCCCCTGCTTCCGTGCCAGGAGAGTTGGCGTCCGAGTATAAACGATCGGAGGAATCTTATGCTTGTTTTGTGTGACGGAGTAGTGATTACGCCGACGCGCCGGCTCGATGATGCTGTTGTTGCAATCGAAGGAGAGAAGATTACCTACGTTGGATCTCCGCATCAGCTGAAAACGGGAACGGATGACAGGTTTGTCTCTGTAGGAGGCGCCTACATCACCCCTGGTTTCATGGATATCCATGTTAACGGGGGCGGAGGAGCTGATGCGTGGCACTGTCTGGAGGACGAGACCGCTCTTGCGACCATCTCGCAGACGCACGTTCGGCACGGAACGACGTCTTTGGTGCCAACGCTTATCACCGCACCTGTGGAAAAGCTATTGCCTTCGATCCAGGCTATTGCAGAGGCAAAGCGGAAAGACTTGGACGGCGCACGGGTGTTGGGGGCCTTGGTGGAAGGGCCGTTCGTCTCAGAAAAGGAGAAGGGAGCACACAACCCGGAGTATATCCGAGTGCCCGCGGACACCGATTGGGGCCCGTTCCTCGAGCTGGCCGATGACATTGTCATGATGACGATCGCACCCGAAGTCGAGGGCGGATGTGAGTTAGGAGCCGCGCTGGCACAACGCGGGGTGGTTCCTGCTGTCGGTCATTCGCACGCGACGTTCGATCAGGTCCGTCGCGCGGTAGACCATGGATTCACCCATGTCACGCACATCTTCTGCAGTACCCCGGGATACATCCGCGACATCGAGAAAGCACAGAAGATCTCCCGCGTGATGGAAGCTGCTCTGATACTCGACGACTTGACGGCGGAGATAATCGGGGACGGAAAGCATGTTCCGGAAGGGCTCTTGAAGCTTGCTCTCAAAGCCAAGGGAATAAGCAGGTTGTGCGCCGTAACGGATGCGATCAACGCCACCGGTCTCCCGCCCGGTCCTCATTACCTCGGAGATATGCCCATCGTCGTTGAGGATGGAGTAGCCAAACTAGCCGACCGGAGCTTCTTCGCAGGAAGCGTAGCGACGATGGATATGTGCGTCCGCAATATGATGGCTCTCGGAGGTATCACCGTTGAGGAGGCGGTCGCCTCTGCAACCAGCGTGCCGGCTCGAATTATAGGGGCCGACAGGTCCAAGGGACGCCTGGCCAAGGGAATGGACGCAGACGTCGTGGTTTTCGACGACAATGTGAACATCCGGGCAACGATTGTAGAGGGGACTACGCGGTATTGGGACGATACCTGTCTGCGCGAATTGAGCTCACCGCGCTGACCGAGCCGTTCGGAGGCGTTCGGCGCGCTCTCGCGGGGAAGATGACCGGAGAGTGTAAGGCCGTGCAATAAAGGAGTACTAGGAGGAATGAAGTGAGTATCTATAGCCGGACCGTTGACAAGCTGCCCGAGAAGTGGAAAGCAGTCACAACCGTAGTCCGCGACACTGCGGCCTTGAATGAGCGGATTGCCGGGCAATTCGCGGATCTTCTTGAAGACAAGATGCGAAAGAATGAGCTGCTAACCGTCATCACTGCCGTCGGTCCATTGGATTACAGCTATTTCGTGAAACAGATCGTGGATCGAGGACTTGATTGTCGGTTCCTGCGGTGTGTGAATATGGATGAGTACATCGACGAGAATGACCAATGGATACCGTACGAGCATCCGCTGAGCTTTCGAAGGTTTATGGACGAAACTTTCTTTGATCTATTGCCTACGGACAACAGGCCGAAAGAGGAGAACATCGTTTTTCCTCATCCGTCGGATCCGCAATACGCTACGGATATCCTGCGAGACGCAGGAGGGGCGGACATCTGTTGGGGCGGTTTCGGCATCACCGGCCACCTGGCTTTTAACGACCCGCCCGAAATGCTTGGGGAGCCGACCGACTTAGAGTCATTTCGCGCAACGGTGTGTCGGAAGGTGGTAGTGTCCCGGATGGCAAAAGCGCAGATGGCAATGGGCGGTACTGATGGCAACCTGGACATCATTCCGGAGCGAGCCGTTACTCTGGGCATGTCCGATCTGCTTGGCTCGAAAACTCTCCATCTCACTTTCATGAGGAAGTGGCATGCGGGACTTTGGCGAAGGGCCCTCCTGGGGGAGGTCAGCTCGTCGTTTCCAGGTTCGTTGGCTCAGACGCATCCCAACGTACAAGTTACCATGACTGAGTTGGCTGCAAGGGTTCCCGGTGTGAACACCTCCCAGGAGACCGGAGAATCGCCGGAGTAGTACTCCCCTACTCTCGGTGTAATCACAGACTGTCCGTGAGAGACGGTCGTTTGGAGCAAACCGGGACGGCACGCGCTGCCCGGTCTGCTCCTATCAAGTACTGAGGGGGTATACCGTTCCAGATGCAGCAAAGCTACCGTCTGTCTACCAGCGACAAGAGAGTTCTCTCTCTCCTATCCCGGCGGTCGCCCTTGTCCAAGAGAGCAATCGCGGACGCGGGCGGAATGGGTTGGGCCACTGTCGTGAACTCCATAGGTGAGCTCATTGATATCGGCTTTGTAGAATCGGCTGGGACTGCCAAGAGCACGCCGGCTACTCGCGGAAGACATGCGGAGACCTATACGCTCTCTGATCACCGTCCGCTGGTTGTCGGTATCGACGTAGAGTACACGCGCACTCACGTTGCGTTGATCAATCTCAAGGGGTCGATTCTGGCTGAATCCATGTATCGAACCGTTCAGGATCCCGAACAGGAAGACGTGGTCCGCTTTCTGACCGCCACGTTCGAGACCTTCAGGGAAGAGGTAGGTTTCCAAGTCGACAATATTGCCGGCGTTGGATTGGCAATTCCCGGGATCGCATTTCCCTCGCGTTCGCCAAGGGACAACTTGGCGAAATCGCAGCAGTTGAGCAGTGAGCTACAGCGGAGATTCGGTATTACGGTACGGGTGGCTCAGAACACCAAGGCGTACACGGCGTTTCAGAACTGGTTTCACGATAAGGGCAGCTCCCGAGATTTCATGCAGGTCTCAATTCGTACCGGCGTCGGTACCGGCATTGTACATCAAGGGCAGCAGTACTTAGGGACGCATGGGTTGGCCGGAGAGATCGGACACCTGAAGGTGGGTGGAGGTGGGTTGCCTTGCCGCTGCGGGAAAACAGGGTGTCTGGAGACCGTCGTAAACGAGCGCTATCTTTTCGAACAGTACCGGACACGGGTTCTTAGTAACGAGTTTGCCCCGAACACCGGGAACAGTAGCGACATCGATGGAGTAAGAGAAGGTTTGAGAGGGCTATTCGATGACGCCGTCGCAGGGAATCCCGAAGCCCGGAGGATACTTGATACAGTAGCAGGATACCTTGGACGAGCCCTCGCCGCCACCATAACAACACTGGACATCAACTACGTCATCATCAGCGGACATTTCGGGCCGCACGGCGCGGCGCTCTTACCTCCCCTTCGCAACGTCATACTCTCCGAATGTCTCCCCAACCTGCCGTTGGAGTTGGAGTATGCTCCGTTTGATCCGAAAGGGTACATCCGCGGGGCGGCCCTGCTAATCCTCCGGGACTTCTTTGCGGACGTTCCGGAGGACGTATCGGAGCACGTCCGGCAAGAAACTCAACGTACCGGATAGTGGGATCAACTCTTCACCGGCGCCGCCTTTGCCGCGCAGTTCCTTCCCCGCGGTCCCAGCCGGCGCTCCATCAATCCGGCAAGCAAACGCTGTCCTCAGCCGGCAGCACAGGGAGCACCGGCCCCGGCCGGTACTGCCCCGAACTGCTTCCCCGGCTGCGCCGGAGCTCGTGCTCCTGTCTCAACCACCCTTGCCGTTAAGAAACCGCCCCACGGAGAAATAGTCCGGTAGGCCGCTCCCGAGTAGCGGCAGTGCGAACTCCGTATAAGCTTCCGTAGTCCTGAACGATTCCGGGTCGTAGAATTCGCTCGGCAGCAACCGTTCCACATTCGCGACTCGCTCGAGCTCCACAAGCTGAGGAACACTGCGATACGGCCTTGAGGACTCGCGTCGTAGTGACACCATGTGCCCCGTCGCTCCGTCTAGGGCGGACCGAAGACCGTAGGCGCCAACCTTCCACGCTTCGTCTCGATCAACTTCCGATGTGAGCGCACGGCTGGCTCGACCGACTAGGCCAGGCTTCTCGCTTCGAGTTCTGATCCCTAGCTTCTGTTGTATAAGTTGTGCCAGGTGATGCGAAACATTCCCGGGCAACGGATGCCCAAAAGCATCAACGCCGGTCTTCCCTTGGTCGCTTACCAACGGCTGACCATCGCCTCCCTTGAGCCCTTCGCTCACTGCGACAACAAAGCCGCGCCGACGGTTCCAGCGATCGCGAATGGACTCCAAGAACGCTTCTTGGTCAAATGACATCTCCGGAACTAGAATCATCTCCGGCCCAACGTCACCCACGGAATGCGCCAAATCGCAGGCGGCGGTCAGCCATCCGGCGTTTCTTCCAAGCACTTCTACCACCGAAACGTGGATATCAAGCGCCTCAACATCAAGAGCCACCTCCAACGCGGACAGAGCGAAGAACCGGGCTGCGCTTCCGAAACCGGGGCAATGATCCGTTTCGGCGAGGTCATTGTCGATAGTCTTTGGAATACCGATAACCTGCACCTTGTCGCTCAACCGGGCAACCCGCATGCACGTGTCCATCGAGTCGTTGCCACCAGTGTACAGGAAAACGTCGATTCCATAGGAATCAAACACCTCGAGAAGCTGGTGCTCATCCCCTTCACGGATCTTGTGACGACAGCTACCAATTGCCGAGCCGGGTGTACGTGAGAGACATTCGAGCTCGTTCTCCGAAAGGCCCGACAAGTCCAGCAGATCTCCCTTTAGAACTCCCTCGATCCCTTTCCGCGCTCCGTATACCCGCTCGACACGCGAATCCCCGTACGCGGCGCTCAACACACCGGCAAGAGAAGCGTTGATGACCGGAGTAGGACCTCCTCCATGCGCCACCAGCACCCGTGCAGACATAGCTCCATCTCCTATAATGTATCGCTGCATGACAGAATAACTAACTGCGACTGACTCGGTCAAGGGGAGCGGAGAGGCAGAAAGGTTCCTGCGCGCCAAGACGGCGCTATAAACCACATATGGAGGACCGGATCCCAACCTCCTGCCGGAACAACAAGGCTGTTTCGGCCTGCGGGTCCGAGCATGACTCCCCCACTACCCCCAGTGACAGCGGATGAAGGAGAATATGAAGGCGTCCTCCTGCCTCCGTGAGTTCGTTGTCCCCGCTCGGAGTCTTTCGGTTTGGAAGACAGGTCGATACGGGCGAATTGACGTGTTTCCAGGCCTATGGTTTAATTATCACCCAAAGATATACTCTGATTGCGCTGAAGCTCGTTCCGAAGCTCGTTAAGGAGAACGCCCTGTTATGAAAAGCATCTATGAGATCGAACTTGACTCTACCTCAAAGCAACGCGGTGCCATTCCGTACGACGTCGTCAGTACGGACGTCGATCTATACTGGCACATCGCGCATCTGATGTACCAAGAGATTGAGACGAAGACGGCCGAGGGGAAGGAAACCGTATTCATCGTTCCGGTCGGCCCGGTCTTCCAGTATCGTCGATTTGTCACCCTATGCCGGTGGCGACCGTTGGATCTGTCCAAGGTGCACTTCTTCTTCATGGACGAGTACTTGGATGGGAGCGGTAAAGCGATCGATCGCGATCATCCCCTATCATTTCGTGGCTTCATCGATCGCGAGCTGGTAGATCCCATGAAAGGCCTATGCGGCTTCAGGCCCGATCAAGTGTACTTCCCGGACCCCAACAATCCGACCCGCTTTGACGACGCTATCACGGCGCTCGGCGGAGTCGATCTGTGCATAGCCGGGGTAGGGGTGAACGGACATATGGCGTTCAACGAGCCTCCGCCTGAGAGCGAGGCCACAAGCGACGACGAGTTCTTGCAGCTTCCTTCGCGGGTTGTCCGCCTCGCTCGCGAGACGCGAGCTATGAACGCGAACACGGCCATGGGAGGTGCGTACGAGTTGATCCCTGAGACGGCGATTACCGTCGGCTTCCGCCAGATCATGGAATCCAGGAAGCTACGGATCTACCTGAACCGGCCCTGGCAGGCCGCGGTAGCACGTAAGATCCTGTTCGGCGAACAGAGTTGTACGTTTCCGGCGTCCTTAGCCGCACGTCATCGGAATGCGGCTATGACTCTCACAGAGCTCGTTGCGCGTCGTCCCAGCCTGGGGCTCAAGTAAGACCCCGGCGTCCCATGCGGCGCCGGGCACCGCCAACCACGCCGGACGCACCCGCGGCACCCGGCTCAAGTGGACCACGCCGGGCGCACCCGCGGCACCCGGCTCAACAAACGAGCCCTTCTTTGACCGCGTACCGCACGAGATCCGATGTGGTCTCCAGGTTTATCTTGGTCAGAATCCGTGCGCGGTAGGTGGTCACTGTCTTGGGACTAAGAGCGAGCTCGGCGGCGATCTCCTTCAACGTCTTTCCCTTGCCGATCATACAGAGAATCTGATACTCGCGGTCGGAGAGAAGGTCGTGGGCGGGACGATCCGGACATCCGTTGCTGAGCGCGCCGGCCAGCTGTTCGGCGACCGCGGCGGTCACGTAGCGGCGGCCTCGTGCGACCGTCCGGACCGCGGTGACAATCTCCGCGGTCGCGCTCTCTTTCGTCAGGTACCCGGAGGCTCCGGCCCTGATCGTGCGAACCGCGTACTGCTTGACCGAGTGCATGCTGAGAACAAGCACCGGAAGGTCCGGCCTCCGCCGCTTCAACTCCGAGATGATCTCCATCACTCCGGGTCCCGGCATGGAGATATCGAGAATCACCGCGTCGTACGTGCCGTGAATCGCCATGTCGAGCGCCTCATAGCCGTCCCCGGTCTCGGCGTCCACCGCAATGTCGGGTGCTTCGTCCAGTGTCTTGCGAATTCCTTCCCGTACGACCGCATGGTCGTCAGCGATGAGGACCCTAATCGTTTTCATGATTCCGCCGCCCCTCCGCAGCGTCGAGTGGTAGCCTCACATACACGGTGGTCCCCTCCGCGGGAGCTCCCTTGATGCGTGCCATGCCGTTTAGATGCCGCGCCCGTTCGCGGATACCGACCAGTCCTTGCGACGAGCGCCTGTTTGCCGCTTCTCGATCTATTCCCTGCCCATTGTCCTTGACGATCAACTCGATGTGCTCCTCAGTCGCCCGCAGCGTCACCCATACCGTCGTGGCCTCTGCATGGCGCACGACGTTTGTAAGCGCCTCCTGTAAGATGCGAAAAACCTCGATCGCATACGCCGGAGTTACCTCCAGGTCCGGAGGAGACATGTTCACGCGGACATCGATGCCGGTGCGCTGGGTGAACTCTTCCGCCTGCCACTCAATCGCCGCCGAAAGCCCGAGATCATCAAGAATGCTTGGCCTCAGCTCCATCGATATCCGCCGGACCGCGGCGATTGCTTCGTCCGTGTATCCGATAACCCGCATAAGACCATTCTGCGCTTCAGGCTCCAGGGAGAACCGCTCGCAAATGCGCGCCACATCCATTTTGAGCGCCGTTAGCGTGTGCTCGAGCTCATCGTGAAGCTCTCGAGCAATCCGCTCTCGCTCGCGTTCCCGCTCCACCTCCAACCGGCGGTTGAGCTGTCTCAGAACCTCCAGAGCGGCGTTCCCGTCGCGACCGGAGTCGGTCTTCTCCGCGCGGGGAAAGAAAGCAAGGCCTAGGATATATCCCTTATCCACTGGAAGGGCTGAGCCTCTCACATCCACCGTGAGCCGAACGTTTTCGGCGGCAACCATCCGTCCCGAAAGAACGTGCTCGACCCAGCCGGTTTCGCCGGTGGAAACCGCGTCGATGATCGTCTCTTCTACCGCCTCCAGCCGCCCTTCTTCCCCCCGAGGCAAGAGCCGGCCGAACCCGTCCCACAGGGGCTCTCCCTCGATCGAGTCAGGCGCGATGCCGGTCAAGCGGGCAAGCGAGCTATTCCACGCGGCAATTCGACCGCCGGTATCTACGAGACATGACGGGCAGCCACTCTGTCGTACCAGCGATTTGAGCGCCTCGATATCGTGAACTCGCTCGACCTCCGCGCCTTCCGCTACCGATCCAATGAGAGTGAGAAAGAGATCGTCCGACCAAGGTGTATCCGGAGTCACGTAGCTTCTTCCTTCCGTACTTCCAGCAGCGCCCCCAAACTGGGCGTCTGGATTGCGACTCACGAGAGTCCCCGACTCTCTCCCCCGTGTGCACGTGAAGTTGCACCGCTAGAATACAGAAGGCAACGCTATTCCGGCAAAGATACTCCAATGATGCTACACTGGTCAATTGGACTCGCCGACGCGTTCTCTCCGAACCGCTCTTCAATGCGCCGAAATGCGCCCACCGACGCGACGGCACATCGTTTGCGCGAATCAGAGCGCGTGCTACATACAGCTACATCTTCTCCCTCCGCTCTCGCTACGGTGACGCGCCCGGCGCGCACGCCTGTGAATCATCGGCGGCCGGCATCGACTGTGCCGCTTGGTCAGTTACCAATCGCTCGGCTCTCAGAAGCATCGTGAAACGCTCACCGCTTTTGACGATCCCTTCGATGAGCTCGGCGGCAACGGTCGACCCGAGCCGGGGTGCCGACTCGATCTCGTCCTCATCGACTTCGATAACCCCTTCGACTGCGTCTACAATCAGGCCGATCAGCGCATCTTCCTCCTGCGATTGAAGCTCCGCAACAACGATCGCAGTCTCCACCGATCGATCTTCGGCGGGCAAGCCGAGCCGGTGTCGCAGGTCGACGACCGGAATGATTCGCCCCCGCACGTTGATGACGCCCGCCAGCAGACGCACCCGTGCCGAAGGGCCCCCGGAGAACTCGGTATGCGCCAGCAGGCGCTGAGCGTCCGCTGACAGGGTCAGGTGAATCTGCCGCCACAGTGCCGGCGGCACCGGCCCGTGGTAGAGCACGCCGCGCTCCAGCAGGCCCGCCAGCCCGTAGATGGCGTCGGCGGTCTCCGGCCAGACGGCCTCGCGGATCAGCCGGTGCACCAGCTC